>Ga0209489_102238_pt1 | contig 39487 bp, 17 predicted proteins | sample SiratrowhiteBW_FD_187527 | JGI IMG/M metagenome (GOLD analysis project Ga0209489, IMG submission 187527) | Root nodule microbial communities of legume samples collected from California, USA - Siratro white BW (SPAdes) (version 2) | ecosystem: Host-associated > Plants > Roots > Nodule | place...
TATCAAAACCACCACCTATATCCCACAAAATAATCCACCACAAATAAAAACTAATAAAGAGACCCCCAATTCCATAAAAAGCCATCGTTGCCCCTTGTGGAATAAATGGAAAATTACTAATTTCCTAGTTTTGAAATAAAAAAAATGTTCGATAATAAAGCAAGTTGATCGGTTAATTCAATAATAAATAAGAAATAGTAGTTAGTACTCATTTTTTGATACTATTCAAACATCATTTTCGAATATCTAAAAGTATGAGAAGTGAAGTCAACAATAGTTTACAAAACACTTTTTTTTTTAATTTATAAGTATTTTAAAAAATGTAGTGAAAATTCTGATAGAAATAAATATAATATTTGACATCCTAATTTACATGATTATCAAGCAACGGTACATTTTATATTTTAGTTTATTTTCAGATGTAAAAAACTGACAATATATATTTAGGAAGTTGATTTCAAATTCAAAATAATTTACAATTAAAATTATAAAAAAAGTTGAATTGTAAAATTAATAAAACTAAACACACCTTCTCCTTCGTAATATGATAAGAGATTTCGTTATCCAATAACTCGTTTTCATCTCTCTAAACATGAAATCCCTAATCCAAAACCTGATATTTATATTTCAAATACTATGGAAAATTATAAATAATTCCAAAAGTGATATAAAAAAAAAAAGACAACAAATAATGAAATATTCTCCACAACAATCTTTTTTTGCCTTGCTTTTTTGTATTTAGTTGAAAAGTCATCACACACTTCTTTAACCCCACCCAACAATGATTCTTCAGCAAAAGCCAAAGTTTACGCACATATTAAAACCAACTTTAGTATCAAAGCAACCTTCCACGTGGCACCATTGGGTTGGTACCCCATAAAACCAAAAGAATAAAATAAACTCTGGCCCCCAAACTTTAATTTATACCATGGTCTCACAAATTCAATAACTACAACATGTTTTCATATCCCTTCATTAATTGAATTATGCCATACTATTTAAATTCCCAATATCAATTCTCAATTGAGTTAAAAATTGAAAATAATTTCTTTCACACTTAGTTATTACAGCAAATAAAATAATGATTTTGTTCCACTTAGATATTGTTTTCTCGTTTCACACCTTATTTCTCCTTTTTCTTTTTCGTTGAAGACCCCATCTGTGGAAACTTCAAGATCACAGTACAGTGACCACAGCAGACATCATTATTGAGTGGGTAATTTATTTTAAATTTTAATTGAGTCAATGATAACCGAAATTAGCATACAGTTAAAACATATAATTAAATTATATATTATAAATTCAAGAAATGCATGTGCCAATAATAAAATAAGCCCTCACGTAACGTTATCTTGCAATTACTGAATATGGACCCCACGTTACGGACGGAAACTTGTTGGACTTTTTTGGGCCCAAGGCTCAATTAACGAGGTCCACTCGATTTACATGCAAAGCAATGTGAATAATGGCATTAAACTGAATTAAAGAGTAAATAAAAGTCATTAATTGATGCCTATTATTGACAGTGTTTGCATTAGTGTCGGTATCATGAATGTCATGTGGGTGTAATGTAACGGATCTCTCCATTTACACGCTTTGCCATGCTGGAATCTGCATCATTTACTATCCGCAGTCACTTTTTTCTTAATTTCACACCTTTTTCAAATTCCCCTAATTCACTTCTTTTATTTCTACAATAAATTGACATGAATGGTTTGATTTTTTCTGATTATAGAAAATCAAGAAAGTTTTGTAATATGGACCACCGACCAAGAAAAAGGTTCGCTAGTAGTGGAAAACTTTTATCTCGTAGCTTATCTCATATTATTAATTAAATACTACTTTTGACTTAACTTAACCCAATACCAGCTACGCAAGATTAATTAATTGGTAATTTGATAATATAATAAAAGTAATTAAATGAATGTTGAGTTGCGAAAAGGATTGTAGCGGCGTAACTGGGAGTAATAATAGTAATGATATTGATAAAAATAATAAAATGTGTATTTGAGAAGAAAAGGAGGGTACAGATGGATCTAATCTGTGTGATGAGGTAGGCTCCACTACCTGTGTATCTTTCTCCCTATTTTTCTGTGTTCTAAGTTTGGCTGCAAATTTTTCCACCTCCATTTATTTTTCCGCAACCTAATTTTAATTTCCTCCTCAGATTTTGCAGGGGCAATTCGAATCTATCTCTCCTTCCCCGCTTTCAATTTTCCCCTTATTATTCCGAATCCTAATCAGGTATGTTCTTTATTCATCTTCTTTCAACGCCTATTTCACTTCATAAACCCGTTTCCGTTCTGCTCTGTTCTGTTTATCTGTGATCACATCGTGGCATGCAAATATTTGTGTGTATCTAGAGCTGGATGTGACATGTTTTCCAAACGCTTCCAAATTTGCCAGAAAATTATGGGGAAGGAAACAGAGTGTGTGAATGTCCTCTGCCTTTAACAATCTTCAGGAATTGACTTTTCCTTATTTTTGCTTCGTTTTTGTTTTCTCTCGTCAGAATTTTCTTCGCCGTGTCTTTTCCCTGCACCCGGCCGCGTACTATCTTTAATGATTCAAGTCTTTGCTTTCAAAAGGTTGGCCGCAAGAGATGGTGCATTGTTCTGGTTTATTTGTCTTTCTATTTCTTGGGGGGAAATTCGGGGGCAATGTTAATATGGCTTTTAAATTAGAGACATGAACTATTTCTTTTCTGTTGTAACTACTGTTTAGATTACTTCCTTTTTTTTTTTTTTTCTTTTTTTTTTTTTTGGCCGATGTGTTCTGTCTTCTTTTGCGTTTGTCATTGTAAATTGCATGACGATGGGATTCGTAGGAACGTGTATCGAGAGAAAAGACGTGCGAGCTTCCGTCTGTTATATGACTATTTTTTTGTCGATCAAACATCAAGAATTGTAGGTAGTTGATAACTTTAGATTGTAGTTGACATGGTTGGAACTTGAATTAAATGAGATCTTTATATCTGTTAATAGTACGGATTGATTTTAACAAGCCCTGTTTCATCCCTTTCCATTTAAGTGAATTGAGTTATGATTTATGTAATTATAATTATCCATAAAGAAGTCTCAATCTGTCTTTCCGAGTCTGAACACTGAAAACTTGGGAAACAGTTTTTTTCTTATTCAGGAATTGGTTAAGCCCTTGGAATTTTGATTTTAACTACCAATAGAGAGGATGATTGGGAAAAGGAAAGTAATTAAATGGTATATGTAGAATTCAATTCTCAATTGGTGACTTGTTCTTGTGAGCTTAACATTACAATTCAATTTTTATCTCAATTCAATTCAATTCTCAAGTCTGGCTCAAAATTGGAGCCTAGACTTGGGGATTTTTAATTTTTCTAATTCAATTGTATTTTTTTGAAAGGCTTATATAGGCTGTAATTCTCTTGTCTTAATTTTATTTTCCACTGACTCATTTTTCTTATTATTGATTAGTGTTAGACAATTTTCGCGCTCCTGACTGCTCCTTACAATGGAGGATGTTGAAGACAAGATACCCCCTGTACCCTATTCAAAAATTACTGAAGAGACACCACTTGCAGAACATGTTGGAGATAAGTTACCATCACAATCTTCGCCAAAAATTGAAAACGAGACTTCATTCCTGGCAGAACTTGTTGGAGACAAGAGACCATCTGAATCTTCTTCAAAAAATGCTGAAGAGATACCCCTGGCAGAGCATGTTGGAGACAAGTTACCATTGGAAACTTCTCCAAACATTGTTGCTGAAGAGACACCACTGGTAGAACATGTTGGAGGCAACCAACCATCTGCATCCTCTTCCAAAGTTGAAGAGACGCCACTGGCTGAGTATGTGATAGAGAACACTGAATCGTCTTCTAAAGCTGCTGAACAGTCGCCACGGGCAGAACATGTCAGCAAGCTACCCTCTGAATCCACTACAAAAGTTGCTGAAGAGATGACAGTTGTAGAACACCCTGAAGAAAATACTGAATTGATAAAACTATCTAACAATCAATCTTCCACCGAAGGTCCAACAGTCCCACTACAAAATGCAAAAATGGAGTCTGACACTCATTTGCCGGTGGATGAGTTCTCTGAACTAGTAGTTTTGCCAAATGCTAATGATTGTCAAACTGCAACGCAAGATGAGTGTGTTTCTATAGTTAATTCAATTGCAAACCCAGATGCTGCGTTTGATGTAACAGAAAAAAAACAGCAGGTAACTTCAGTTGAAGATTCAAAACCAAGTGCTGTACAAAATGTCTCTGACAGGCATGAATTGCAGGATAATGTCTCTAATATCACTGCTGACAGTGATGTTGATGATGAGAGTAGACGTTTAACTTCTTCTGAAACAAAAGATTTGCGAAAAGATCAGAGTGAACTTTTGATGACTATGGGAACGGTAGGCTCACTCCCCCATGGCAAGGTGTTTGATGAGAAAAGAGGCATTATCGATACCACAGCTCCTATTAAATCTGTCAAGCAAGCTGTTTCCAAATTTGGAGGAATTGTGGATTGGAAGGCTCATAGAATCCAGACTGTGGAGGTATAACTTGCATTTTTCAGCATCTTTTTTTTATAACAGTTATTTCCAGTTTATCTTCTTCACTCTTCTTTTTTATGATTTCAAATTCTGTTGGCTGTTCCATTTGCTTCTCAAAGCTAAACCTATCCATTAATAATAGGCAAGAGGTAAATGCTCTAATGGGTATAAAGATTAAAGTAATAGTCTCTTTGATTAACAGTGGCAGTTGCAACATCCACTAACACAGTAGGTTGGGGTTTTATGTTAATGTTGATGATGGAAATGTAAAATATTCTGCCAATATAAGTTACATTACGGGGCTAATTGTTGCTAGCGAGGCATCACACATGCTGCAGAATGTGGAACTTCTATTTTCTACATATTCCCTCAATGCTTTTTATGTAAATTTGCCTTTACATATGCTGTATATGTATGAATTGCTGCTTGGCAGTTTGTTGCAGGCCCTTCTGATGCAATTGTCTTTATTTTAGAAGTCTTTGCCTATCTCTAATGCCACTAGAATATGAACTCTGTTATTTTGGGATATCAGTGTTCGTGTGTGTCACCCAATATTTAGGCAAATTTATGCATGCTATGATTAGTCTAGTGTGTTAAACCGGCTAAATTTCTTGAAGTTAAAATCTCTGCAGATAATGTTTGTGACAGGAAAATGCTATCGAGTGGCATTAGAGTGCTAATGAACAAAACAAAAGTAGGAAGTATTTATTGAAAAGGAAAATACTTATTATACTAAAAACACGATTATATTTGCGATTGCCTTGCTTATGAATTCATTTTGACCTGAGATGAACTGGAAAATGAATTATATGTACTTTTATGGATATATATATATGTGTGTGTGTGTGTGTGTGTGTGTGCACGCTTTCTAATGTCCAATATTGTTTGTTTTCTAAGGAAAAATAGTGATACTGACGATCATTCTTCCTGCATGCATACCTTGTTTGTCTGCTGGAACTGCTGTTAACTTTAGTTTTTCCCTGGATGTACAGAGACGTGATCTTGTAGAACATGAGCTTGAAAAGGCACAAGAGGTGATCCCGGAGTACAGAAAACAAGCAGAGGATGCTGAACAGGAAAAAGGTCAAATGCTAAAGGAGTTGGACAGCACAAAGAGATTAATAGAAGAATTAAAACTTAACCTAGAGAGAGCAGAAACAGAAGAGCGTCAAGCAAGACAGGACTCAGAACTTGCAAAGCTCAGAGTGGAAGAGATGGAGCAGGGTATTGCAGACGAATCAAGTGTTGCAGCCAAGGCACAACTTGAGGTTGCCAAAGCAAGGTATACAGCTGCTGTTTCAGATTTAGTAGCCGTGAAAGAGGAGCTGGAAACATTGCGCAAAGATTTTACTGTCCTAGTGAGTGAAAGAGATTTAGCTATTAAGAAAGCTGAAGAGGCTGTTGCTGAATCAAAGGAAGTAGAGAAGTCCGTAGAGGATTTAACTATTGAACTAATTGCTGCAAAAGAATCATTGGAGACTGCCCATGGTGCACACTTGGAAGCGGAGGAACAAAGAATAGGAACAGTCATGGCAAGAGATCAAGATTCCCTGGATTGGGAGAAGGAACTCAAAGAGACAGAAGAAGAGCTCCAGAGACTCAACCAGCAAATTTTGTCTGCTAAGGAACTCAAATCTAAACTGGAAACAGCCTCTGCTTTGCTGATTGATTTGAAAGCTGAATTAGCTTCTTATATGGAATCAAAGTTAAAGCGGGAAGGTGATGAAGAAGGAAACTCAAAAGGAGGCTCAGAAGAACCAGAGACAAAGACACACACTGATATACAAACAGCAGTTGCATCAGCCAAAAAGGAACTTGAGGAAGTAAATCTTAACATAGAGAAAGCAACCGCAGAGGTTAGTTGCTTGAAGGTAGCTGCTACATCATTAAAATCAGAACTTGAACAAGAAAAAGCAACTCTTGCCGCCATCAGGCAAAGGGAGGGAATGGCCTCTATTGCGGTTGCATCTTTGGAAGCTGAATTGGAAAAGACCAGATCAGAAATAGCTTTGGTTCAGATGAAGGAGAAAGAAGCTAAAGAGAAAATGGCCGAGCTTCCCAAGAAGCTACAACTTGCAGCTGAAGAGACTAATCAGGCCAACTTGCTTGCTCAGGCTGCTCGTGAAGAGCTACAAAAAGTAAAGGCAGAAGCCGAGCAAGCTAAGGCTGGAGTAAGTACCTTGGAAAGTAGATTACTTGCATCTCAAAAGGAGATAGAGGCTGCAAAGGCATCCGAAAATTTGGCAATAGCAGCAATTAAAGCATTGCAAGAGAGTGAATCAACTAGAAGCAAGAATGCAGTGGACCCATCCAATGGGGTAACACTTTCTTTGGAAGAGTACTATGAGCTTAGCAAACGAGCACATGAGGCAGAAGAGCGGGCCAATATGAGAGTTGCAGCTGCTAATTCTGAAATTGATAAAGCTAAGGAGTCTGAATTGAAAGCATTTGAAAAGTTGGACGAAGTGAATAGAGAGATAGCTTCTAGAAGGGAATCTTTGAAATTGGCAATGGAAAAGGCTGAGAAGGCAAAGGAAGGTAAATTAGGTGTAGAGCAAGAATTAAGAAAGTGGAGAGCTGAAAATGAACAACGAAGAAAGGCTGGAGAGTCTGTCCAAGGAGCGGTAAACCAGAGTAAAAGTCCTAGGGGCAGTTTTGAAGGGGGTCAGGAAGCAAATAATTTTGAGCGCACTGGTGTTGCAGCTAATGCTGCACATCATTTGTCAAGTCCAAAGGCTAATGTACATCCAGACATTGATGAAAGTGGATCATCCCCAGAATCAAAACCTGGGAAAAAGAAGAAAAGGTCAATTTTCCCGAGGGTTTTGATGTTCTTTGCTAGAAGAAAAACACATTCAACCAAGTCAGGGTAATCCCAAATTATACTGCAGATATCTTAGCTGTCACCCGTGTTGGATATCTCAAAGTGACTTGAAATGCTGGAATCTTCATTTCATCGGCCTGTAAATGTTGGCAAATGCTGTGCCCTGTGTATTTGATTGTATTCTCTCTCACTGAAGGGTTTATTGGTCGCCTGCTCAGTGTTTTACGTGGACATAAAAATAAAATTCATCTTTAGTGGGAAAGAGAGAGTTAGATGATTCTGTATTGTGTATAGGCTTCTGATATATTGAACCTCGGCTTTTGTAAAGATTTGTTTGAGATTTTACCAAATGAAAGAAAAAGGTTTCGTATCTGAGACTACATGATGTGAGCTTATTGGAAATACGTCATTAGATTGGAACAGGGAAGGTACTTGAAATGTTGCAGATCTTCTGGTGCCTGGAATGTACCATATGTAGGCTGAATTCTCCAATGTTTTCAAACATTTTATCCAGATCACTCGCCAAATTTTGAGTCATTACAGATTCAGCACCGCTTTTCTTGTATTAGTTATACATCTCATGGTTTATATTGTGATTCATATACCCAGATTTAATTTACTGAGTTGTCAGTGATAGTTTATCCTTTCTTCTGCTCGCATTTTTTTCTTAATCATCATTCAATGTTAACAAAGAATTTGATTGATGGAAAATTGAGGACAGGGAAGTAAGAAGAAGATATTTTTTATAAATTAGTTTTGTTTGGCTTCATTTTTGGAAAGAGAGAAATGAAATCCTTTCTAATCCAATTCTTGTTTCTCTCGAATTTTGGAGGAAAGGTGAGGGAATTTAAAACATTTCAACTGTAATGATTAAAATATCAATACCTATGTTTTGTAATTTAATTTGAATTTATAAGACAACAAATCTACAGTTTTTAAAATATTTTCTCGTTCCTCTAAAAAAAACTACAAAATTTCTAATAGAAACTCTATTCTTCTCTTTCCCCTTCTTTAAACCTAGAGTTACAAAAAATTTTGTAAATTTTTAATGATCCAATTATATCTCCTTTCATGAACTTTACAGTGTAAGAATGTTATTGTGATTTTGGAAATAATGTTCATTATCCCTTTCTTATAAAAGTTGGGACAACTGCTGTCGTTGAACGTGAAACATTCCATAGATCCCATATTTAATAGAAAGCATATAAAGAATGGGTAGTTCGTGCAACTGGCTCTGGCATGAATGAAGCTGACAGAGGCCTGTCTATTCTGGTTAAACAATTTCACTCTTGTGGAACAGTCTTTAAGAATTAAATGTCCCTTTTGTTCGATTCCCCTACAATTATTTCATTTCAAATTCTTAAGAACTACGCATCAAAATAATTTAATTCATATTCTATCAACAATTAACAAAGTTTCTCAAAGTAAATCCATTTGCTTGCAAAAGTGGAAAACTTCAATGGTTGTTAATTTATATACCATTGGTTTGAAGGTTGTTATAATTTGACCTGAAAAGTTATATGAACTCAAAATGGAAAACAATTTAATCATCGGATTTTGAGTAATTCATTTCCCCCAAAAGACTAAACAAACAATTAAGTCGATTGAAAATGAATTAGAATACAATTGCTTCAAGACAATACAACACTTCCTAGAACTAAGAACTAGAATTCGCAATGGTCTGAATAATAGTTTTATGCCAAGGATTGGAAAGATGCTCCACAAGGTTGTCAATTGGTCCAACGTGAGTCACCGAAGCTTGTACGAAGATGCCAAGCATTGCCACCATAGCAAGTCGACCTGTAAATAGGAGATTTACAACTATGGTAACGAGCTTTTGGAGTATTATACATTTCTTGATAAGCATCAAAGAACTAAGAAAGAAACATACCATTTTTAATCTCTTTAAGCTTCGAATCATGAGCGTTTCTAATGTCTTTAGCCAGGCCAAGAGGATTTAGCAGAGGGCCCCCTGGGTACCTGTTTGAAACAAGAATATAACACCTCAAATTTCTACTAATTCAAGAACGGTAAAATCACAATGCCCTATGACGGTTATTCCGTTGTTGACAGTTATTCATGTTCAGTAATATAGTTAAAGAACCTGAAGAATGGTAAAAAATGAAGAGAATATTATATATATATTGTTCTTGGAAATGGCAATACCCTGGCTCTAAGCCTTCCAGTGAAGCTTCCAGTCCAAAGAAGGACCCCTCTTTAGCTTGAGATCCAGGACTAACAAAGTCCATGTACCTTTTTGTTTCGGCAAACCTGTGCAAGCAAAAGTGAAGTCTCTTAATTCTCCAAAGAATAATGAAATTACGAAAGCCCGAATTCGTGACCAAAATTCTACCCCATCAAAAGTAGTTGAACAATGAAGAGTGTCTGTGTATTGGCAAGGTCGTATTTCACTGCACCTGCTTCAAACCAGACCGGTATCTTACTAACTCCTGTGACGCGAAGCAGCTGCACAGATTACCAACTAGTTCAGGCTAGCACTCAAATAGTTAGTAATAACTAATGAATCTCGATACATTTTATCAATTTATCATGAAGATGTTTTCTACATTAAATTTTTCTTATATGTACATGTGCAAGTTGTGACTCACATCTGTCACTAGAATTCCCAATACCCCAAGCATTGCAAAGCGGGAATGAACCAGCTCTGCCTGCACATACCACCTTAAGGTTTCAGGATCCTCTCCAAGCCCAAGTGGGTCAAATCCAAAATCTCCAGGCAGACTGAAAAGGACATCATTATATGAAAACTTGAATAGAGAAATTAGCAGTAGCAGAAGAGGAACTAGGAATCATATCCTCACGTTCCATCAAGATATGGTGGGGGATCCAGTCCTGGCAGCCATGTGGGTCGCTGTTGCGCTGCTACACAAGTTTGTCTATAACGTGGAGTGACAGCAGCAGCATGCCCAAGCCACGATAATCTTCCTGCTGGTGAAGCTCTATCTATGCTCTTACCGTTGAATAAAGAGCGGGGTTGAATGGGGAGGCCTCTTCCTATTGCTGCTGCCACCATTGTTTTCTGATTATCTGCTTCTGTGCCCGTCCTCAAATTTGTGACTTTCACAACAACCACGCCTACATATTATTGATTTAAAGATTAAAACAATACAGGGGCCCACTTATCCACTGAGATAGAAGTTGGATAACAAACGTCTGCTTCTAAGGCTTCATCGTAAAATACATTTTCCTCCAACCTAGAGACATCCGTTAGAGTACCACTCTAGAAATCATAAATTACTTCAGCTTCTTCCGCAAGAGCAAAGAGAGAGGTATGAACTTTCCCCAATTTGTACTATCTAAGTGTCTTTTTTATTTGTTTTTCATACCTTCTATGTTTTAATTGATATAGTCAGGAACTGGTAAAAATGAGAAAAAGGAAAAAAGAAATTGAGATAAAAATGATACAATTCTGGACCAACTAATATTATCTTCTTGAGAGATAACTGAATACAATTAGAGAAAAACACTGATTTCCCTGTATTAATATCCAAAATGATATTAACATCAGCTAGACCTGAAAGCATCCTACGTACAACTGAAAAGTCTTTAAATGAAAGATATGAAACGGTATTAGTTAAGCTAAAAGAGCAACAACTGTTCACTGGCTGTGTATCATCGCTTGCCGGATATGCTGAATGAGCTAACTTTCATTGGTGTAGCTATGACCAGTGGAGCCTCAGGAGAATCGCTGACTGCAAATCTGTCATGCATAAAACGGCTCTCGACAATGGAATCATCCCTAAGGACTATCTTGTAGCAGTAGCAGCTCTTAAGACCCTGCTGGTTACGGTAGCACTCATGAGAACCATCCTTGACTTGCTGGAAGTTCCATATCACACTGAACTTCCCCACAGTGGCTACTATATGCCGCTCCTGTTTCCCATTCTCTGTCACCTAATCAACCAAGAAATTGAAATAATAAAAATATATTTCCACGAGATTAAAATATGAAAGACACAATAAAAACCAAGATATGTAATTTCTCAGCAGATGTGGGAACCGAACAACAGACACAATCTAGCCTAAAGGAGAAGAATAATTCTTGCCTGGGAAGAGGGCCTATATAGCCAATCAAAACTCAGGCTCAAATATTATTACGGTAATAATTAAGTATATGCTAAAGATATCGCCATTATCTTGAACCCTTTATTGGTTGCGATTTTTATTGGCACCATACTCATGCATGAATTCCAAGGGGAAATCCCCACGTTTTCAACACCAGCACACATGGCATTCCTTTGAAAACCGACAAACAATTAACATGCTAAGTGTTATGAGTTTGCTAATCAAAACATGGAATACACTTTAACTAGAAGAAAAAACCTCAAAGTGCATGTGTTAAGTATTGTAAAACGACTAAGGTGTATTTCAGGAAAAGAAGGGGTCGAAAATGTTGACTTCGCGTAACAATATCTGCACATGTGGCAGGAGGACTGTGGGAAGAAAGGAACATATTTAGTTGTGAGATGGAGGGCATGAAAACAAAAAGGAGGTAGAAGAGGACATTATTGAGTGAAGAGATAGGTGGGAGAGCCTATCATTTCTTTCAGATCAGATCAGAGAGAGGAAGCGATTACTGATATCACATGTTATTAACCGCATAGTTTGTTATAATACGGTACTACTTCTCAGCTTTTTCTGTTCCAGTTCTATCAATGCATGATAATGCTTTTCACAACTAGGTACAGATAAAGCTTCAGTTAACAAAACAAAATAAGAGCACAGCAGCATGTTATCAAAAAGATGCAAAACTTCACAAGGCAATAGCTTTCAACCTTAAACCGGTCTCCTGAAGCAACAATAAAAACTTCACTTGCAAAAACATTCATAATGTAACAACTCCTCGTATTGTGATTTACAAGTATAAGGAAAATATGTCCTCGTACAGTAAATCTCAATGCGGTTAGACTGTAAACCAACAATATATTTATTGTTAAAATACTATGAGGGGCGCAAACTTAATAAATTGAGTCAAAAGACACTTCACAACGAAGGAATCAATTCAGAAGAACAATAAAACAGTAATGATAATAGCAACATTTAATTAGATACCATGACAATTCACAAGCATGAGTTTTTATAATTATCACGTTTTTAATTTGCCACACAACAATAAGCGAAGCAAGCCGAGAATTCAATTCACACTTACCCACGAAAACTGTGCATTCCGGAACTTGTTATTCGCTCCAGCCAAATGGGAATCAAGAGGGGTGAGCTTCAACAACCTAGGAGCAGCAATCTTGTTCCCCATTCGTCCAGCAAAACCAGTCTTCGTCCTTCCATCTTTGTCGGTAAAGAGGGTACAAATAAGAATCAAGTATGTATCAGTAGTGCCCACAATCCACTTGCCATCAAAGGTAACATCCACATGAGTGACGGGAGATCCAAGGCCAGGAAACGCAGTCTTCGCCTGCCTCATCGTGTTCACCGAATACAGTCTTATCTTCCCATCCAAAGACCCTACAACAATGGACCCATCACCCGTAGTGGCAAAGCACTGAAAATTAGTCCCCCTCGAAAACTGATGTCCCTGCGCCCAATTCAACACAGGGGCATTCGAATCAGCCAAGTTCTGAACCATCCCATTGCGATCCCTCATATCCCACCTACAAAGTCTGTTATCATCCAACCCAAGAAAGGTTGAACCAGAAGGATCCAACTGTGCTCCTTTACAGTCATTGGTAATATCCCTCATTGTAATCTCTGTCCCGTCCTTCCCAAACATCCATTCACTAACCACCTTCCCAGTCTCAATATCAAGCTGATGAAGTCCAGTGGAGTGAAGCTTTCCTCCGCCCATTGGACTCATCATAAGCATGTTCGTCTCAGCCTTCATAAGAAGCGTCTTCTTAGGGGTAGAATAGGAAGAAGAACCACCACCCCCATTTTTATACCCATCCCTGAAATTCACGAAAGCACCCTTCCCGTGAATCCCATGTGCGAAGTTCTTCACAACCTGAATCCCGTCGTCACTCACCAAAAAACTATTATCTAAAGCACCCAATGCAATGCTCTGAATGCCACCGTTTGAAGCTTCTTCGAACTCTTCTGTCAAATCCTGATTTGCCCTAACCGGAGTGGCGCTTTTGGAGAAAGTTTCTTCTGCGTCTTCCCACATGGAATCGTCCGCGGCTTCGGGTTTGGCCCACACCATGAAATCCTTGCCGTAGATCTTGAGCTTGTTCGCTTCCGTCGCCTCCACGCCGTGCGTGTTCTCGAAGAGACACTTCTGGAAGGAATCAATGAAGTCGATTTGGTCTTGCTCGGTGAAGAACTTCATCGCCCAGACACCGCGCGCCACGAAGTCCACACGCCGCTGGTCGGGGAAACTCTTCAGGCCCATCTCGGGGTCCACCTTTGCCCGGATTTTGGAACCGACTTTCATAACCCAGAAAGGTTGCTCTTTGTTGTTGTCGTCGTCGTCCGTATCGTCGTTTTCGTCGTCGGTGTCGGCGTCGGAGTGAGTTTTGACGAAAGAATAAATGGTGAGTTTGTCGGATATTATCCACTTGGCTTTGGGGGTGTTGCCGCCGACGTGGAGGTAGAGTTTGACGGCGTTTTTGACGGCGGGGGTGCTGGAGGAGGAATATTTGAGTTTGAGGGCTTTGAGCTTGGCCTCCACATCATCAAGGGATGACGGAGTTGACAGCGCTTTTGGTGGTCGTTCGGAGCTTCCTTCGGCGGCGTCTTGGTAGGTTTCTTCCTGCTCCTCCTCTGAATCGGATGATTCCAGCAGATCTTCACGGCTGTGAGAGGCTCCCATGGAGTTGATTTTGATGAGACGAGATTTGAATTGCAAATTGGGAAAGCGAAGAGGAAGAATAAGAAGATGATGACCACGTTACTGAGAAAGAGAAATTCGAAATTTGAAAAAGGAGCGTTTGGGGTTAGGGTTTTTAAATCACAACGGAAGGGAACGCGTGTAGGGTGGGGTCACTTAATTGAGTATTGGCCTAAGCAACCGCTGGGACTTACGCCGTGTCTTAAAATTTCTATTATCCACTTCACATTCACTTATTCCGTTAATTCATTCACGTTATGGGTTAACGTCCACCTAGTATATAATCTCATACTCCGAATAAAATTGCATTTTATAATTTTCGTCAATGTAGAGGTGTAAGAAATCACCATCTTATCTTTTCATCATCTAAATATATTTATATATCTTTAAAAAGCAAAAAAATATGGAACAAACTAATCTTATAAAATATTTTTTCCTTTAAGCAATGTAATTAATTTATCTTAAACATTCATATAACAAAAATAAAAAATAATATCAAAATCTTTCAGATGGGTCAGATACTTATATTTAATGATTTTTCCCACTCATTAAATCCATTTTTCTACCATATTTTGTTTGTGTATATTACTCCTGCCTCAAAATCAAGTGTTTAACACTTTGTGTGTTTGGTATTAGCTAATCGGCAACTTTCATTTATATAAATAACTTCTTATGAGTAGTTAAATGTAAAAAATGGTTACAGCTTATTAGTAAAATAAAAAAGGTCCACTGAATTTATTAGCTTAAAAGTTAAGAGTCATATTTCTATATTAAAAGAAATATACAATACAAAGATATTACAACTTTTAATATTAATTAGTTATTTACATATTTCATATTATTATTATTATAAAGGTTATTAATAATAAATATTACTGATATTCAAATTTAGGGAGTCAATTCATTTAACTTGACACCTTATTAATAAGTGTTTTTCAGATCAAATGTTTATAATTTCGATGCAACCCACAATAATGTGTTTGCATTTAGCATTTTGTGCCTATACGCTCAATAGTATGGTTTTATTCTTGTTCGTGAAAATGTTCATCTACTAATTTTAATTCAAAATTAATTAAATGACTTTAAAAATATTGATAACTTTGTATTACTTTCCAATTTTTTTCTATAACACTTTAAAATCATATACTTTACTAATGTTTTATTTTTATTGCTACAAATGAAGATAATAATAACGTTTAAAAGAATAAATTATTATATATTTCACAATCATGATTTAACGTTCTTCACAGATATGAAAAGACAAATTCCACCCAATACAAAATTATCATCCTAACTAGATTATTATTTTATATTTATTTATTAATTTTAATTATGTGGATGGATGATTAATTTTTAATATTAATAATATTTGAATTGTTTGAAAAGTTTGGATGTTTAATTTATTTTAAGATTTGTATTTGTTATGTATTTGATATTTTGAATTGAGTTTATACAGATTAATAAAGTAATGTAAAATATACGAGAAGATTTAAAATAACTTGCAAGTTATAAAACATTCGTAGAATAATAAGATGTATTTTAGAAATTTTAGAAAATTTTGTAAAATTCCAATATAAAAAAAGGGGAACGTGTTAATAAGATATTTGTAGGCTCAAAAGATTTCGAAAATATAAATAGGAAATTACACTCACATCTTCTAAAGTTTTCTCGAAATACATTAACATAAAATTTTAAAATTTTACACAAATATCTTCATGTTTTAATACCATTACTTTGCATATATCTTCTCAAATTTTAAAAGTATTGTACATGCATTCATTTTGTATACTACATGTTTCGTCCAGCAATGACTAAAAAATAGGAATGTAAAGAAAAACTATAAAAAAACGCTTTTTAATGTTATACTATTTATTTAGTGGGTCTTTTTATATCATATAAGATATAAGATTTTATCTTATTTTTCTCTAATGATGAATATCATTATGAGATTTTAATATCTTGTTTTGCTGTTTTCACAATTTAATTTTTATTAGCGGAAAAATATAAATATAAATTAAGGTATTGAGATTTCTTCTATACAATTATTTGTCCTACATCAATAAAAGTAAAATCTATATATCTAAAACATATATAGTAATTTAATAAATCTTAGACTAAAAATATACGTAATTTAATAAAATAAGGTTGAATATGTTTATTTTAATTAAAAAATCATTTTTATATATAATTCATTTTATTTAAAAAATAACTTTTTGGACAAAAATATAATTTGAGTGACGTGCTGAACAAGCTTTCCGTGAGTCAGCTTCCTTAATTGCTAAGGCTTTTCGAGAATGGATAATTTCAAATTGTTATTTTATTTTATTATATTTTAATCCATAAACTAAAACCAACGCAAACACACAAAAGCCCTTCATTGGTTTCTTTTGTGATTTATTTCATTGGATAATCTTCGTGGTTGATGTTTACATCATGTTTGCGCGACTTGATTTTCACCATAATTATAACTGGTGAATTTTTTTATTTCAATTAACGATTGATTTAAGAATATATGAGTTTTTTATTATAAAAAATTAAACTTGTTGGCTAGGTGGATTGTAACATCATCACTATCATTAAACAAAGATGTTTCCATTTTTTAAGTCAATAATGTTAAGAAATTTGAAAACTATTGTATGATAAAATAAATAAATAAATAAATAAATATTTTGATAACTATGAGATTTATATAATTTTTGGTGAAGGAAAAAAAAAAAACATGATGATTATCAAAAGGATTATGTATCACGGTAATATCTCACAAACTGAAATAAAATTATTTCTATAATTCTGGAAATATATCTCCTATTATATGATCGAAAAATGTTTGTATGTTTATAAATAGACATATGACCCTTAAAAATATTAAACAAAAAGTTAGGTTTTTAGACCGATCCTTGAATGTTCCGAATATTGAGTATTGATTTAAATATTAAAGAACCATTTACAAATACTGTTCTTTATTAAATAAATTAAGAAAATATTACTTTGAGAATGAAGGGTTTTAAATAATTATTAAAAGAAAATTTTGATACATGAATATTTGTATTTGAAGTTTTCTTAATTTTCACGCGGTTGTATTTTGATTTGAATTAAATGTTATTTTTATATTTATCTTTGTGAATGTAAGATATTCGATAATGCCTCTAAGTAGGTTAGATGATTGATATTGAATTGTGAAGAATAATTTGTGGGAGTTTAGATTAATTTTTTGATTTAAAATTGACATGTTGGTTGGGTTTATTAGTGAGTTTCGATGGATTTGATTATTAACCTGTCAGTTTTCGAAATTTTACTGAATTTCATAAAATTTAAACACGGTGGCACTTTGTATAAGTTGCAAAGTAAATTATAAGAGGAACGATATTTTAGCTTCCAATAAATTTATATTCTCCGTTGATATTTACTATTTTTTTTTTCTTTTCTCTTCATAATTACAATTTTTTCAATACCATATTGTCCTTAAAAATAAGTTATCAAAGTGATTGTTTCATTGACAAAAGATTATTTTCCTAATTATAAACATGTTGGTAGCACATTTTTCTCTGCACAGTCACTGTTAAATTCAAAACATGCTGACACTATATGTCATAGGCAAAATAATTACAAGGTCCAGAGTGATTATCCAGTTCAATTTTAAAGAGGGATTCATTTTCACAAGATGGGATCATGGGTTTCATTTTGACATCTATGAAACTGACTAAGCTATATTTTCCTTTGGTTTCTCTTATTCAACAGCTTATTAGCAGGGATTCAGAGTGTTCGATTGAAGCAAATTCTGAGAAGAAAATGCGTGTGATGATTGGTTAGCTAAATTTGAAGCCACTCATGAGGACTCCCTTTTTAGTCTGGAATCATTTTCCTCCCCCAGATTGCTCCCTTTTTGCTTGGAGACAAAATGGGAGTCATTATATCAGGGATAAGGCCTCTTATACTTTTATTTGTTTATAAATTCTGATGCATGAAAAAAATAGAACTACCTTGGGCACAAATTGTTATTATTTTCTCTTTGGGGTGTCACTTCAATAACACTAACACCTGAACATCCATCTCCTCCATTGTCTCTCATCATATTCCTCACCCTTGCTACATCATCCCACCTCCCAGCAATAGCATAAAGATTCGACGTTAAAACATAAAATCCACCGCTTTTGTAATTTAATAGAAACAAATTTTTTGCAAAGCATTCCCCAAACTTTACTTCATGTTGAATGCAACAAGCACTTAACAGTGCTCCCCAGACAGCAGAATCAGGTCGACTTTCCATGTTGTTAATAACTTCCATTGCTTCCTTGAACAACCCTGCCCGACCCAGGAGACCAACTATGCATGCGTAATGCTGCAAAGTCGACCTCAAACCATACTCTTCTGTCATCCTACGGAAGTATTCAATTCCTGCGTAGACAAGTCCACCATGGGTGCATGCTGCTAAAACTCCCAAGAAGGTGATTTTATCTGGTTCTAGCCCTTGATCAAGCAGTTTAGAAAAACAATTGAAAGCATTATGCTCGTGTCCATATAAACTATAACCCGATATGATGGAGTTCCATGTTGCTAAACATGGATCTTTGATGCTATAAAATACCTTTTCAGCATAATCTAATCTTCCACACTTTGCATACATATCTATCAGAGCAGTTCCTGTAAAATCTTCCACTTTCACATTGTGTCTAAGGATATATCCATGCAGTGTCTCTCCAATCCGCAGGTACCCAAGTTGGCAACATCCTGATAGTAGACTAGCGATAGTAATAGCATCCGGTTTTTGTCCACACGTGTTCATTTGGCAGAATAACTCTATAGCATCACTTGATTTTGCAGCCTGAACGCAACCAGATATCACAGAATTCCAAGTGACCAGTGGTTTTTCCCTACTGTCAAAAAACAAAGATAATGCAGCTTCTATCTCATCAAATCTTGAATACATGCTTATTAGCCCATTTGTAACCAAGCAATCATTAGTCAGCCCACTCTTCAACCCATAACCATGGAAAACACATCCAATGGAAAAATGAGAAGGATTAGTAATTCCATGTAGGACACCAATCATTGCAACTGCATCTGGTCTTATGTCTAGTAGCAGAGTTTGGGTAAAACATTCCACCGCAGACTCTACATCGCCTTTTTCCGAATAGCTAGAGATTATCGCAGTTAACGAAATCAGATCCTTTGTGGGATAACGCTTGTAAAGCAATTTTGCCATATCTGCGAGCCCTTGCTTTGCATACAGACAAACTAGGGAGGTTACAACAGAAGCGTCACTGGTAAAGCCACATTTGACAATATAACAATGGACAGTTTCCGGAACCGCATTAGCTGACGTAAGGTTCATCATTGTCACTGGACTGGGTTCCAAACCTTCCTTCAGCATCTCTTTAAAGCACAAAACCGCCTTATCCGGAAAACCATTTTGACAATAGGCACCAATCATGGTATTCCAAGAGATAACGTTCTTCTCACCCATTTCTACAAACAAGAGTAGGGATGCTTCCAAGTCATCACATTTAGCATACATGGAGGTAAGGGCATTATTCATCTGAGGATCCAAACCAAAGCCAGCTTTGATACCAAACCCATGAATGGATCCACCTTGAAGAATAAATTCGCGACGACCACAAGAGGGCAACAAACCAGCAATTGTTGTTTGGTTAGGCCTAAAACTCTCGCTCAGCATGTGCACAAAGAGCTGAAAAGCATCATGAGGGAGCCCATTTTGTGAATATCCACAAATCAACACGTTCCATGTAACAACATCTTTAGAAGGCATATCTTCGAACAGTTGGCGTGCGTGGCTGGTGAACCCAAGTTTCATGTAAAAGTCAATGAGAGCGGTGTTTACATACAGAAATTGGTGAATGGCCCGTTTCAACAAATGGGTTTGTATCTGGTTGGCTTGTAGGGTCGCTGAGGGTGAAGCGCGAGAAAAAGAATAGGAGGAAAGGCACGCTTTGATGAGTAAAGAAAAGGTAACATCGTTGGGGGTGGCATTGGCCTGTAACAGTTGTCGGAAGACAAGAATTGGACAACTTGCATCCTGGAAGAGAGAGTGAAAGAGAGAAAGATTGAGTTTAGAAGATAACTTCATTTCATTATCCGTCTACACTACACTGAACAGAGAGACCGTTAACTGTTGCAAGAATAAGAAATTGAACTTAATTGTAACTTCTAAGGATAAGAAAATTTGGTCAAACATAATGTTAAACTCTTTACAGATATATTGTAAGTATTATCAATTTTTAGAAATCCAATATTGAGCAGTTTTGTTTGACTTTTATTTTCATAATGAAGGATGGAAATCTCAGTTCCTATAAAGGTATAAAGTTAGAAAAAATATTTTTGAGTATCATTACCTTCTCCTCCTTTGAATTTAAAAAAAAAAATCTTAAAAATATTAAAATTTAACTAAACAGGTTACCAAATATTATTGGTAGATATAAAATTTATTTTTCATTAATATATTAAAAATTAAAAAAAATCTTAAATCAGCCAATAGAATTTAAAAGGTAAAAAAATGAAAAAATATAATAATTTTTTAACTGATTTCTTACTGCTATTTATAATTTTATATTTCAGAAATATCTAAACGCGTTTTTCTTCAGAAATATGAACTTTTAAGATTAATTTAGCTTTAATTTTCTTCCTTTTTGCGACTATTAAAAATGATTTACATTTAGTTCTAATAAGTACTTTGATGGTATACTGAAAATACAGTTTTTATATATTTTAAATGTAGACTAAAAATTAATAAATAAAAAAAATAAAAATCACATTCTCAAAAATTTAAATTATAGTTAGTTTTTTTTTTAAATTACAATGCTAATATTTTATGTTTAACAAAGTACATATCTATGTATAACAATTTTTACAAGAGTCTTTTTACACGATTTTAGTAAAATAGTAGCTTAATTATGGTAAAGTTTGGGTAACTATAATTTAGTGTGGTACGGTTGTGGTAATTATTTTTTTTATTAAAAAATTTATAAACAAAGCTTTAAGCGTTTTTACTAATAATTAACAATAAATTTTGAGACAATAAGTCCTAGTTAATTATAACTATAAATAAATATTTAAAAAAAAAAAATCAGAAACCACAAGGAGTGGATATGGGGAGTGCGTGTCTTCTCCTCATTCGAGTTTTGATTTCCAGAGAGATATGGCAAAAGCGCGCTTTTGGTTTGCACAGTTCCTCTGTGTCTCTCTTTCTGGTAATTCACTCTTTCTCTGATCCACTAATCAAAATCAAATCTTACCCCTTCCTCTCTCATTTTCCCATCGTTTTTGTTTCTGACTCATTTCTAGTGCTTCATACCATTTCTTTCTTTCCTTTGCCTCAATTTTTGCTTCATTTGTTTGTTTATTTATAATTCAACTTCAGAACTAGAATTAGAGTGAATACTTAGTTAACCCCACTAGCAGGGTAAAAAAATGCATTCGATTGTAGGTGCTGTTATTATTCACAATATATTTAGATAACATGTTGTTGTTCTTACTTCTGGAATCCATTGATCTTCCTTTTGCTGTCAAAAGCAGGGCTGACTTCTGATATCTGCTGTTTCAGGACTCTGTCTGATTCCAGTTCGAAATCCTTAGACTATCGGTGTCTATGTCTAATCTTTGTGGTTTTATATAAACATCCATGTCCATTGTATCACAACCATTTATAATCATTTTTCCATTTCCCCAATAGTCCACATTTTACAGAATTTTTTTCTGGAACCACTATACCTTGGGAAAGTCATTTTCTTTATTGGTCATTTTATCCTTTCACTTTCTGATGCTTGTGTACAGTATTGATACCTTATCCCTTAGCTCATACAAGTACCTGAAAAATGCATGAATCAATTGAAACTCAACATCCTTTTGTATGAGGCTTCACCGTTACCAGCTACCAGCTACCTATTCAAACTCTTGATTACAAGCATTGTAAGATTTTGCATAGGAAAGATGCCGCAGGTTGTGATTCCTGGGCAGATTAGCAAGTCCTTTGCCAGTGTTGGACTAGAGATACAGAAATCAGTTAAGTGTAGAATTTCCCATGTAGTTTTCAGCTTAGTTGCAAGGGACAGTCATAGCAAATTATGTCTTGGTCAGACAAAAGTTGAACCTCTGGTGAAAATCAGGCACACATTCTGGTCTAGTAGGATAAGAGTTGCTGACGAATATCAAGAAGGGTTGTCTGATGAAGACGAAGATCTCTGTCCTGTTGAATGTGTAAGAGAATTCGCCACTGATGAAGAGTTCAGTAAAATTTTGGAGAAGGCTAAAGGAACTGGATCTTTGGTGGTGGTAGATTTCTTCCGCACCTCTTGTGGAAGCTGCAAGTATATAGAGCAGGGTTTTGCAAAGTTATGCAAGAAATCTGGCGATCATGAAGCTCCGGTGATCTTTCTAAAGCATAATGTAAGTATCTGTTTTCTCTTCTCTATGTTACAGACAAATATTTATGTCTCTATCTCCTGTACAACAGTTTTTTTAGATTAATTTCCACATATATGGTAAAGATTTTTAGATTATTAATTAATCAAAAGTTTTTAATTTTTTATTTTTAAAGTAATTATTATAAAAGACAACAAGTTTATACACCCGATTATAATAAGTAATTGGAAGACTGTCATTAACCTTTACACTATCAGTGTATTTTTTTTTTTAATTTTCAGGTCCTTTCAGATTTTATTTCGAGTAAACAATGTATGTGACCATTTGAATGATCTCTATATTGTCCTCCAATCACAATAGTTTATGAATAATAAATTTATTAATATTTATAATAACTATGTCAAAAACTCGTATTAATGATAATTTGTATTTAGTTTATAGTGTTATGGAAAATCTTTACAGCAAAAAGTGCATAAAAAATAAAGTCTTTATTTGCTCATCCTTTCTCCTACATTTACAAACTTCTCTACAGTTTGTGGAGAATAAATTCATGATCAACTAATATTTACTTTTAAATAGTCTCCAAAAAAATTCATCATCATTTTAGGATCGAAAAATTAAAAGAAAAATCAATTTTATCCTATATAATCTGTTTGTAGAAATTATTTCATATTATATTTTCTAAAATTTGATTTCTAAGTTATACATAAACTAATTCTGATTTACAAAGAAATTGATTTTTTTTCTCTATAGAAATTTATCCGACCAGACCTTTTATCATGGTAACTCAAACTAGAGGTTTTCTTTGATTTATTATAAGATGGAACATGTCTAAAGTTCATGTATAGAGACTCTTATACGCTATTGCTTGCAGGTAATGGATGAGTATGATGAGCAGTCCGAGGTTGCTGATCGACTTAGAATCAGGGTATTTCTCTTATACTGATTACTGATTATGAAATGAAACTTAATCTTTACAAACTGAGACAGCTAAGCATCAACCATGTGGTTAATCTAAATGCTTGTTGTCCAACTTCTCTTCATGTTTTGTGGTTAGTGTCTCCATTTGCATGATTTCTCTAGTTTACTCTATTTAGCTGGTGCACAATGTCATTTTCGTTTTGGTCTTGTCTTTCTTCACCGCTTTTACGGTTAATTCAATCTTCTTCCAATCGGCAAGAGAAATATTTGAAAAGGAAATAAACTGATGCAGGCTGTGCCTCTTTTCCACTTCTACAAAGATGGGGTGCTGTTGGAAGCATTCCCAACTAGGGACAAAGAAAGGATAATTGCAGCCATTCTCAAGTACTCATCTCTTGAAGCTGAAGATATCTTAGCTTAACTTGGAAAGGGATGGGATCATTGTAGATTGTTGTGCACTGCAGGGAAATTAGTCAATTTATTGTAAGAGACAAAGTTCATTAAACAGCATGCTGTATACTCAATAAAACACTGCAGTCCTATCCTATCTGCCCTAATTCACTTTGTTGGGACAGGATATTGCTTGCAAATTATCTAGTGAAGAGTTTATTGTCCACTATGATACACCCTTTACTTTCCATAGATGTTATAAATAAAATTTTACTTATCTAACTTTCGTTATATTATTTTTTTATTACTAAAATTACATTTTTCAAATTTAAAAATATGCTAATATAATAATTTTGATAATTAGATCTTAAAACTGCATTACAATATTGAAATGCGGTATTAGTTTTATAAATTACTAATATACATTGGTTATAAATTGTAACTATACTAAAATTAAAATGAGTTATACTTATTAACAATAATTGATAATTGAGTGAAAAAAAATTACATTGTCACGTTTTTGAAGATAAAAAAATGCAACTAAATCTTTTATTAGTATGAAAATAAAATAAATAATAGATAAAAGGTAATTAAGACATATTCTTATGCAAATTTATTATTTTAGCCATTCATGTGACAGTTCTTATATAAGATTTGTTCGGTATATAAATAGCAGGTTTTAATTTTGAGATCATTCTTACATGGATAAAAAAAGGAACTATGAGACAATTGCAGTTTCATTTGAAATTATTAAAGATATATCATTGGAGTGAAAAAATTGATTTGTTAAACACGAGTTTAACTTTTCAATAATGATTAGAGACGTTCTAGAATGTTATCCGTTATTTACAAGTTAATTGAAAATGATTTGTTTAAAGATATATTCTTTTAGTTATTTTTTTTTGGGGGGGGAAGCTGTGTTTGTAAGAAGTCATTTTTAAACAAATCATTCATGTCAATTTGGAGATTATCCGCAGACTATTGTATAATTCATCTATCATAAATTACAAAAATACTAGGGATTAAAAAGAGAAATGATAAATCATTTGCCATTGAGCGGCCAATAATAAAAAGACGCCCAATTCATGTAGAGAATGTGAATTGACCTCGACTATGTTCAAGACAAGAACTGGTGAGAACAGCTTTATGCCCTTTTTCCATACGAGTTTTCATGGACCCGCACTTCCGGTCCATATATCAAACGGCAACGCTCAGTAAACGAACCAACCATCTTAGAGGCTACCTCCTTAAAGAACATTGAAGCAATCTGATCACCATAAAAGAACATTTGATTAGCCATAACAAAATATAACTACAACCTCTGTAATCTTAACAGTGTTGTGCTGAATTGCATTTTGTGTAGGTAATTGTATAAATAGAAATGCAGATACATGAGCATAGGAGGGAAAGCTATGCCAAAATACTAGTAATGCTGCTGAGCAGTACTAATTAAGCCTTCTTCACTAGGCGAACGACGTACACGGTTCACTAGACAACCTAGGATTGATTTTTTAATCAAAGCTGAAAGACACAAAAAAGAAAGTTGTGGAGAACATATACATTATAACATAGTTATACCTGTCTGTAAAGTGGAGATTGAAACTTAAAATCCACCAAGAAATAAAGATTGCAACTTCCAGGAACAGGGCCAGGGCTAAATTCCCATAAGTTTATCAAATGGTCAAACAAGGTACTCTGTGACACGGTTGTCTGAAAACAAAAAAAAAAATACAGTATAAGTACAACAAAGTATTAATGAGCAGAACTCTGCTACAAAAATTTAAAAAGACAGAAAGAAATGAAAAGAAACACAGATCCGTGTTCATGATCAAAACATATTCGACTAATCTAACGGGTTTGTGCGTAAAGAATCTAAACCCAACCATTCAATCTTCTACTAAAAATGAACAGAACCAATCGGCACACAAGTAATTATAAAGGTTTGATATGAATACAATCAAAGTACGTAGCAATAGCAACGTTAAACTCAGCTGTCCAAATCTGCATCTCATATGCCCATGCTCATTTACAGAAGTTTTCTCCGAAGGATTTACTACTCCAGAAGTATCATACCATTGATCGAATGGCCATATCATGCTCAAGCATCACAATCGCATAATGATATTACAAAAATATACTCTAAACCTAGCCAAAGTTGCAGAAAAAAGATACTATCAGAAACCAAGGAAAAAATGTCCAGGCTTGGCCTCATCTCCAAACACAAACAGAGACTGAGACATGTGAGAAATTCATTTAATGAACAAGTCAAGCTTGAGAATTTACACTTTTACTACCTGGCTCATAGATTGATCATGCTAAAAGAAACGAAGCCAGAACAATATAGAAGTTACATGTAAAAACCAGAGAAAAACTCTTCGTTTAGTGATATATCTAATTTTGTTACTGGGAATATATAAACAATATATTTCCTCAAACAACTCCCTGAAACTAAGAGCCCAATAATCAATTAAATTACTATAGATTTATAGCTAATAATCAGGAAAACAGGAAACAAAATACACAAAACTGAAAACAGATACTTTAAATATATTGCCTATTAATTATGAAATAAAGTCGATGAGGCGTCCATAGCTCTGACATAGATGTCAAAAACATTTTACGACCTTAGAATACTAAATATTATAATTAATCTTAGAATATATAATAACCATAATTATGTTGATACGCTACTGGTTAGGGTACTAGTTAACTATCGATTACTAAAATGCAGTTATATTTGATTAACTCTTAACTGCCCCTTGACAACTTGATTGCGATCAGGCTACAGATGGGATCAAACACGCAGCACATACATAATTCATCTGAATGATTTATTTTTTCAACATATTATTCTGCATATAAGTAAAAGTTTGAATGGACACTCGAATGGTCCTCAAAACCATAGACCTTCAATTAAAGTATACTGTACAAGGGAGAGGAGGAATAAAGGCCGCTTGGGAGGTTGAGTGAGGAATCCGTTGTGCATTACATAGCAGAACGGACACACGCCAGCAGGAAACTATGAAGCAATCATGAAAGGGGACACGGATATGAAGGGAATGGAGGGATGTGTGCAGGGTGGTGTCATCTTTCAGGGTGTTTTGGTGTGGACGATGGCACAGGGAAGAGAAGGAATGACGTAGGTAATTTCCCTCTCTATGCAAGTTTTCTGCTATTTCCGTTCTAATCTGAGCTTGGCTCTCTTAATTTTTCCTACCATGCCTATAGTAGATCAGACTCTATTAATGAGCATGAGCCTCAGCAACATCTTTTCACTCATTAAGACACAACTTGAACCTCAGCAACATCTTTTTGAAAATGAGCATGAGCCTACTTGACAGCTTGACCAACCACAAAAGAAATATAAAAAGTTTCTAATACATAGACATAGTTAAAGTTTTACTTTAGCTAGTTTTAAAATGTTTCATTTTTCCCTGTAAATTTCAAATTGATGCTACTAAGTCTGTCCCTCAGAGTGATGGCCACAGGGAAACTGTATTGTTTATGAGGAACTGTGTAACATGTCCACATCAATGACATTGGTGAAGGGACCCAACTACATCAGTTTGAATGATAACAAGCAACATAGGTCAGATAGAACTAGAAGGATGCAACTTCTTTTACACTAGAGTCATTCTGCATGAGCAATTAAGTCCAAGTTAAGAAAAAGTTGAAACACATTCCCATTAAAGGCATCATAATTTCCAATTTTGCATCAGCACTAAAATGCTTATACCACCAAGCTGCAAATTTTCCAGATAAAGATGATGCCAGTTCATTACCAGACATTGGCTTGGATAAGCCTATATATCTCGTTAACTATGGAATTTTAAGCAATGCACTAACAGCTAAGAACAACCAACCAAAAAATATCACAACCACGATACTCCGGAATGCAAGCAAACGATAACTAGCATACACTAGAGGAGATTGAATACCTTTATTCGCTTTGGTCTGTCCACTTGCACATGAGAAACATAACTTTCAACAAGGAATTTAAATCCAATTTCCAACTCGGCGTCAAATGATCCGTCTGGATGGTGTCTAAGTATGTCCGACCTTTGACACCATGGAACAAAACCATGATAGAACTCAACAGCTGCAACAACATCAAATAATTGCTCCGGAGAGTACCTAATAATAAAAAAATATACCAGTTAACACATAAAAAGAATGACAGTGACAGACAAGTATAAATTCCGATTCAAAAATAATTATATGCAAGGCCAAGATATTGACAGATTATTAGGTTATTCCAAATCACCAGTGGTCCCGACCAATCTCTCATTAACTTGTATTCAAATTTTTCCATTTACACAAAGAAATTAACAACACTTGATTGCATGTCACGGGATAACAGTTCATCCAGAATAAGAATTCACACCCTCAAATTCATAAAGCTTCTTTTAGAATTCAAACACAGAAAAGTAAAATTGACTGTAGAAAAGTAAAATTGGAAAAATCTACAACCAAAAACAACACAACCGTAATAATAACATGCTCTATTACCCCAAAACGCGTCTCTCCTCGTAAGTTTTGGATAGAGTGCCTTCTTCACCATCTCCACATCCAAGGAACTGTCTAGTGTGAACAGCATTGTAATTGTTATTATTGTTATTATTACTGGATCCTCCTGTGATGGAGGAAAAGCCGATGCGAGAGACAGAAGGCTGAATGTGATGGCCGGAAATGGCAGCGATTGATCGGCTCTTGCTCGACCTGATCAATTGACTCGCACCACTCTTCCGTGATGCTAAGGAGCAAAGGGCCTTCGAGGTCGACAAAAACGGCGGCATAGTAACTCCAAAAAAATTGGGATACCTAATCTAATTAAACTTGGAATTATGAGAAAAATCAGAAGCATGCACCTCCCACGATTGCAATGAGGATGCAGCTAGAACCACGGCTTATCTGGAAAACTGATGGAATGAGAACCGCGGATCCAGAATGCGAAACCCTAGGGTACCATAAATAGTTGAAGAGCATAATATTCCAATGGAAGGAATCGCGATATCCTGAGAAGAAATTCAAAGGGAAACAGAGAATGGAATGTGTTTGCGAATTTGCTGTGTAGAACAACTACAAATTTGAGGGGAAATTTGATGATTCTTCTTCTTCCAGAAAATATTCAAACGCGAAACCGCGCCACGTGGTTGATTAGGTCATTTTAGTTTTCTTTTTCATATATTCTGTGAACCGCCACGCGACGTCGTTTATAGCTGAGCACACACGTGGGCAGCGTCGCTGAAAATAGGAAAACCCGTCGTCCACGCCTCAAATTCGCCTCCGCTCTATTTTGTTTTCTTAGTCTTATATATCGAATATTGATTCAAGTTTGTAAAATTTTTTCCTATTTTTGTCTTAAATCAGGGTACTAATTAGAGTGTATCGGGTTCACGAATTTGTACAGATATATTGTTTAACCCAGTAAAAAGTATACAAGATTGTGTTTTTACAATTTTTATATCAAACAAAATCTAATCTACCTTATTATTAAGCTCCCATCAAGTACGATGAATTAAGTTTGTTTAATTGAATCAAGATTTTAAAAAATCTATTTTTTCTTAAAACTTTGTAAGGATCAAAATAATAAAAAATTAACATAATTTAAAAAAATTAAATTAATAAATCAAGTCTTAATAAATTTGTCCAGATTATTTTAAGATAATAAAAAATTATTTTAAGATAATGAAGACACTATAAAATTTGTCTATTACTAAATTATTACTAATAAATTATAATAAAAAATAAACATAATCAAAAATTAAATACAATTTAAAATTTAAATGAAAGTCACAACATTTTTTATATATAAAGTCTTTTCAAGAGATACGTAAAATATATATAATATTATTTTGTCATAAGAATAATATGTTTTTTTTAATATAAGTAATGATGAATGAGTGATTAAATTTATCATAGGACTTACAACATGTCTACTTGATTCAAAACTATAAAAACTACTTTAACCGTCTAGTATATATGTGTAAAATTTGAAAACAAATTCAATTTCAATGTTTTAAATCAACCCATAAACTAATTTCAGAAAGAGAAAAAAAACATGGCACAATTTATTTACAATATAATTTATCAAAAATAATAAGTCAAAATTAGAAAGTCAACATCAACATAAAGTAAATATAATATAATGTTTAAATAAAATCACAATATTCAAATATAAAAATTTTGTTCAAAATATTAACCATTACAAGACAAAATAAAAAAAAATATAATCAATTACTAGTAAAATATGTTTAAGAATAAAATCTGTAAAATTTTAAAATAAAATAAATTGTACTTGTAGAAAAAGTAATTATACATTTTAATATTTTCAGTCTTCGTGGCAAATAGGTTGATAAAAGAAAGATTATAACTAATTTTTTATCAATACAAACATGTGATATTCAGTCTTTATCTAAAATCACTGGTATTAAATCTATCACTTAATCTGTACAGAAGTTAGTTAATTTATCCTAATCAGATATAAAGTATAACCGGAGACAATGTTAAAAAATATATTTTAATTTCATAATTATAATAGATACTTACTTAGAAATATCAAAAATATGTCATATTAAATATATTTCAATAAATTAACACATATCAACATAATTTACTAATTTTAAAATACCTCAACTTAGAATTGGTTCATAAAAGTTCATTTTGAATTCTATTAAAAATAACAATAATCCTCTTTTCAAGTATGGGTCAATTCAAAGTCTCGCATCATTCCTTTGAAGGATATTCTCGTTTAAGAAAAAATAACTACATTCGCTTAGTACATTCTAGAAAAAAAAAAATAACTAAATCTCAATATAATTTTTATATTTAATGTACGCTTTATCTATAATTCTACTTAAATTAATCTCATCGAAGATCAACAAAAAGCTTGAGGTTCTCGTTACATAATTTTTTTGCCATAATAAAATAATTTATCCAATAAGATGATTGAAAAACGCATTTTATAAACAACTAATAAGAATGTATTTAAATTACCTTTTTATGTTTGCCAAAATTCAAATACCTATTCAATAAATATAAAATACTAAATAAAAAATAAATTGCCTTTTATTTTATTTTTAGTTGTATTCACATATCAGTTTAGAGTATAATATTTTTCATAATTTATTACATCTAATCCACAGTTATGAACTTTGGGTTTAATATTTGTCGGAAAGATAAAAAATTGTGAAATATTAGATTTAAATGATAAGGCCGTGGCCGAGGGAAATGGGTAGAGGAGAGGCTGCGGAAGCTGCTGCTTTATCCTAAACCAAACTTGAGTTTCCCGCAGAGGCAGAGAGTGAGTGATCAACAATACAATACCATGTTAGTTGGATAGTTAGTTCAGTGATGAATTCCACTTCAACCATGCCTTTGCCTTCGTTACTGCCCAAAACGGCGCCGCATCTTATTTCCCTCACAAACCCTTCCTCTCCTCTCTTCTTACCTTTCCGTTTCCACGTGTCGCCTCACCTTCCTCCTCTCTCTCCCCTCAAAGCCGCTTCCTCCGACGGCGATAGTTTGCGCAGCAAGCCCCTCGTGTCTCAGGGAAGGGGGATTCTGGAGGAGCACGGAAGCCACGCATTTGAGGAAGACGACGACGACAAATGGATTGACTGGGAGGATCAGATTTTGGAGGATACCGTTCCTCTCGTTGGCTTCGTTAGGATGATTCTTCATTCTGGACAGTATGTCTCTCTCTCTTCAAACCAATTTCGTCGCTTCACTTTACTTTACACTTATATATATATATATACATAGAATGACCGTATTATGCGATTGCGAATGAAACTACCAATATGTAAGTCGGTCTAACTCAAATCGAATGCGGATCATATACTAACACTCTAACTCTACCATTTGATTGTTTTAACCTCCACACACCACAATAAAGAGTTCAATCATCATCGAGTACTCTCAAGACCTGCTCTGAAGTTTCATATTCATTCCTGTAATATGAATTCAGAACTATTCGTTGAGAAAGAGCTGCAAAAATGCATAAACCAATTGGGAGATTCATGTATCATGGGAGTCTTCAATTTCATTCTCCAACTTAATTCCTTGTCACCTCTTGTATTTAAATCTGGGTGTTCAGAGTTCTTAAATAGCTACTATTTCTGTGCTATTGGTTTCTGAGTTTCCCTGGATTCGCAATTGTACTCTGTCTGCTATTGTGGCTGCTATGGGTGTCATGGTTGTGGCATGCAGGCCCTTGTTATCTCTGGCTTTATGCCAATTTTTATTCATTGTATTTTTATTTGCGTTCAGTTTAATTTTTCCATGTATATATAACTGATATATAATTTAACCTATTATGTGACTTTCACTATTTGCCCACAAGGGTATCCCCAGAGGATATAACAGATTCTTGACTTTCCACCATTTTCTGCTATCCGCAATTGATGATAGTGGGTGTTTGAACTGATGAATCCCATCACTGCATGCATCTAGGGTTCTGTGCATAACAATATAGCTACAAACAAGAAAATCAAGGAGCGGGTACTTTTATATGGGTGCTGGAAATGCTCTCTTTGTTGGCAACTGACTGACATTGTCTTGTGTCTCAGGCCTAAATTTTGAGATTGTTTTTTTTTTAGCGGTCTGCCATTTTCAATATTGTCTGGGTTTCAAACACAGAACCTCTCAATATTGTCTGGGTTTCAAACACAGAACCTCTGGCTATATGAAAAGGGCCAGGCAAGTGGGAATATTTTTTATCCAAAGTTCCAGATCACATTTGGGCTTTCAAGGGATTTCAATTGCCATAAACGAAATCTATAGATGTAATAGCAGTGAAAATGACAAAGAAGAAGACTTGGATATAGAAGATGATGATCAATGAAACCTATCTAGGAAACTTGTATTTGACTTCTGTTGGTATTTACTTGTATGTTTAGACACCTACGACTTTTTATTGTTTTTGTTTTTTTATAAATGTATGAATTTTGATTAATTTCTATAGTTTTTGATAATTTATGTAGAGTTTGCATTATATAAACTATAACAATTTTCAGAGTTGTGGCTATCCCACTATTTGTTATCCCCCTATAGAATTTTTTAGGCCAGTTGCTATGCGCTGCTATTTGCGATTTAAAACACTGATGGATCTACATACATGCTTTGTTTGCATTTGTCTTGGAAATTCTGATGATAGCTTGTTACAAATTCTTGCCTCGTATTTGGAAACACATGTCCTGGTTTCATTTCTGTTGGAATTCTGATAATACCTTGTTGCAAATTCTTGTCATAGATATGAAAGTGGAGATAGACTAAGTGAAGAGCATGAGAAAACCATTATTGAGAAGCTGCTTCCCTTTCATCCAGAATTTGAGAAAAAGATCGGATGTGGAATTGATTATATCACGGTATCTCTCTCACATTCACTTTTTGTCCTTCTCACAACACACACTACCTATGCACTAATTTTGTTCACAAAAGGCCGTCTCAATTTTACTTTTCTTTCAGTTAGGTCCAGTAGTGATAAATTTTGTAGGTTTAGCAGTCTCGTAGATTAGATATACGGCCATGACATCATTTTTGGCCTACTGCAAATATTTCACCTTTCATCCATTAAAAAAATTAAAACGGCTCTGGTTTATGGTGGGTGTTGGAAAGCCAGCTGAATTGTGGTTACCCCTTGTCTGCCTTGGTTTATGGGAGAAGTTGGGATGCTTTCATTGCATTTGCAGCCTCCATCACCTTCGTTGTGTTGGATGTGAGACGGTGTGTTTAGTCCCATGTCATTTAGTGATGTAGCCTAAGTGGCGATTATAAATTTTGGATAATTTTCAATTTATAAGTTGGATTTGGAATTGCGTTTGGTCCTAAGGTCAAATTCCAAGAGTGGGGCCCCACTAATAATAGGATCTGTCTCGCGGATGAAATTCATAGTGCAAGTTGGTAGCTATTAATGGGGAAATGAAGTAATTTGCTTTTGTTAATTCATGGAGTGTTATCTGATTGAATTTGTTTTATGAAAATTTATGCCACTGATTTGTTCATCGTTGGTGATCCGCTCTCATTTCATTCGGCAAAATGATCCTTTGCAATTAGAGGACTCCATCCTTAATATTGGTAATCTATTTGCCTAATTGGATAGTTTTTACACCACCTGATTTGTTTGAAACTGAACTTAAGTATCTCTTCTGTCTCTCAGGCTCTGGTACAGATAAGTCTTTCAGGATTTTCATACTAAAGTGGTGTTGATTTTTCCCTTTCTATTGGCCAATAAATTTAGTGCTCCAATTTTGGCTGCTTTGTTCAATCTTTTTCTCATTCCATGGTAGTTATGAATTCACTTAATAAATGCATTTAGAAATGTTTAACCCTGTACAGTCTTTTGCTGCTAGCCATAATTCAGTTAACTGGTTTTAAAAGTTGATTTTAACTAACAGTTGGCTTTTAAAACTGGTTATGGCTAATATTTTAGCCAAAGCTGGTCCTACACAAATTTTAAAACTACTTTAGAACCCGTTTTAAAACTAATTTTGGTTAAAAATTCAATTGGGATCACAACCAGTTCAAAATTAGTTTAAAACTGGTTCTACCAAAACTAAACCAGTTTTAAAATCCGATTCATATAATTTGTTGGATTTCAACTGGTTTTACATTATATAAAGCCCTCCCTGGCTAGCCAAATATGGCCTTTGGCCTTGGTGTTACCATCACGTGTAATAATGTTCTTATTGCTGTCTTAGCTGCTGAAAAGGATGTAAAATGAAAGGATTCCATTTGTCCCATGCTACAGATGCATAGTGCATTGACTGGTTATGCTCTCTAACTGTCTTCCATCACTTTCCAATATTAGCTTTTGAAAATTCACTAATAAAAATCAATAAAATGTGTATTCATTGCATTCATCATCTCTCGAATTGAATTACATCCAATCTGTTTCTCTTGGGGGTAACTATAAGACTAGGTTTGTGATCTTTACATGTTGCTGAAAGTTTATTGTTCTCTTTAAAAATGACAGATTGGATATCATCCTGATTTTGAACGCTCTAGGTGTTTGTTCATAGTTCGACAAGATGGACAGGTGGTTGATTTTTCATATTGGAAATGCATAAAGGGCTTGATCAGAAAGAACTATCCATTATATGCAGACACTTTCATTCTCAGACATTTCAGGAAGAAGAGTCGTAATTTGTGAAGTTAACACTGTATTATGCTGGTTGGACCATTTTATATTAGAGTTCGTTTTTTTTCATTTTTTTTTTATAAAATCCCTTTTGATTTTCGTGTTCTCTTATTGCTGGTAGCATGCTGTTTTAAAGGTCTGAGAAAAAATGAGTGCAAATTTTTTTGGAGTTCAGAAGAGTGGTTGGCATTTAGCGACTCACTACCAAAGATTGCCATCAATGACGGACTTTGTTCCCATTTTATTATTGACAATATTCGTAGTGATATAAAAAAAAAAAATGGGAATGTAGATTATGTATATATAGACCTTGATGATAATGTACCTTTCAGTTCAAACATTTTTTCAATTTGTAGAATTGAAGCTTATTTTGTACCGTTTTACACCCTGTTTGCTTAGAGGAAAATAAGGAAGGAATGATTAGAGAGGAGGGAAGAAAGGTAAAATTAAATCTTCTGTTGATTGTTTAGAAGTGAAATTAGGAATGAAATCTCTCTGGGCCGAGGCGAGGGGAATTGTAGTTTCCTTATTCGGCCAAGTGTTCATTAATTTTTAGCCTTAACTATATATATATATATATATATATATATATTGAAATAAATTTTTTAAAATGTAAAAAGTATATTTTAAAATGTTCATTTTAAAATGTTCATTTCAAAATGAAAGGAAGTTGTTACAAGAAAATTATGGGATTAGGAAAGTTGGATCACTTTTTTTTTCTTTTTTCGTGCGGATCAAGAGTAGAGACCATGACTCTAGGATGACACCTTCTTCCTCCACATCCATGAATTCCCCAGCACATCCATAATTTTGTTAAGAGACAAAAATATCTTTAGGTTAGAATTTTAAAGCCATCTCTACCCTTCACCCTCTCACCCATGCGCCGTCTCCTGCACTTCCTTTGTCTGTTCTTGCATCTCTTTGGCTTCTTAGTCGACATGTTTAGCGTTTTCTTGTATCTTGTTGGCATGTTCTTGCACCTACGTCTCTTTGTTTATGTTCCCTGATTGTTTGTATTGAGGATGACTGCATTTCTATTGACGGTGGTGATGGATTGAAGAGTGGTGCTTCTTCTTGTTGGCATGTTCTTGCACCTTTCTTTGTTTATGTTCCCTGATTGTTTGTACTGAGGTTGACCGCATTTCTATTGACGGTGGTGATGGATTAAAGACTGGTGTAGAAGAGATGGTTTGCGAAGCTTCATTCTACTAGGACATTCGTTTTTGAATCTTTTAAGCGTGCAAGGTAAGTATTGAAGCATTAGTTTTAAATTGGTTTCGGTGGCTGCATTTGGATGGTGGTGGTGGGCGAGAAAGGGTGAAGAATTTTGGATGATTTACTTGCTTCCGGGTTGACCTAATCCAAAGTATCTTCTCTTTGCAGATTGATATAATTCAAAATAGTATTTAACATGTAAGGTTAAATTCGGGATACATTAAGTATGTATCCAATTTTACAGTCAGAAAGAAAAATAAAATACTTTTCGAATTGTACAATGTAATATGTACTTAATGTATTTCAGATTTAACCTACTCTCAGCAAGTTAAATATTATTCCGGATTGTATCAATCCGAAAGTCTACACAAAATAGTTTTCAGCCACTGCAATACACCACCATGACCACCGCTAACCGTCCAATGGCTGTCGTTCACTTACCCTCTTCTTCACCACAATGCACAAGTTTAATCTCTAACTTTTTAGCCACCATTTCCCCAATTCATCATCACTTTCTTTTATTTTTGGCAGAAGCAACTTAATCTTTTCACTAAGGTTATTTTTGGAATTGGAAATTATGGACGTGCAGGCGGAAATTATAAAGGTGCAGGAAGAAGGCATCCTCTAGGATATAACTAGTCTGGGCTTATGTCTAGTGATTTGGTTTATGGGCTGGTTCGATTAGAGCTCTCTTCGTGGACTCGAGTTCGATTTTAACCCCACCATTTAAATGCTGGTTTACATAGGTTTGATTATGAGTTTGTAGATTAACTTGTTTAATTTATTTAATAATAAATGAAATTATAAGTATTTCATAAATTCTTTATTTTTAATTGATTTTTTCAGTATAAAAAATGTTTTATTGAATGTTTAAAATATCGTTTAGTTTTATGTTAGTGTTATACCATTTGATTTTTGTCATTCACTATTATTCCTATCTTTTCGTCTCTAATTTATCAATTAATTAGTCTCATTTTTTCTCTAATTTTCTCCAATTTATCAATTAACTTGTTATTTTTTTCTTCAAGAATAAATTGACTTTCAAGTTCAAAAAATTAAAGAAGTAAGGTATGAATTAATTTACGAGCTGAAAATAAGAAGATGAAAGTAATAATTACATTATTTTATTAATAAAAATTAAATAATAAAGTATTTAAACGAAAATAAAAAAACATTTTGAACACTTTAATAATATTTTGAACCAATAATTTTTTTAATATGAAATTTTTTAATATTATTCAAAATAAAATATTTGTTAATTTATTAAGAAAGCATATATTTTTATTTGGTAATATTTATATCACTACGACCTAACGTAAAAAAAAAAAAAAAAAAAAAAAAAAAAAAAAAAAAAAAAAAAAAAAAAGTAGTGACTATCAATCTCTTCAAAGTATCATTGGTAAAAATGGGATGAGACTGTTATTTATATTATGCATAATATTAATATGTCAACCTATTTAACATGAAATTATTTATAGTTTTCGTGTTTATGTTTTCAAGTAGTTAATAATTATTAAAAAGTTTCAAATATAAGTACATAACAATATAACAATTTAACTTTTTGTTTTCTTTTCTGACTTGCCAACTCAGAAACCACCAAATTTGCTAATCTATTTATTTCACAAGTTCATTCACTTGTTGACTTATAGGAATCAAAGTGGTCCACGTACCTAACTTTACTTTCAAGAGTATCCGTGAAGCCTCCCACCACCTTATTATCCTCATCAATTTTTCATGATAGTTTTACTGCAAAATTATAAAATTTATTACCAATTAAAGAACCAATTTTTTGAAATTTCACTTGAGCTCCACCCAACAATTCCTTTAATATTAAAAGGACAATTTGTCTTTTCAAAAATTTATCCAACTTATTTTGTTGCATCCTTCCATCAAACTAGATAACTATGAAGAGAATATTTTCTTCCCTTTTATCCATACTTCACAATCCAAACAACAAATGTTTTTTCACTAAACCTCCCTCCTATTTTTATCATTTCTATTCCACTTTACATTCAAACAAAACATTAGGATACTGTCGTCATATTTTAATTCCAAAACACATCATAAGTTCATCGAAGATTTATGGCAATATTTACAAATTGTTTATACAATATCCGTTTCTTAAATGAACTGAATGTCTGCAACCATTAATCGAAAGTACTAGGTTTAAAATTTGAATGGAAAGAACATTAAAAAAAATGAAAATGATTTTCTTTTACTGTTATTTAATACTTTTCTTCTATCTTTCTTAGCAAATCAACGAAATAATTTTTTACCAATCTTTTATTTTTATTTTTTAACTTCAAAATATGTAACAATGTATATATATATATATTAAATTTGTTGGTATCCACTTTCCGAATAATTTCATTCTAAGAATTATCACATATTAAACGTGTATATATATACTAATGAGAATTCGTATCATAGTATATAGTACGTGAAATAATATTTCTTTTTATTAAACACAACCCTCATTGGGTTATTTGTGTTTTTAATTTCTTATATATATATATATATTATGATTGTTATTAGTATAACAAAAATTGTATATAATTTAATATAATTAAAACTATAAAAAATATTACATATTTAAAGGATGATCATTCATTTAAAAAAAAAATTAAACTCATCAATAATTAGATTATAATTAAAATTTCGACATGTAATTATTAAAAAATAAATATATGATAAATAAGTCATTGCTAAAAACTAGTTATAATAAAAACATATAAGATTTTATTTTATTATCCTAAAAAGAATTTTCATGGTTTAAAAAAAAAAAATAAGAACACTTAAATTAGTTAGAGTGTTAGAACTTAAAAAATAATAATTATTCAAATTCTTATATGACAAGCATTTTGTCTTGATAAAAAATATTGTTTGCATAAGAATCAGAAAAATCTCATTATAAAAAATATTATTCTATGAAACTAATATTTCACTGAAAAGTAGGTCAAGAGAGACTATTTTTTTTTTTTAATTCAAAAATGGAACAAACATGTGAGAAATTGATAGAACTATTAAGTTTTTATTTCACCTATTTCTTTTTGTCAGGAATGGAATACAACACTTGATAAATGAGAAAAGAAAAACAAAGAATTTATGTCCGTAAACAAGATAGTGAATTCAACATGAAAACAAATTTCCTTCTCTATACATCTAATCAGATTCTTTCATTCTTTATTGTATTATTTAATTTTATATATTAATATTTATTAAAGTTAAATTACTTGTGTTAGAAAACTAAATTAAAAATCCTCATAATTTAATTCTCATTATTATATATATATAT
>Ga0209489_102239_pt1 | contig 39484 bp, 12 predicted proteins | sample SiratrowhiteBW_FD_187527 | JGI IMG/M metagenome (GOLD analysis project Ga0209489, IMG submission 187527) | Root nodule microbial communities of legume samples collected from California, USA - Siratro white BW (SPAdes) (version 2) | ecosystem: Host-associated > Plants > Roots > Nodule | place...
TGAACTAAATTAAAAGTAAGTTTGATTTTGAAAAGAAAAATTAAATTAAATTAATATTTAGTAATAAAATATATTTAGCAAAATTAAGTTTAAGTTTGATATTTGAATTTAGTTACTAATATAAAAACAATTTAAAATAAAATTAAGATTTAGCAATAAATTTAGAATGAAAATTTTGAAAATATTATATAGTTTTTTAAATAAATTTATTATTAGTTTTTAAATTATATTTATTACTAACTAAATCTATTTCATATATTAATAACTAAATTCATAACATGTAACTTTTCTTCACAGTAACTACTCTTCTATTCAAATTAAATTAAATTTTTTACATTTATTTTAGTTACACATTAGCAATAGATCACACTTGTCAAACAAAACAGAAAAGGAATGGGTAGAGAATATTAACCCCTACAGTATTCTCACTATATTAATTAACTCATTAATTGAAATATTAGATGTACAATTTCATCTAGTAAATTAACATGGTGTCCTCTTTTTAGATTTCATTTAATTTTATATTAAATCGTATAATAAGGCTACCATTCTTTATAATGATATCCTGTCTCGTATGCAATATTTATCTATATCTGGAAATAAATAAAAAAATACACCATTTCAGGAACCCAGTTTGAGAAATTTACCTTAAAAATTTTTAGAAAATCGTTTTGGAATGTATTCTTAGCATTTTGGAATGGAAACTAATTTATAATAATGGAGTGCGAAGAGTAAACAGGAGAGCTGCAAATAGAGTTTTCTTTATTTTGGAATGACCATTGACCTCTTTCATTGCAGGGCTTTTGTGTCATCGGTCTTATACAACGTCTACTCTTTATTTTTTCATCCCATTGATTCTTCAGGAACTTTCATGGAATTGTTGGAAAACTCTAAATTGTTTATGGGTCAAATTTTTCTATTGCAGAGTTTCAAAGCATACTTCGATTTATAAATTTTAAATACATTTTTGTATGATTTATACAATTTAAAATGCCTTTTTATTATGTAACTTTGTATAATAAATTTAAAATACATTTTTAGATTTAAAAATATATTTTAAAATATATAATGTAAAAAAAGTACTTTAAATTTCATAATTTAAAATACATCTCTGAATTTATAAATTGTATTTCAAAATATTAAATACATTTTTATATTTAAAAATGTATTAATTACAGATCGCATAATTTAAATATATTTTCAACTTCTAGAATATGCAATATGAAATATTTTTAAATCTATTTTCAAATTATATAATATGAAATGTTTGTAAGCTATCAACAATTTAAACTTTCTGTAAATAGATAGGTACAAGAAGAAGAAGAAGAAACAGCCTTAATTATGTTATTGTTTTCCTCATTTGATTTCCTATGTTATATAGAAAAGGTGAAAGATGAGAGAGATTTTGACTTGTTATTATGTTACCGAAAGACCCTCTTCAACCACGTACCATTGTATATATTGGGTGTGAAATGATTATTAAATGCTGTGACTTGCTCCACTAAATATACATTGGCCATTGGGTGCCTTAGGAGGTAGGTTTCTTGCATGCAATAACTGAATCTCATCCAACAAGGACAGATGAAGACTAGACTGTTTAAAGCCAGCAGGGTGATGGGGACGAAATCAACCTCCAATAACACAAAACCATATATAATAACTAAACCATTACCTACTATAAGGACTAGTTAAAGAGACGTAATCGGTAGAAAAATTTTCAAGTTTATAACAATCCTTTAGACGAGTTACTGCAAACATTCTTAACATCTCATTGGCATGCTATCCTATTTGGAAGTGTGGAGATGTTTCCTTTCTCTATCATTTTTGCACGTAAAACAAATCCATCCAACTTTCTATGTTTTGGGACCATTAATTTGGCAGAAATTGATTTGTCATGTACGAGCATAATACAGTAGCAAGACATTGACCTTGCCAACCAAGCTGCCAAATAACTAAATCCAAATTTAGCATTTTGTGCATATATGGTTGTACACATAGGTTATTAACATCTTTGTTATTTTGAGATGCAAGCTTGTATGTGCATCTCTCTTGATTGACTCATGGACATTCCTGGTTTGCATGAAACGGTTAAAGTATAGTTGGTTGTCTCTGACTCTAGGCAAGTAGAAGTCTACCACTGGTTAAGTCTATTCAGTTGGACCATCATGCAGTTGGATTATTAGGTGGTGGTCCAAAATCTTTGTGAGGACCACTTTTGACAGCATGCGTAGACTATGACTCCTGCTGCCACTGTATTCTACAATGGATCCATGTACCGTTTTTTAGGTCTAAATAGTAAAAATAACTATATTTTTTTCAACAGAAAACAGTTGATGTGAGTTGTTCCAAATATACTTCAACAGTTGAAATTGAATCCATTGTACCTTCTCATTTTATTTCATTTGCTCTTTTTTCCGACCTTTCTTTGTTTTTGGTTTTGCATCACGTAGTTGGATTGGATGCTGAATGAATACTTTTTTCAAACAAGAATTTAAACGTTGGTTATGGTATCAGTCTGCTTTCCTGATTCCAATCCCGTTGGTTCCTTATGCTATTCTAAAATGAAATCTTGATATTTCATGTTTTTTTTTCACTTGTATTAGAAAAGATTTTAGATTGGTTTAGGAGTCGTAACTTTCAATATATCGACAAAAGTGGAAAACTGACTTTATATAAAGATATTATGCAGAGAGGTGATCACCAGTGCCACAAAAAGCCGGGTTCTCTGTGTGACCCCAACGACAACAAGAGCACTTTAAGGATTTTAATTTTTAACATATAATCTTTGGATCACACGCAGGATTAAGATAACAGATCCTTTGGGCAAAGATCTTCGTATAACCAATTCTTCAGTAGCTAGGTTGGTGAGTTAAGATATGTTTACACAAATTTTTCCACCAACATTATATTATCTCCATATGACAACATTTAACTCTTTTATTTTTTTCTAACTTTTTGTTTATGTTCTCTTCATTCCTTCATTTTCTTTGTTGTTTATCTTTTATAATATCCTTTTTCCTACAAAAACACCGAGGTAGGAGGGTCTGATTTGGACTTAAATGTGCTGAATATTTTAAAAGAATAAATATGTTTTTATTATATAGGATATACTTTAATCCTTCATTTATTTATTTTTTTGTACTTTTAGAGCATTGAATGTAAGTCAATTTAGTCCTTTAAAAGTTATCAGTGACCAAAATTAACTCTTAAAAATGTTAATTAAAAAAAGAGTGAAGAAATAGAATTCACAAATTTATAACCTCGAAGGATATTCAGCGCAGTCTTTTTCCAGAGATTAAATTAGACTGAATTTTTTTTCCCCAATGGTTGAATTAAGTATTTGCTCCTAAAAATATGACAATTAAGTGACACGTCTTATGATAAGTGATAAAATTAGGAAAATACACATTTAGTAGTAAAATTATTCGAGAATATTGAAGACAAGAGTATATGCAATACTAAAAAATGTTATATTTTGTAAGTTTCTTTTATAAATATTTCGTGGACCTTTAACAATTCATACAAAAATTATCAGGAATAATTTTGTTTATTTTTTCGAATTTCCATAAAAAAGTTACAAAAAAGAAATCAAATAAAATGTGAAAATTTTAATAATGATGGTAGAATAGCAGGAATTTACTACTATAACATGTGCATTGAATCAGACATCAATTTTATATTTCCGAAGCTGCTATTTAATTAGTTATCTAAATTGATTTATATCTTGTTTTTAAAGGCAATATTATTTGCATGCTATTTTTATTGAATCATTCTTACACTTGTTAATTTTAGAAAATAAAATAAGATTAAGACACAACGCATAATTTGTAACAACATATATGTAAGGAAAAGGATAAAGTGAAATCATCATTTTACTGGTGGTTTCATGTGAAAGAAACGATTATATGAAATCTGAGATATACTTTAAAAGGATAACATAGCACCAGTAGCTTCACAATCACTCCTTCCTAAAGTGATAAATCTAAAGAAGTGAGTGGATGCTACGAAATGAGGAACTTTTCTTTTTAGCTTCTGTCTTCTTCTTTTTTATTCGTATAGATACTATTAAAGAAAAGCAAGATATGAAAAAATTGAATTTTGTACAACAATCTCTACTGAAAATCATCTCTTATGAAAATATATATAATTTTAAACAAAAAATAATAATGAAAAATTACTTCATTATTGTCACTAGCTGTCTTTGTACTTTTCACAAATGACATGGAATTAAGTTGTCGTGTTTGCACTTTATGCTTTTGGATGTGCTAAAGGCCTGAGTGCTCAGTGAATAGATAGTTCTCGAATAAGCCCTGAAATTTATGGTGGTGTGTGTGGTGGCTCATTTTGCCCACTCATCCCTCATCCATATAAAGGATCAAACAACTTTCTTGATTCATCTTTTAATCATTCTAAACCTTTTACCTTACTAATGTTATCATAAGCCTTTGTTTCATTGCTTACACCATTTATTTCATAGTTTTTAACAAAGTGCTTCTCAAATTGATGGTTTCAGATTCGAATCTCCTGACAAGACAAATTTATTCAGGACCATAGTCCACTTTCATTAATTGTGTTCTCCGTAAATCGACCGACCAAACCATCGAACATTAAATTTAAATAAACAATGGAATATTTCGAGTGCGAAAAAAACTGATTGAAGACTTGAAAAATCTGTCAATAACTAATAAGCAAAATTTGATTTACGCCAGCCAAAAATATTACAGTGTGGGGTGATATGCTGCAGTGTTAATTTGTGAAATGGGGTTGATATATGCTCATGATGCACTATTTAGAATTTAATATTTTCATTATAATTTAGGTGCATTTTTTTTCAAAAATTGTTACTTATTTTATTTGATTGGGAAATATGAATACTTAGAAAAATCTCAACAATCAAATATTTCCCATTCATAATAAAAAAATTCTGAAGTTTTTGAAATCGTTTTCTCTATAATTTGATAAATACATGAAAATGATTACCCTTCATGAGAAAACATACTGGGCAGGCTTTGACAATCCTCGTCGCTAATCACTCCACAAACAGTGATAAATAAATGTATAAAGACTTTTCGATCCATGTCTGAGTTGCCTACCCCAGAATTTTCTTAAGTTTATCCATTTCATGTTGTAGCAATGTCATCCTCAATTAATAAATATGGCTTGATCAATAACTCACATGGTCCTATGGCAACTTCTTAACCTTCTCCTGTTTGCTGCTGTATTTATGAGAGCTCTCTCTCATCAATGCTTACACATTGACTACATTAAAACTCCATTTTCTTCTTATCTTTCATTTGGATTAATTATTAATTCTTATTGTGAGGAATTTAAATTTAGTTTATATATGGACTTTAAAATTAAAAAGATCATGAAACAAAAGTTTTTTTAAAATATTTTGAATAAGAGAGAGAGAGAAAGAAAAGGATAAATATGATTTAGTAAAAAGAAGAAAAATAAAATTACTTTGTTATATAAATATTACAAGTCAAAGATAAATACTAATTGCATAACCACTTAAAAGACTATATTAATTTTTATTATTTAAATATAATATTATTTATGATAGTCCAGATGCTATATATATATATATATATATCTGAGAGAGACATTAAATGATAACTTTTGGTCGTTGTAAGAAAAAAGTATAAACTCAGTTCATGTAATCATAAATATTGTGATTAAAAGTTCATTAAGGATTTTTAAAAGTACAAGTATTCATTTTTAATATTGATTATTTAAATAAATAAATAGATAATTTATATTATTGTTTTTATTTCTCAAAATACTCAAAAATTGTCATGTAATATATATTTTCCATATAATTTTGGTTCTCTTTAAGCTTGAAAAATGTTAAGTGTATGATTTTATAATTTTGGAAAATAAGGGAAGTACTAAAAGGAATGCGTAATTGAAGAGGATCAGGGAGGAGGGCTACAATAACAATTTCGTTTTCTCATGTGAGATAATGAATATTAAAATGGGATGTTCCCAGTGACCGGTGTACTTCTAATTGTAGGGACAGTGATTAGCATACCGACCTCCCACCATGTAACATTTGACTGCCACCTCCACACTACCATCTCTCTTTATTATCTCTTAGTTATAAAAAAAAAATCATTTTTCTTTTGTCATCTTATATAAATGAATTTTAATTTTTTTCCTTTATTTATTTTTTAAAAAAACAGTCTAATTTTAATTAAAATTTTAAATATATTTTTTATGTCTAAAAATTCAACTTTGTAGGTTGAGATAAATCTCATAAGTATCTAATCAAAAATACTGTAAGAATACTCTGTAATTGATATAAAGAAAGCTAAACATAAACTTTGATGTTTCTCATGAATGAGTAATAGGTAATAAAAAAATATACTTTTATATTATAAAATGTACTTAGATTTGTCAGTTTAGAAGTATCATTTATTTTTTAAAGATAATCCATCCTAGTCAAATCTAAATTAGGAGGCCAAAAATAATAAATTGGTATACAATCTCACAACCTAGTTTTATTGATTTGAGTTGGGCTTACAAGAGATACGAAAGTATCTGTCAAATTTTCACATCAGAAATCACATTATCACATTTGACAAATCTTCTCTGCTCATGTATAACACACAATTATTGTAAATTTAAAAAACAAAACAACACCCTACAAAAAGAAGAATAAGTTAAAGAGTTTTAAAAATATATAATCATAAATTAAATTTCTATCATAACCAATCTACAACATATCAAGCTTTCATAATTCATCTCATACATCACACTCATGTGACAAGATTAATCCATATGATATAGTTCAATCGATTATTTTTTACACCGTGGTGTAGTCATATAAACCTCCTTCGACTCAAACTACCTAAATATCTTGATCTATATGATTCTAATATACCAGTATAATCAGAATACCTCCTTATTGATCAAACCCACAAACAACGCACATCGTAAACAATCTCAATACGGGTATCTCATTTTTTGAAGATACTATGTCTCGACCACCATTTCGTATCATCATTCACAAACATTGATACTACATCATACCATACATTCATTCAATTTAATTCAAATTCATCCAATTCACACTTAATAAAACAAGTAATTACAATATTTATCAAATACATTTAAATTAGTTTCTCTTACCTGAATGCACAAATAGTTCCAAAAACCTAGGGATCTCAGAGATAGTCTAACTTTGTTCAAGAATCTAATTAGACACTCTAACTTCACACGACGCTAGGAATTTAGGGGTGATCTGATTGTCAGTCTGATAAGGAAGGAAGACTGAGTTTAAAGAGAAGACAAAGAAAAGGGAAGAATCGTTTATTAGAGAGAGAGTTGTTGATTTTTATAAAAATGAAATTGAATAAATGATTTTCTTATTTGTATGGACTTTTCTATTAAAAAAATATATTTAAGTTTTATCTTATTTATCTCTAAAGCTAGATTCTATGTTTTGATACCTTTATTCTAAAGTTATTTTTTAGAGTCTTACATCTATAAAATTTTAAGTCTAAAAAAATGTCACTCAAACTTCTCAAGTCAGTTATTTATAAAAATGATAGACTTTAATAAAATCAATGATTAAAACATCATCTAAGTTTATTTATTTAACTAAAAATATTTTCAATTGATTAAGTTTGAAAAACAACTCTTTAAAAATATCAGTGTTACAATTTTTCTTAAGTATTATTTAGAAAACAAATTTAGCCCAAATAATTTCTTGGAGCAAATTTAATGACCAAAACTAATGCAAACACATAAACTACACATCTAAGACTTTAATCCAAATCTTCAAGACTCTTCATCACTTTGATTCATCAAATACTTTTCAATAGTTTTGCCAATACAAGACTTTTTGTCCACTCACTTAAATTATTTTTTCACCCGTTCACTCTTACATCTCCATTTTCTTGGGTTATAACTTTGTTTTTTCAAGACTTAGTATTATGTTCTTTTGACATTGTTCCTCTTGGTGCAAACACCTCCATTAATTTGCATCTTGGTTGGAACTTGTTTTATTTAAAATATTTTCCTTATTTCATCTTAACACCCTTTCAATTATGAGTACACCCTCTTTTGCTTTTACGTTTGGTCTTGAACTCTTACTTTTATTTGACTCTCTTTTACATTTGTAGCTTTAATTCTAGCTAAATCAAACTCAATGATGTCAACTTTGTCAAAATTCACAATGTTCTCTTTTTCCCTTTCATTAACATTTTCCACCTCTTTTTTCAACCTTGTCAAAATTATATGTTCAAACATTTTCCTCTTCAATAACTCCATTTTCTCCTTATCTCATTCATAGTTGTCTCTTACCATGTAATTGTCCTCTGAATGTTATTATCATTGATTTTGAGATTTAAAAGAAATTCAAATAGACATTTATATCCAAAAAATCACCTTCTTGATGAAGCATAATTTTTGTTCCAATATTACATTAATGATATAAGGAGAAGTAGAATTTTAGTGGCCCTGTGTAGTATTGAGTAACTACAAAAATATCCTCTTATGAAACTGATTTGCATAAACAACATCATTAGTATTATCCTTGTAAACTAAGTTTATAGTTGACCATGATGTTGTTGATTTATGATTCTTTCTACATACAACCTTTCCTTATGCAGATGAATCCATTAAAATGAATTTTTCAATTTTACCAATAGAGAATTAAAAAAAAAAATTGATTGCAAGCATGCATGCAAATGCTTATGAATGCTTGTGCACCTAATTCGTGCATAACCCCCTCTTGTCACCTTCCTTAAAAACCATAAATATATTTGATAAAAAAGAAAATTCTCAAAGATTCTTTAACTTCTTTCACCAACTCCAATATAAGATCGTCTCTAATTGGCTTGATCAACACTAGGTCTTCTCCTAAGAAGAACATTTCAATAGTTGTGATTCCTTCTATTAGCAATTTATCTTGAATAAAATAGTTCTTGATTGGTGAATGGACTCCAACAATATAACAATTCTCCAACCATTTAATGTCCTTTTTATCTACGTGAAATTATATTTATATCCATTCTTTTGCCTTCTCTTTACTCTTCGTGCCAATATTTATATTTTTTTTACCCCTTTGAAGAAAATCTCCCTCCCCCATTCTTAGTTTATCTTTTCCTTCTTTTTTTCTTTCCTCATTTGTCCTTCCTTCTTGATAAAACCTAGGTAGGTTACCTTCAATTTGTAGGTTCCAATTTATATTCTATCCAATTTTCTCTTCAACTCTCTCACATATTTATGCCTCCACAAAACCATACCTCTTGCTTAGTTAATTTTGAAGTATTTGAGTAGAATATGGTGTAATATTTTTTCAAAATAAACAATAGACTATTTAATATAAAGTTGTCAAACAACAAGAAGAACATATAATATTTATACTTTTTCATTCTAACTCTTAAGTTGCTCTCAATTCTTCTTTAAGAAAATCTTAAAGGGATTTACTATAATCAAAACTGAGTGCACCTAAATACACAATGTCAGTCCTAGAAATATAAGTACACTAAGTCATCATTGACTATTTCGTCTTAATATTTATTCTCTTGAGACTAAAAATATCAAGTATTATTTGTTGTCACTTTTAACTATAGATAAGCAATGGTGAAAGTTAAAAAAATAACCCTTGTTGAGAGGATATGAAACTAAAGACTTCTTTATAGAAGGATAATTTTATAAAGTGAGGAACATTACAATGTTTTCTCTCTAATATTATAAAATAACTAAAAACACAAAAATTTAGCTTAAGATTGTATATGACTATTGTATAATTTTTGTGTGACCATTATAGCTATAGAAATCTTTCTCTTAACTTCTTTGTTGTATTTATGATATTGTTTAGCTTCAATCTTTGTTACTATATTTAACTTATGTGTTCATATTTATGTCTACATATAGAAGGTTGTTTCCTTTGCATATGTATTCAATATAAAATGAGAAACAACGTATAAGACATAATATTACATATAATATATATTTTTTTAAACATCGTGTTATATAATTGTTTTATTTAATTTGAATATATATTTTTCATATTTTATGTAAATAAAGTCATTACAAATATTTATTCAAATATCATTTGTTTATATATTGAAGATTGAGTTTTAGAAGTTCTATTTAAATAATCAACTAATATGAGTAACGTGATAATTAAAGATCGATTTTATAAGTAGAAATAAGTCAATTGCATTTAAACGTTTTTCTAAAGTTATAAGCCTTAGATCATTTAACTGTGTTTTTTAATAGAAAGTGTTTATAGATGTGCAATTATATTAACTTATTGTTTAACACACACATGTATATGTATATCCACATGTATATGTAAAAAATAATATCTGTAAAAGAAATAATCAATTTAATATTTAATCATATTTATTATCATCAAACTAAAGGGTCCTATAGTACTCCTAAATTGTTAGACATTAAATTGTAGTACTTTTTAATAAATTTGTTTATGTATGTAAGCTCCTCTGTAAAACTCATTTATCAAATATTTTCTCCTTTCTTTTTTCACATGTTTTCTCGATAAATCGACAAAGAAAAACATTATTATTGATTTTTTTGAACCTACTTTTATCCTCCATGTGTTCATGATCATGGTGATCTTACAATTTCTCAACCTCACCCTTCTTATTGTATTTCTCTAATAACATCTTTAATTTCCCGCTCATTGTTAGTTTGTCATAATAGCTTAGGTCATTCCAATGTAGAATATTTATATATTATATAAAAGGTAAAGTGTATATTCTAAAGGGACACATACTAGTAAATTTTTCTATTTTGCTGATTGTGATTTGAAAATCTAGAGGGGTGAATTCAACTTTCTTCTTTTTTCCACTAAACATAAGTATAGTTTATATATTTTACAAGGACTAAAAATAGTGTTGAAATTCTACATAGACAAAAAATAAAGAAAAATTTTATAAAGACTAAAATCAAAATCCATTAATTTTAAATAAACTAAAAATATATTTAAAGTTAAGCTTTTAACTGATTTGTGTAAATTCAATTTTTATTGTTTATAAATGAAAATAGAGATAATATATTCTCTCTTTTCTTTCCCATAAAATTTAGAGAATGTTACTTAGATTAAAATATGTTTAGAAATATTGGTAGTAATTAAGACTATTACCATTGCTTTAAATCACATCATGCTATTAATATTCACATCACTAATTGGTTACTCCTTTCTGCTCTTCTAACAAGTCTAATAAAATATTAGTTTTAGCAACTTCTTCTCCACGTACTAGTTACAATTTCTTTGTAATGATTGAGAAGATGGTATATTATTGTTCTTTAGTAAAGACTATTACTCGTACCTTATAAAGGATTAATCTTATTTGAATAGATGATATTATTATAAACTGATTTTTTTTTTCTTGGGTTAAATTTGCCTCCACCTGAAAAAGGTAACTGAAATAATGTTTGATGAGTTGAGTAGTAAAAGCTGAATTACACTACATTTCATGCGCTGTTGGCTTATGATAAAGAGAGAGAGAGTGAATGGAGCGTGCAACTTTGCCAGAAATGCATGCTCAAACGTTGAGCCACACATTAAATACACTTTACAATAAATGCTTACTCAAACCACGTGCCTTTGCCCTTTGCCCTTTGCTTTTGGTTAGTACTACTAATATATAATTAAATATTAATATATCCTTCTATTCTTTTTAATATGTCTACTAAGGAGGATATCACGCAAATTAAAGAATGAAACTAATATATATTTATACACATATTTTACTATTAATATTTACCTTTTAATATGTTTTTTTCTATATATGTATGAGTATAAAACAGTTAAAACTTAAGAAGAAATAGGGATATAGGTAACAAATAATTAGTATTATAATATTTTTGAATAGGCATATAACTAGAAATAATTGATTTTGAAACTGAACAGATATTAAAGTGGTTTATATAAATGTAAAGTTGCATCATTAAATGTAAGCATCGTATTAAATGCAAGCATCTACCGATAGGTTCTTTTATGTTTGTCTTGTTGTAGTTGTTTTCTTGGCCATATTACAGTTGTTTTTGTAGTTTGTATATATATTTTTTGGTCTACCCATATTACAGCAGTTATTGTTCACTGACTTCATCGAAATAAATATATAAAGTACATATGCCGTTTTTTCCTGCACACTCCATGCTGTCTGGTATAGTTTGCTTTGGGAAAAATTTAAGGAACTATTTACATGAAAAAAATAAGTTTTAATGTGCCTTTAATATTTTGTATTTCTAAAAGGGTATAATCATAGTTTTTTTTCAAGTTACATTCAGATATTCACGTCTTCTCTAGGCTATTCGATATTTGCGGAGTATTTGGATGACAACACTTGCTAGAGATATTCCAGACATTATTGTCTATTGTTTTTTAATAAATAAGGGTAATTCTTTCCAGAAAAAAAAAATTATGAAAATACTTAAAATGCTTCAACATGTATACAAACATAAAAGACATGTCTGTACAAAAAGTGGTTATTTTATGTTTGCGTTTATAGAGCACAATAATAATAACCACTCTAACAAAAAAAAAAGTAAGGATGATAAATGGAAATCGACTAATAATTTTATCTCGAATTCTTAACTCCTTTTATATACACTTTTTTTGGGTGATGGATTTATAGTTCTTATCTATAAGAATAAAATGTGCTAAAAATGCTTTGTGGTATGTTAACATTTTATTATGATTAAGCTCTTAATAATGACTTATTATATTGTTGGTTCAAAGATAATTTTGTTTTGAAATAGACTGAGAACGTACGTCTTAGATTTAATACCTAAATTAATGACAGTTCTAAACTAATTCACAAACTTTGGTCTGACTAACCGAGGAAAAGGGTCTTAGATGTATCCATTTATAAATGATATAATAAGCTGATTTAACAATTGAACCAAAGGTATCATTGTAATCCAAACCAATTTAAGTATGCATTTTTAGTAGCAATTGGGTTTTTAATCAATCCATTGTTGTCAGCATTAACAATAAGGGCATGCTGATAACTAAAAGTATTTTTTCCAGGAAAAAAAGAAGAAGCCCCACGCACAATTATAATTCAAATCAATCATTTCATCATCAACCTAGGTCAGAGTTTGTGATGACTAAACAAATGTTAGAAATAGAATGAAGATTAAAAATACGATGGAACGAGATTTTTCATAAATCATTCCTGCGAGAGAAAAATAAGAAGAAAAATTAAAATGAACCTTTTAATAAGTTTAAATTAGTTTATATGTGAGTTAATTTATAACATTTTTTATATTTTTTATTTCTAATATGTATATAAACTAATTTTAGTTTATGGAAAAGTTAAATTTGGTTTTCTCTTTTTATTATTTTCTTCTATAAGAACATAATATAAAGCTTACTTTTTTTTTAAAAGGAAAATAGTCAAATTAGTATCAGGTTTATGTGGGATCACAAAAGGAGAATGAATTAGAATAAGATTTTATAATTAATAGGAAAAATAGTTGAAACTTTTAGTTGTTAACACAACTAAGGATCAGCTTAAAATCATAAAAAATTGTGAGTAAAGAAAAATGAGTGATAACTCAACTAACGGTCATATTAAGATCATACCCAATTCTATTAAAGAAGTAGTTAATGTTAAATGTGATAAAATATTTGAGAGATTGACTTATTGAAATTAAATTGGAAAGAGAACAAGTACAAATAAGACCAAATTTAAATATAAAGAGGCCAAACTCGACCAGTACAACTAACCATTGATTTTGATCCGTCAATAAAGGTGATGATGAAGCGTTTTAAGAGGTGATAAATTAGAAATAAGAGATTGTTTTTCAATTATATGATTAGATACACAAGAATATGAAATCCATAATCCCACAGAGATGGACAAATAATTAAATTGCTAGTAAGAAATAAGCGTGATCCAACCCGTTTAACTATTATGGTTCCACCTAAGATTGATTTTGATGAGTTCAATTACTTTTTGAAATTATACCTAAACCCTAAACTAAACTTGCTAAATTAATATATAGATCGCTTAAATATTAAAGACAAGGTATAAGTTTGACAAATGATTTTATAAGTTCGTTATAGAAAAAATAATAACATTATAAGAAGGAGAAATATTTTAACGTAAATAAAAATACTTAACTGGTTTTTATTTTTAAACCAATAAGTGATTTATTCAAAATACATATCCAAATTTTAAACATGTAAAAAAGTTAAAAATATAAGGGAAAACAAACAATACTCACAGATAAAGTTCAGTATTGATATGATTGGAGGAATAACAAAACAGTACTTATGCCTAAACTTGATTGACAAAAATAACCAAACATAAAACATTTCCTGAAGCAAGAAACAAAAATCTGTGCCAGAGCACATAGTTAATTGATAACATTAATATTAATTAATTGGGAATTGTATTTTTAATATCAAATATGCAAAAATATTGCAGCATTCGAGTAGAGACACTGACCACGTTGCTTGTTTCTTAATCATGTCTCCAATCTTAATCTCGTGTTTACAATACGATCCATACATTATTTTCAATTCGACATTGGACAATGAGATATACAATACACATTGAAATTAAATGGATTGTATCCTTATGTTTCACTCATTACGTGCAAGGTAATAAACAATTCAATACTTCAAGAACTGCAGTATCTTCTTTTGCTGTTTTGTTACATTGTACCAACATATTTGATACCAATGCCTTAGTATTGTTGGGTTGTAATTATTGGTGAACAAAATATAAGTTAAATAAAAAATAAACAGCTTTGGTCAACAGTTCAGGGTCATCTACATTAATTTTTGGAGAGTGGGAGGACATTAAAAAATTATTTAATATTTTTATTTTATATAAAAATTCATTTACAAACTATCTTTTATCATATTTATTATAAATGATATATTTGAATTAACTTAAAGATAATTTTGGAAAAATAACATTAAATATAGTTAATTGGATTTAAATTTATTTAGATTTCAATTGATTAAATTTATATATATATATATATATATATATATATATATATATTTTTTTTATATTTAATCCTAAGAGAATACTCCAGTAGTAAAACTCTCACAGGCCTCACTATTAACACAAAGAGTGAGTAGAAAACAATACAAAAGACAAGACTGTTGGGTATGCCAATGAAATGTGATGGAGTGATAAGTCTTCTCAAAAGTCAATTTTAATTCTCATCCATTCTTTTAGTCTTTCTTCTATTGATTGGATTTTTGTTTCACAATAATAATGTTATATTTACTTTATCTACCAAGACTTATAATCTTTTATATCACCATACAAATTCTTCTATCAACAACTTCCTTTTTTTTATCAACAAAAAGAATAAATTATATCAACAACTTAGTAATTATCTTATAAAACACATTGTTTGTGAGACAAATTATAACACTAACAGGTCAAAAGTTTTTCATGGATACAACATCATCCACCTTATAAGAATTAAAGTGGGGTGTCATTGAGATCTTTCACTTTGATATGATAAGCATGTGCATCTTCACTCACTTCACATAAGCTTCTACCAACAATTCCCACCAAAATTGATATATATGTAGAAAGTGAGTGTGAGTGACAGTTAAAATTGCACTTTACACCTATTTTTTTCTTTTAATATTATGAAATGACTGATTACTTACATACAGAGAGAGCTAAGAAAAAACATACAGTGTACAGGTTGTAGCAGAGAAAGCTGGAGCTTGGTTTGACTCATAGTTTAACGTTAAATAAGAATGTACCAAATGATACCAAGAACTTTTAGTAAAATAACGTAGGAATATAAAAAAAAATAAAAATTGTGTTTTGTTTGTTTAACTTACGTCTTTCTCTAATCGGGATTGATAACAAAGAATTTGTACTGTAGTGAAAAAGTGAATAATAAATAAATAAATCTGTTGTTATTAAATAGCACGTTGGCTTGCTTACCTCAAAAGGCATTTTAGTTAATGCTTTTGAATGAGGTATCAAGCAGATCCAGGATATCAGTAAGGAAATGGAAATGCATCTATAGGCCTCATTAATGATTCTGCTTATGATTAATTAATATAAAGACATTTAATCTAATAAACTATTTGGTTTATGATGGACCCTCTAAACTTTTGGCACGATACTTAAGGACGATGCCTTTCAAAGTTTGGTTGTTATCACATGCCCCGACAAACCTCACTCGACTCGTTCATTCACTTGCTTCTCCTTTTCATTTCTTTCAAAATTATGGTTTTTTAGCAAAGCTAAAGTGAAAGTAGGGAATTTTCACCTTTCAGCATGGAAAATGATGAAAAAAATGGATTTTATTGAAACTTGTTTAAGCAATTCTAAACTTAGCACTGACACATTGAGTTGAAGTTCAATGGCAAATGTTTGCTTGCTTTAATTGTATTACAAAAAAGGTAACAAAGTGGTGATTAGTAAAGATTTGATTATTGATGGGTGGAAATTAGTATAGACTTTTAAAGAACTAATAAACATTGAGTTGAATCAATTAAGAAAGTGGATAAAAGGAAAGGAGGAAAGTGAAGAGAAGAGAGTACATGATGAATAATATAATAGTAATATTTAAAATTTATGAAGAAGTTAATGTGGGGAATGTGGGATAGAAGAGAATGAAAAAGAGAAGAGAGGAGAGAGAATAAGAGGGAGGAAGGTGGGTGGCACGTTAATTCATTATGAAAGGGGGTTGTCACCCTCACTTTCACCATTCACACACAATGCCAAAGGCAAAAAGTGTATTCATATCCTCTCTCTCCCTTTTCCTTCTCTCTCTCTCTTTCATATACACAAACACAATATCTGCAATGCATCAAATTCCATGCCCCCTCTCAAAGCATGCTCCCAAAGTAAATTAAATATTCCCATCACACAATGCTCCATATATGATTAAAAAAAAATACAATTTTATTACCGCATAATTAGTCATGAGGTGTAGAGGAATTTCACTAAACTGAAAATTTAGTCAAGATAAGTATAATTTTTATGTAATGTCAATTATTTTTTTAAACATTCAGTTCATTAAAAAGTGATTATAAAATCATTAAACTTGTAATTTGTGATTAAACTATCTTTATCATCAGAAAAGCATGATCTTTACGTGGAGTTACATTTGATTGCATAATAAGTAAAAAAAAGATGGTACGTTATTAATTGGTTTGGCGTTTTATTTATTTGATCTAAATTTAATGGTTAATTTGAGTGAAAAAGAGGTTCGTTGGTGGTAGGTACTGAAACCAAGTGGAAGGCTTTACTTGGAGGAAGCAAGAAACTGGACAACCTAGTCGTTTTGCTTCTTCTTATGTTGCTCTGGCCTTTTCTCACCGTCTTTCACTCTGTTCAAGATTTGTCGTAGCAGCAACAACAATATTATTATTATTGCACACAAAAGCATAAGAAAAAAAAAATCTTTTTGCAGAAAACTCGCATTTCCCATTTCCCGCTTCCTCAATTGTATGAAACCACCTTCATCTCTGTCTCACAATGCTTCCCGCTTTTGCAAGGTGGTAACCCGGTTTTTCTGAAGCAGATTCCATTCTTCTATTTCTCGTTTCGCGAGAAAGTTGAACGACAAATGAATACCAGAACACGCACCACTCTTTACTCAGTGAAACCTCCTTTAAATGATTCTAAAGTAACTTCTTCTTCCTCTTCTTCTCCTACATTCTTTTTTTTTTTTTGTTTTGAGAAAAAAAAACTTCATTTGAAGCATAGACTAAGAGCTGCTTTAACCGTTTGGGAATGATTCTTGTTAACTGATGAGAAAAGGTGTGCGCTTTTGATCCCAATCTAAACTGGGTTCTTCAGCTTCTCTTACGAAACGAATACTGTATTATTTTATTTATTTGTTGTGTTTTCTTTAGTGTACTTTTTGGAGTGGGGGAAATTGAGTTTTATGATGGTGATTTGCTTATTGGTGAATGTGGAAAGCAGGGGAAGATGGAAACTGGAGGGAAGAAAACAATGGGTGGGCACAAGAATGGGCGCCGATCCAATCGAGAAAGGAAGATGGCTTTGATTCAAGATGTACTTCGAATCTTCCTCAAACCTTGTTTTCACATTATGTTCCCTTTTTTCTTTCATCCAAGTTTTTGGTTCGTTCTGCAAAATCACTAGCCCTTCATGTTTTCAAGGTTGGTGCAAATGCAGGTAGATAAGTTGAAGAGGAAGCTCAGACATGAAGAGAATGTTCATAGAGCTTTAGAAAGAGCGTTCACAAGGCCTTTGGGATCTCTGCCTCGTCTTCCTCCTTATCTTCCTCCTTATGTTAGTCTCTCTCACTCTCTCTCTTCTTGTTTAATCACACACATTAACTGTGTGTTTTATTGTTAATGCACATTCCAAGTCAGTTGCAATGGTTTTCCAAGTATTACTGGCATTACTTTTTAATCCGTGTAAGTTTTATCTCAATTATATGTGGAATAAAGTTTTGCATTAAATGATGATACGATACAGGGAATTGAAGTGAAGCTTTAGAATAGGGATAGGAGAAGTACTTAAGGAATTGACTTGAATTTTTGTTACTTTTTTTATTGGTGTTGTGGTGATTTATGAATACAAGGAGAGTAATGAGGAATGTGTGTACTTGTTCTAGACATTGGAGCTGTTGGCTGAAGTAGCAGTGTTGGAGGAGGAGGTGGTTAGACTCGAAGAGCAGGTTGTGAACTTTCGTCAAGGTTTATATCAGGAAGCTGTGTACAGTTCCTCCAAGAGGAATGCAGAGAATTTGAATGACCCTATTGACCAAAACAGCGTCAGGAGTTCCAAGCATCAGAGATCAAAATCTATGTCTCAAAGTGAGTTCAATTCAACTGTGATGGGTAGGCCTCATCCTTCTCTTGCCAGAAGTGCTTCCAGCAGAAAGCTATTGTTCTCTTCTGACACTATCAATGAACACACTGGGAAGCTAGTCCATGGAAAGCAATTGCACAAAAAACAAGAATCAGTCTCATCTATCCCAGAAGAGGGAAGGGGAAAAGAGAATCGATCATTTGGTAACTTTGTGAAGGATAAGCAATCTCCGGAGAAGAAAACCACAACCAAAGTCACTTCTCCAATAAAGAAATCTCCGCTCAAACAAGAATCAGCTGAGAAGTGCATGGATCACTTGAGGTTACAGGTAACTATATGATAACCTCACAAATACCAATTTCAAAGTTATTTCAATTAGTCACTTGAGGTTTGGAACTGCTTATTTGTTATAGCTAACATAATAAGTGAATGTTTCTTTAAATTAAGCTGAACCAAACATGTACTTAGTATTTATTCTTCTGTTCATTCAACAACATTGTTTTTTGTTTTGCTTGCCCAGTTGGACTGGAGATTAGCAGACCATGAAAGGGCTCAGAGTTCTTCAAGTTCATCAGATGATAAGGTGTCAGAAGTTGATAGCACACCCAATAGAATTTCTGAGGATATTGTCAAGTGCTTGAGTAGCATTTTCGTTAGAATTGGTACATCTAAGGATAAAATTGGGGAGGCAAAAACGCCTTCACGCTCTGCATTAGCTTTCAACCAATTCGGCAAGGAAAAGGATCAATTTTGTGATCCTTATGGTATCTGTTCAGAATCCAAAACAACAGAAGTTGGTCCGTATAAAAGATTATGTGAAGTCAAAGCTTCCACTGTTGATCTGAACAGGGCATCAAATGCCGTATTTCTGATCCACAGATTAAAGTAACTAGTTATTGACTCTCATTAGCTGTTTTGATTGAGGAAACTATGGGTGTCTATCTAATCTTGCTGACAAATTCAGGTTCTTACTCGGGAAACTAGCTTCTCTCAACTTGAAGGGTCTTACTCATCAGGAAAAACTTGCATTCTGGATAAACATTTACAATTCCTGCATGATGAATGTAAGACACCTTTGTGCTACTGGTTTACTGCATCTTATTACAATGCAAGGCGGAAGAAATGGATCTTTTAGTTCTAGATTTGAATTGAATTTGATGTCATCTTAGCTTGCTTAATATGCTGAGAGCAAACATTTAAAACGATTTTGGTTTCAATGCTGTAGGCGTATTTAGAGCACGGCATCCCTCAGAGTCCAGAAATGGTTGTAGCATTAATGCAGAAGGTACATGATTAGGGCTATATTCCCAACATTCATTATTTTATGTTATTATTGTTGCTAATGATGATGTTGTTAAACAAGAATATTCAAAACAGTAGAAGCAGTTATGGTCCTTCTGTCTAACTTCTAGTGATTGTTTAGTTTACTTGTATGCTGCTAGAAAACACTAATCCTGAGCCCTATGGTCATCCACCAAGAAATCCAATTGACAGAAAGAAAATGGAAAAAAGAAATGATTAAACTTTGAAATTAAACCATGTTCAGATTGCTAAAGGCCATTTCAACTTTAGTTCCGAGCTTCTTATACCTATTTCCTACAAACACTATTTAAGTATGTAATGTCCTTTCTCTATATATATAAAATGTCCAAGTTAATAAACTAAGACATGGTAATGCATGTGTCAGGCAACTATTGTAGTGGGGGGCCAGTTGCTGAATGCAATTACACTGGAGCATTTCATCTTGAGACTGCCCTATCACCTCAAGTTTGTAAGTGCAATAATCTTGTCCTTTCTTTTCAATTAAGAGTTCATAGAAAATAAAGTTGACTTTCCTTCATTTTTTTTTATTGTTCTTGTGCTTTATACTGCTCTAAATGCCGTAAAAACCTCAATTTCGTCTTGGCTTCCTGTGACAGACGTGTCCAAAAGCAGCAAAAAATGATGAGGTTAAAGCACCAAGTATGTTTGGCCTGGAATGGTCTGAGCCCTTAGTAACATTTGCACTTTCCTGTGGAAGTTGGTCTTCACCTGCAGTATGTTTTTCTATCTTAATTTAGAAGATAAAATTATTATGTGGGCAACGGTTAACTGTTCTTGAGCTTTAGGGACGGTTTAGATGAGTTTTTTCCATAAACATTTCTGAAGGAGAAAAACAGCATAAATTTTTTTAGAAGTTAAAATTGGCTTACACAGAGCTAAAAATAAAAATTCAGAAAAGTTATATGACAGAGCTTCTATAGATTAACTTACACAAGTTATTTTAGTTTAAGAAGCAAAATAATTTCAATTTTCTTTTTATTTTTCTCTCTTTGAAGTATCTATGGAAAAATTTGTTAGATCCCAAATGCTTATGGAGAAGTTAGCATGTTACCGATATCATGTGTTCTGCACCCAAATTTTCTTAAATCAAATTTAGATTTGAAAATTTTCTCGCACAGCTTGGCATTGTCAGGCGTGTTGATTCTATAGTAAGAACTCTGAAATTAATTAATTTCACATTTCAGACACTAATTATAAGGTTAGAAATTGAAGCTGTGATTATAAATTTCTGCCTTACAGATGACGTGATTTTGGTTCCACCGGACATAAAAATCAATCACATCCTAATGGCACATTTGGAAAAAAAAAAAAAAAAAAACTTTTTGGATTCGGAAGTTATAATTAGTTTATGAACATCACATCCGAAACATGAAACCAAACACCCTATAAGAAAGAACAAAATTTTATTCCAATTCCATTGTTCCATTTTACACAAGGATGTTGATTACTGTGTTATTGTTTTTGTGAATCAACAGTAGAGAGTAGATTTTATATGTAGGAGCTTGGCAATGTGATTACTAGTTAAGAATTCATTCGCTCTTCAATATCATCGCTCAAGAAAGCATATATTACATGCCTTTTCTATTTTTCTATAAATATACTTTTTTAATAAAGTGTGACATACCAAATCTTCTTTTGTTGTTTTAGGTGAGGGTTTATACAGCATCACAAGTTGATGAGGAGTTAGAAGCAGCAAAGAGGGACTATTTACAGGCTTCAGTTGGCATCACAAAATCAAACAAGTTAATAATCCCCAAGTTGTTGGACTGGTATTTACTGGACTTTGCAAAGGACTTAGAATCTTTGTTGGACTGGGTCTGCCTCCAACTACCTGACGAAATGAGAAACCAAGCAGTAGAATGCCTTGAAAAAAGGGGAAGAGATTCTCTATCACAGATGGTACAAATGATGCCCTATGATTTCAGTTTCAGGTTACTTTTACACCAGTAAGTTCGGAGAAGTGTGGTTCAGGTTTCGTAAGTTTGGTGTGGTGGGTTTGTTGTACATTGGTGGTTCACACATAAAAGTACATAAGCCAAAACGCTTCATGTTTTCTCATTTGGGAATGGGTTTTGGCATTTGGGTCATTGCTGGTTAGTTATGCTTTTCGTAGATAGACATAGAAATGGAGAGTTTTTAAATCTTTAACATTCATTTTGGCTGCAACTTTTTGGGTTTATAATAATATCATATGTTCTTTAACTCCATGGCACCAAATTGAACAACGTTCAACGTCAGTATATCATGGATTTTCGTTGGGGTAAGTTTTATATTATCATTTAATTATAAAGTTACATATGTTGATTTTTATAATAAGTATCTTAAAAAAATCATATTAACTATTATATCTAATTGGTCATCAATATATATATATATATATATATATATTAATTATGAGCTAGCTTCTATATATATAACAAATTATAAGTGTAATTTATCATTTAAAGTATACATCTTTAATTCTAAAAATAATACACTCAATTTAGAAAAGTCAAATATAAAAATCAACCGATAATAGCTTTTAAGTAGCGAGAGATTTAAAGTATAAAATACTACAGTGGATCAAAGAAAATATTTGTACACTGCAATGCATCTTGTATGCTTTAGTAAATAATGGAAGAAAATAAATAATGAGAAGGAAAGGAAAGGGAGAAAATAAATAATTTTTTCCTTTTTGTTGATTAGTAAGAAATGTTTTTATTAAGAAGAAATAATAAACTGTCCTATTTTAAATCCGTTATTGACAGCCTTAGATAATCCTTAAGTTCATATTGCTTTTACTGGAAGTTCAAAGGTTAATCAAAGTAACATGTGAAAACTCAAAGTTGCATTTTCAAAAAACCATTTAAGATGGTAGTATACTTTTATTCCTAAACAATATCAAGGTTTAAACTCCATGTTGACAAGACTTTGTTATCAAATATCATATTCTCTAAGACATTATTATTGAATAAAAATTACTATATATAATAATTATACAACCCTCATTTCCTATCGAATAAACTCTATTTATTTATTTTTTTAATAAAGTTTAACTGATCAAAGAATTGACACAAGTGTGTTACTAGTACTCCACTTAATTGTAATAGTTTAAAAAATAATTAAAAAAAATCAAGCTGCTTCTTTATCGAAAGCAAGATTTTGCTGAATGTATTATATTTTCAGTATATTAAATAATCTTCAAATCCTTATAATAATATGATAAACCATTAATGGATAGATTCGTTCTATCATTTTTCCATTTTTCTCTTCCCTTAAGGAGACGATCATTTTTCTCTTTTGGTAAGCTTTCCAAACAGTATATTGAATTGAAATATCTATATACAATAATACAAGTGCGACTTCGTGGGATTTTAACATGATACTGGAAAAAAAATGATCGATTTTCTTTTATGGACATCAAATAAGATCCCATTCGTAGATTTACATGCATAGCTGAATATGTATACTGACCGTAAAGGACGAGAGCAATATTTACGAAATACAATTGATCTGAAACTTCGTTTTTCTATCATGGCAAAGGCTCAATACAACTACAACATTACAGGAGAACAACACGCTCTGTAATCACAAACAATGCATCATAGGAAAAAAAGAGAAAGCCCACAATCGCATCAAAACTCGAAAGCAGTGTTCGCAATAGATGATAAACCTTATAATCTCTCCAGATGTGGCGCAATATTTGATACCCCAATCTCTCGTATACTTTCTCTACAAGGCTGTCTCTATTTGAAATACTTTCCGCGAGGGTAACAAAGGTCGTATATATAACAAAGACTATATAATCCATCTTTGAGACTCAACCAAACGGAGAAGGAACTGGTCCTGCTCCTGCAAGAGCATCTGATCTCTTGATGCTTCCCATTCCGCAGACAATGCATCCAGGCGCAGTTACGGCCGAAAATTTGGCCCCACAGAGATCACAGACATCATATCCAATGGTTGACAGCCTGCTTAAGGTGGCAGCACAGAATTGTGAGGGATCTTCCAAAGGATCAATGGACTTGTTTGTCAAGCCCCTCTGAACACACAGGTCGATCAAGCTTCGAAATTCCTCCTGCTTGTTTACAGGTGCTTTAGACAATAGTAATTCTAACATTTGCTTTGAATAAGCATAATTTTGTACATCCATGTTTCTTTTGATGGCAGTTCGAATGCAATTTATTCTGTGCTTAGCTAGAAGTGGCAGCGAACCAAGATGACGTGAAAGTCTTGCCATCTCATCTTTTGCACTTATTGCACTCGGACCATGGACTTTCTGCAGACGTCCAATCTCCTGCAATAATGAAGGTAATACGATTTGTCAATCATCCACTGCATTACTAAACTATAGAGTCGAAGCAATTCTGGAGGTTCATGTCTAAACACAGAAAACCAACATTTCTAGACTGCAAGATTAAAGACTTTAATGTACAAGTTTACAAAAAATCAGCTTAAATAGTGTAGATCACGATTTATTTTATGTCTTGCAGCTTAGATCCAACTAGTACCAATCTCAACAAACAAGCTTGTGATTTGTGAATTGTGCTGTCAAATAAAATATCAATAGATAAGGCAAAATCGATATATTTTCTTTCCACATATTCAGATGAACTAGTTAGAATGTGTAGTACAGGCCCAATAGGAGTTTGTATCGCTGAATGTGTACCAAAAACATAAGAGGTGTATCATTCAAAAAGTTTGAACCAATTGGACTTAGCCCCTTTATAAATGTACAGTGTAACATGTCTTTTTTTGCCCAACTTGGTAATTAGGTTCTTCAACAGGAGTCACATGAAATCAGTTACATCACATCAGGAGTCTTAACACGGTTTCTGTGCTTATGACCTAGAAAAACAAAAGCTTGTGTACATTTTTTATAAGATGTCCATCCTATCCTACTTGTTGAATCAATTGGACTTAGCCCCTTTATGAATGTACAGTGTAACATGTATTTTTTTGCCCGACTTGGTACTTCGGTTATTCAACAGGAGTCACAAGACATCAGTTACAGCACATCAGGAGTCTTAACACGGTTTCTGTGCTTATGATCTAGAAAAACAAAAAGCTTGTGTACATTTTTTATAAGATGTCCATCCTATCCTACTTGTGCTTAAAATTGAATAATCGTTATCGTACCCGGAGAAGAGTGACTGCTATCTTGTATTGAGCACAGATTGTTGCTTGAGCTTTTATATCAACTCCACGAGATTGTTCCTTAGCTAAGGCAAGAAAAGCTTCATCAAAGCAAGACAATGCATCCGAAAGATTATTTTGTTCCAGGTGAGCAAGTCCAGTTTTGAAACATACAGAAGCAGCAGCTCCACGGGGAACCTGTCAGAAGATTCATGAGATTAGATTGGAAGCAATTATGAAACAGTATATATGCCCAGCAGATTCAGTAAAAGGCTAATTTCCTAGTTGTGTCATTATCCAAAGAAATAACCTATCATGTTCCCAAGCACACTAACCAAATCAAGATCTTTTCTCAAGCAAATTGTCCTGATTTCTTCTCTAGCATCCGCAAAAATTATGACAGGAAAATAAAAAAGGGTGTATTCCACTTTCTTATATTTAGAAATAAGTTCAATTCAGAACATCAAATTCTCGCATTACTAACCACATTCTTCCCATGACACTCACAAAAGGACAAATATTTCAGAGAGCCATAGATCCTCGTATCATTCAGATATCCCCGCATGTTTATTTTCTACATACCTGTCCAGGATGCACCGCAATTTGTTGAGAACCGGTTTGTGGAAGCTTCCCTGAATCGGGAGACGTTGGTACTCCAAGTATGCTAAGATCAAGAGGTTGGCTAGAAATTTGAGCCTGAGTAGCCTGTAACTGAGAGGGAGGTATGACCACAGCCTGAGATGAGGATTGCGGTGGGACACCACCATCGGGAAGTCCTATGGACTCGATTGGAACAACAGGTTGCTGAATGGTTTGAGGGGGAATACCACCTTGAAGACCAGCATCAGCTTCAAAAGCACTAACTTGGTTAGGAGTTGTCTTAATATTTTCAACCCCTGGAGTGTACTTAGAGAGAAAAGTTCCAGCAGGAGGTAATCCTGCAGCCACTTGAAGGGATGGAATTGTATTCTGAAAGAAATCCTCTGGAATAGGTCCTGCTTTAAGTCCCCCACTCACAACGCCACTAGTTGGCTGTGAAATGAGTTCAGGTTGAGTCAAAGTATCTGTACCAAAAAGGTCACCAGGAGTTGAAACAGTTGAAGAAGCTGAGCCTGTAGTTGGTGGTGGCAGGGACAAAATCTGGCCAAGATCTTGGCTTCCACCAGCTGAGGACCTGGTCCTCGTAGGTGGAGCTAACGCTTCACCAAGTTTAAACTGCCTAGTGGCTTCCTTAATCTTGTTCACATCCACAGTAGAAGAGGCAATTGGCTTGTCCCGTATTTTTATGTGTAATTTTTTTATTTTGGATACTCCTTCTTCATCACTACTGCTGCCATCAGCAGCTCCATACATGGATTTCTTAAATTCTTCTTCTGCTTTGGCCTGTTCATCAGCAGAGGAACTGACAAGCTGTTGGTTAAGACTTTCCAGACCCGTCAATGAATCACCTTTGGTATTACCAACCACATTCGACTGATGATTAGATACGGATTTAAAAGAAGATGCTTCAGGTCCATTTACTTTACTATCATTACCTGTAGGCATGAAAACCTTAACCAGACTATCTTCCCTCACCTCTACAATATTGCCCCTTCCTTTGATTGAGCCTAAATATACACCGATATGATCTACAATAATGGATGGAATTGTACCATCATCAGTTTTCATGTATGGTGTCACCTCTGCAGCAAGCTCCCACTGAGGTATATCCTTTGCCGCAGTAGGTGTTTTAATTTCCCAGTTTCCACCACCCCATTCAGGTCCTTTTGGAACCATACTCTCGGCGGCAAAGTTGGCAAATATACCTTGTGTCCATCCAGTAGATCGAACACGTAATATCCTATCACAATATCTCCTCAATTCTGAGTCAAGACCCTCTTCTTCCAATTTCTGAGCAAGACGCCGCATGGCACTTGGATTAAGGTGGCATATAAACAGATCAAGCATACTTTCATAGTCTGCTATAACTTCAAACGTTTCTTTTGCACTATCAAATTGACCAAACCTGAAAGTAACCATCAATTAGAAAAGTAACAAAGTTGTCGATTTTGACATTCAAATAACTACAGTACCACCTGCATGCCAAAACATAACTTACGGGATCTCCAAGTTCCAACATTCACAAAACAGATACATGTAATAAGATCAAGTCAACACATCTAAGCTATAAAATGAAAGGAAAATACCACTGATATAAGAAATATACAAGATAAATATGTAAAGCAGGCCAAAGCCAATTTGAAGCATTATACGAGGAGTAGGCGGCAAGCAATCACAAAACCAAAAAACAAATCAAGTTAGAAACAGAAATAAATAGAAATAATAATATAATACACAAACCCTTTCCATTTCGTCAATGGTACTCATCTACAGGTAGCAAATGGATGGATTGAATAATAGAAGAAAGAGAAGCGTATCTAGAAAATTATATTTGTATCTTTAATATATATTTCCTTGTAATATTTATACCTGTTCCTTAACCTTAGCTAAATATGAAAATAAATCGCAAATTATAAGATATTGAAATAAATCCTTAGAGATTATAAGGAAAAATGAAAACTATACTAAAAAGATAATCTAAGATATTCTAAAATACTCAAAGATATCACCAAAAGAATGAGAAACATTATAAGATACTTTCCATATATTCTAACAAAACTAAAACCTTCGCATATTAACAAAGATTAAAATCTTCAAGATATAGTTTAAGCAAATTAGTAATAAATGAAACATACATCATAGTTCAATAATTCCTTTATGTACAACAGAAATATCAAAAGCACAATCAAGTTTCCAATTTTGCCTACCTGATACAGGCATAACCCAACTGCCTGAACCGGTGAAATAAATGAGATGTTGGGGGGCATTTTGGATAATCTCTGGACCGCAGAAATTCATCTTTCAAAATAGATAAAGCAGTGGAAAAACGAAGAGCTTTCACAGCATAAACACCTCGCATCACCTGTGATCAAAATACCCACCTGCTCATACGTTCAAATAAACCAAAACGAAAATGCCAAGAGCAAGGAATTATGTCGCTTACTTGAGTGAACTGTGGACCTGATTGTGATAAAGCCACAGCTAAATCTCCACAAACAGGAGATCCTCTAGAAAGAATATCCAGAGACCTTGGTGTTATGCGCAAGCTGTCAAACCTGCACTCCGATAAAAGATTACACTGTAAGTGTTACAAGCTTTAACATAAATTTATTAAAATCTGAGAAGTGTTTCTGAAGTCTACAACCTGGATTTTATACCCAATAAATATAATTCATTATGTAGTATTGGAAATTTGGTGCTACTTAAAAATTTACACCAAATATGGTGTAAAGAGAATATTGTTTGGCATAGATCATAGCTCCACAACACTATTAGTTATTTTAATAACCTTTTTTGTTGTTGTCAAAAACCACAAGTTGGATGTGTCTCACTTTTCAATGTTACTTAATTCATGGTTCCAGGTCAAGGTCAAAAATTAGGCACTGCCTCCCCTCGATCTAACCGCATCAACTATATGATTTTTATAATCTGTTGTAATGGTGAAGGTCTTCATCATCCTTAATTATCTTCTCTTCTGAAGGCGTAGTAGGACAACAATCAGAAACCAATTAAAAGGTCAACAGTAGTCTTGACTCACGGTCATCATTTTCATGAACTGATATTTAGAAAAAGTGAGACTATACCTAAGCCGTGACTTTTATCCATTTGACTTCAGTAATACATGTAAAAATTCCAAACACCATATTGTGTTACTATTTCATTTATTAAAACCATTTTGGGTAATAATCTAACTTTCAGCAAAATGGAAATACACACATCAAACTGCACCTGTTAGGTAAAGTTACCTAAATATTTCCTCTATATAAACATAAGTTGAATTTTTCTAAAAGTTTAAAGGAAAAAAGAAGGAAACCTTGATGTTATTTGGTATAATATTTCTGACAGGTCAAGCTTCTGCTCAAAACTTAGCTGCATTGTGGCAAATCCAATAAGAATTGGTTCAAGAAGACCGAGAAGACAGCTTTTGATCTCAACCCTCTTTTTCTGTCTGGGATTTATTTCCGTGGGGCTAGCAAGCAACAATCGGTCATTCAAAGAACCGACCAACACTGCACGAGAAACTCATAAATAGATCAGTAGGACAGTGCAAAGAAATGTACTGTAGTTTTGAAAAAAATAGAATATGCCCATCAAATAATTTGTGGTTAACATATTATGACATAAGAAAAATTACCTGCATAAGGCATACTGATTGAGAGGATAGGCCTAACTTTTCCATCCCAACCAAGTATACTGATAGTAGTAGCAGTAGAAAAAAGGAGGGCTGGTCCAACCCACAATAAAGATCTAAAGTGAGAATGAGTTAAGGTTTCCACAAAGAGAATATATGTGACACAAAAAATTAAAATTAGGCAAGGAGAAATTTTAACAACCCTTGTGTCTATTAGTTTGGAGCAGAGGCAAGCAAAGAGGTTCCAAGAAACACTCCCCCCTTAAATAAGAGGATTTTATTTTTCCCTCCAATCCCCTACTTTTAACAAATCAGTTCCTTAGTGTAAATAGATGATTTGTTCATTTTGTAGAGAAATAAGTATAAAGGATATTGGAGGAAGTCCCTTATCAAAACTTGCAGAAGTGGCAGCAAGTATATCAAGGGTTGCTGAAACAATTAGGACTCGCTGTGTTGTTAATATTCCAGCAACATATCCCCTAAGAGTTTCTTGCCAGTGCACCTGTCAAATTTGAAGAAACACAAATTAGCACCTAGCAGAACACTAGAACAGAGCTATTTGATCATATTTCCACAAACAAGGAACCCTATAACCCCCTGAAACAAGAATGAAGGATCAAACAACTTTTATTTTCGATGGGTAGCCGAAGGATAGAAAAGGCAAATTCAATCCTACTTGCTCCCATTCTTACTTTAAGAAATTAGATGAGTTTAACTAAAGTAGGAGTTACTGCAATTAATGTCACTTCCCAACACTCCCCTCACACAAAGGGCCACCAGCTGGAGTGTGACAAATGTAGGTGGCCCAACAATGGATCTAAAATATGGGTGAGTCAATTTTTATGGCTTCTATGAAGTTGGACTCACAGCTTAACTCAACCCAATAATACTCACTTCAAAGGTAAGGATTGTTCAAGCTTTATAAGCTCTATTTAAATTACATCTCTAGTCAATGTGATACGTCTGGGAGCTGCATCTTAGCTTTTCTAGTCAACCTTTCCATACGTAACCCTTTCCAAAGGGTGACCACATTTAAGGTGGCCTTCCAACCTCCTAATGCCTAGGTTTATAGACCAGAAGCGTGGAAAATCAGTAATACAAGCAGTCGAACAATGGATCTAAAATTTGCACCCACTCATATATTATAATTTGACCATATCTTTTACTTGATGTGGTAACTCAAACACACTCTGTCACATCGAGAGGATTGAACATCTTAAGTATGAAACTATGTACTTGTGAGAAGTCCAATAGCAAGTGACACGATAAGTCTAACAAACCTTATTACAATAGACTCTAATACCATCTTAGAAATTGAGTATTAGGTCTAACTCAACCTCATTAAACTGGCTTGTAAAGTGAGATTTACAACTACTATAAATTATAATTTGGTCAATAAACTAATTTATAAGGTGAGAATTGTGCAAACTATATAGGTTGTATTTAAGTCATATCTTTAGTCAATGTGAAACTAAACATACCTAAGAGCCACATGTTAGTGACTATTATTTATAGCACACAAGTGACCAAGGGACTTTCAAACGTTGCAATTGCCACATAAATTGCATAAATATTTTTTTATAAGAAATTATACCAATAGACAACTACCCTCCATATTGTTTCAATGAAAGGAGATGCATATACAAGATGGGAAACATGTAAAATTGAAAAATCTCTTTGAATGTGTACCAGTGACAACCACCTTAGAAAGTCCTTTAGCATAACATAACCCAAAGAAGTAGAGGGTGCTACTATCCAAATGAACTCTAAAGGCAAAGAATAAACCACATAAAATTCTAGCACTTCTGTCCAACAAAATATCTACTGAACTACAAATTGAGCACAACACGAAATCATTTTAGCATCTCTATTGGTGCCAATAGTTCTAAAATTAACACATTCTTTGGAGATCCTTGAGGAAAACCCAACCTTTGCCAACACGAATACTGCTAAACAATCTATTTCCTTCTTTTTCTAACTCATATTTTCCAACTATTTTCGTTTAACTTCAGAGATGCAGTTATGAGCAATTTTGTAACCAAAATTAAAAAAACACACTTCTAACCTGGAGTACAATCTCATTTCTTTTCAACTTAATTGACTTTTTCCCTTCACTATTGGTTGATAAGTACTGGCCATTGGCAGTTGAAGTTGATAGACGGTACCCTTGTATGAGCTTCACTATTCCAATTTCGTTTCCATAAGCAGCAAACATCAAAGATGAATCTACACTCAGAGCAACCACTTTTCAATACTTAATGTTATTCTAATTTTAACAAGAGACGAATTTGTGTAATAGATAGATAAATGGATTCACATATGGTTGAGACATTCAAGCACCTAATGGAGTAGAAAATATGCGATCAACTTCAGTTTCAAACAAAAACGGTGTTGGGCCACGAATTGAACCAACAGTTGTCTCTGCAGTTGCAGTTGGGTTCTCTTCAAAAACATTATCATTGTCCTTAGCTTCTTGAGAGGCACCTCCAGGTAGAGTATACACTCCCAATCCTGTTTTGTCATCATCAAGTATTGCAAACTGATTTTCATTGGGGCCAACAAATGCTGCATCTCGACCTACAAGACAGTTAATTGAATTATTAAAATGTCACACACGACCAAAACCTGCTGAGAAAAAAGTGTACTCCAGTTAGAAGTACCTTTTACTGTGCTGCTTTTACTGTTTGCTACCTGTGCATCACTATTTTCCCAGTACAGCACAACTTCATTTGTAACACCACTAAATTCATACACTATAAGAAATAAGCGCTGTTTTTTACTGTGTATCAGGTATTTTGCTCGGTACTCCACATTTCCAGGAATCTATAGACAATTAATCAACAACATTACAAGGATGAATTTTCCAATTTTGCATAATTTTTCGGTTGAAATATATAAATACTTCGAGAATACTATGTAAAATGAAAATCTCAACAAAAATCACAAACACAGAATGATGTTTGTCAAAAATACTACTCCCAGTGTTACCGAATTATATAGCTTCCGGTAGATAGTGTCAGATCCAGAAGAAAGACTATGTGCCATAATGTTCAGTCCATCCATATAGTATGCCCTGACAGGATAATGCAGAACTCGGTTTGCTTTATTAAAGAAATTTAGCTCCAAATGAAAAGGCTGGCAGTGGAGAAATGGTGTCAATTGATTGAACAGAAAATATAACAAATTTTTCAAAACAAATTGTTACATGTATCATACCTCACAAACTGGAAAGTCCTTCAGATAATGCTTGTTATCAAGAACTGTGATAAGGGGTAAGCGTGATATAGGAGAAATTTTTGCATGGCCTTCCATAAAATGCTACAAAAATATGTAAAGGTATCATTCAGAAAAAATTGATAAAAGAAACAAAAGTGCAGACCTCTCACTTCTATGTCTTGTAAAGTGTGTAATTTTCTGATGTAGTATGGAAACAGAAAAAAAAAAAAAAAAAAAAAAAAAAAAAATACATTGATCTGAAGCAAATTTTCACTGGAATATATTTTTTATAAAAATTGGGTCTCCCTAAGGACTTCGATTTTTTCTCTCCTTATTCGATTTAGAAGACGTGGCTAAAGAAGCTAAACTTCTGTACTAGTGGTCTAGTTTTGTGGTTCTCTGGTGTCTATGGCTGAAATGGAATGCTAGAATTTTCAAAGGCACTATGATCTCAAGACAAATTGGAATAGAGTTACTTTCTTAGCTAGTTTGTGGGTGTTTTCTCTGTTACACATGAAGAGAGATTGACAAGCCTTGTTAAATGACTCCATCCTAGATGTTTCTTTTGTTATTTCTTGAAGATACCTTATTGTCTTTGGACTTAATTTGATAACAGCATAAGATTAGTTCCATATGCAACATAAACTCCAATTCAATAACAACAATAAATAAATAAAATTAGAAACATACACTATAAAGAAAAGCCTTCCTTGCAATGTCTGATATTGTAAGATGCCCATGGCTGCAAGAAATAGTACAGATATCAACAATGACATAAGATGCTAACGAAGAAAATAATTAAGCACAATTTGGGAAAGAATCCGACCATTGTCATGTCAAATCTCAAACTGATAACTTAATACTTAAACTCAACAAAACTTGTACCAGAAATATAAATTTAGTGTGTATAGTGATTATCAAATAACAGATTATCTTGGACCCTACAATTAGGAGCAGACAACTGATCTCAATCTCATCCCTAAAGTAGCATGAACAAAACAAAATAGGACCAAATGGAATGGAACGTAGTTTTGTTTACTTAGAACTACTTTTGGTAGCCATAGAACAAAATATAACAGTGTCCTGTTTTTGCATTTGGTGTTTTCTAAACAGAATGTAGAACATTGTTTTCAGTTATACATCTACATCTTATTTAAGATTGAGTATTTAAAAATCAAATAGAAAAGACACTCTTTTACGTTCCACTTTACAATGATCATCATAAAATAATTTGAAAAGAATGCCATAGGCTACTGTAATGACAACTTAAGCATATACGACAACAACTTAATGCAACAGGAAGAAACAAATTTGAAAGATATTATAAAAAATAGTCATTAATAACAATACTGGTTTGATTTTAGAACATAAATGCATATAACCATTGAATACAAACATAAATACACTAACATGTAAATATAAATGTATTAGGTAAGAGATGTGAGAAGTGAGCATCAACAGTATTATTAAAACGGATGGTTAAGATTAAAATTAAAGAAATAATCTTGACCATCTTTGTATGTTTATTGATCAAAATTTACTTCTGTTACCTCTCATGCTGTCACTACAATATATATGTATATATACATGGTAAAAACAGTCCCCGTTTTAAGAGTGTAAGAAAAATATAAATATAAGTCGTACAACCATACAGAGATGATCAAGAATAAAAATTAGTTAGTGATCATAAGACTACATAAAAAAACTATGTGCATTTATCTTTCAATCCTAACCATTAAAGCATGATTCCATGGTCTATATCTATTGTTTTCATTTCTCACAGTAGCAAGAGTTCTCGCTTCATATGTTCCCCTTCAAATCTGGGCTTAAGGCGTAATTTAACATCGCAAAATCAACTTCCGAGTTGAGGACTGAAAAATCTTTATAAGGACCAACAATTAACCATATCAATATATTATGTGAGATCTCAACCCCTTGAGACCCAACATCCCAGCAGCACCAGAGACCTGCAGAGGTGCCTCCTCGAGCACATAAGAACCTGCTGCCATGGGTCAGCGCTAACAGTGGCTGACCCAAAAAATTGCATTACAGATGTAAAACAATAGGCAGAGGATTGAACAATAGTAGCTCTGCGACCAAAACTAAACTGAACAGTAAGTAATCTAATTGGATTTTCCATGACAATGAGTGGAATATGCACAGCAAACAAAGCCAATCCCTTGGGATCAACCAATCAATGAAAAGGATATAACCAAATTAGAGTATAAAAGTGGGGTGTAACTCATTCTATGAGCTTGATTTTCAAGGTGAGTTAGGCCCGAACACAATTGAAAGATGATATTATAAAGCATATCCTAGTAGCTTTCGGACATATTGAACGATCTACAGATTTTGAATCTTGCAAACTTCACACACGACTCAAGATGTTTAGTCTTTGCCATAGTGACATTGGCTAATGATATGACCAACTTAGTGTGCGTGTGTGTGTAACAATACAAAGCAGAAAATGTACAGTACAGTATTTCAAATATCACTAATTAATGTTTCAACAACTTCAATACTACTAGATTTACTGACCAAACCCATATGCAGATATTGTTATCAAGTCACATAGAAGGGAGCAATACCAATCAAGACCAAACTCTTAGTACAATAGATATATGCCTAAGTGGTTTAAGAAAAAGTTTAAATTCCCATTGCCCATATTCACTTTATTTCCTATTTTACAAGAAGAAATGGTGGAAACAAAATGAACTTTGAAAACAGAGTAACGCATTTTGTAATTATCAATGAAAACATGAAACCAAATAAAATAAAAAGTAAACCAAATATAGTCCAAGTAGCACAGCATAATTAACCTTATGGAATCTGACCATCATGTTTCTTATAAGAGACTATTGACATCTGTTCCTCTACATAGTGGCAAATTCTAACTCACCCTTTAAGATTATGCTCTTGTAGTTGCGCTTGAAGTTGATGGTCTGCTAACACTCCAGAAGAACCCAAGGCTGCAAGTTTTTCCCTTAAAACAGATGCTGCAAAGCACCTCTACCATCAGCATATCTTTAATGTTGATTACATACAAAATGAAGACAATTACCTGAAGATCCTCTTGCACTTTGTAGAACTGCGAAAAGTTGCTTTCTCCCTTCTCTACTGTATCTGGCCCTATTTTTTGAATTGTCGGCTATTGTCACGTTCTGTTAAAATAAACACCAATTTATCTTCCACATTCACCAACAAGCAAGTTATAAACAAAGTAAGGTAGCACGTAACTGCAAAAACTAGTGCTGCTAAATTAGATTTTGGATGAAACTCTAAAGATTTTATGCGTGGCAATGGATAAACTGTTTCTCCACCCTGTTGAGAAAGGATGCGAGGGATATCAATTGATTCAATAGCTGCATCATAATTTAATACATATTAGCCAAACACTTAGAGAAAGAAAAGTACAAGAATGAAGCATGACTATTGTTTTTATGTTCTCTCTATATATATATATCTATCTATTAAAAGATTCTATAACTACAAGAAGAGGGGGAAAGTAGAAGCAAAAATATTCTGCATTGTAATTAACATAAGCAATCAAAATTCAACACGAACAATAAGTCATCAGGTATTCAAGGTAAAGGCAGGAAGAATCAATATAGTTAACCTGCAGGCTCAAAAAAATTAGCCTGAGTGGGAGGTCCACTAGGATTAACAGAAACACGTGTTTCCCAAACATGAAGATTTCCATCCTTAGACAGAGTCACAAGTAAGCGCAACATGGGGAGCCAAGCAACTGATGTTATAGGATGAGAGCCAACTTGTTTTCTGAAATTTCAATGACAATAAAATGATTACATCTGACCATAATAAGACTAAACTCAAATATTTGCATATAACCGCAGGATACTAACAAATAAGAAACCATAGGTGACAATGATGCTAAGCCTCAATCATGGTACAACAAAAAAAACTAGATCATAAGTAATTTACACTCACATTCCAATCATAATAGGTCTCTCAGTTGATACATCCCATACCAGAAGTGTACCTCGTCGATCCCCAACAAAAATCCATTCCAGAGTGGGATGAAATGCAAATGCACCAGCACCAACAAGCTTTATGGTATTGTCAACTGAGTAGAAAACACAATATAAATACAAAAAATATTAATATAAAGCATATCTATAGGAAATGAATATGTAAGAAATCATCTTACGTTGTAGTGTGTAATGAACAGCATAGGTATGAATATTATATGCTCGAATCAAACCCTCTGCATAAGCAACATACTGTGATGGAAAAACAATCCAGTCAAATTCAAAAAAGATAGGATTGTAGTATAAATGTCTTACGCCAGAAAAACATCACATCTACTTACAGTAAGATGTAATCTCATAAAATAATGTACATGGAAAACATTACCAGTACAGGAAGGCGAGGATGACAAGCAAGGTTGACAACAGGCTTCTTCAAGTCTGTCTTAATTTTTGTGGGTGCTCTACCACCTTCAACAGTTCCAACAACTTCATTTGTGCAAAAGAATATTTAACAGAAATAATCACCATTAGTAACCAAACTAGTACGAACACATTTGTTAAACACATGATAAAGCAGATCCAACCTGTCACACTCATTCGTTTATGAAACCCAAAGAAAACAACAGGTTGTAGTGGGGTCAAAGCCATATGAACTTCTGTATCCGAAGAAATTTGCTCTGTCTTCTTCTCTGGTGAATGTAATACACATGTTTGCTCTAAGTCAAAATCACAAGACCGTATTGTACAATCCTACAGATGTAAAAGCAACCAACAGATGTAATAAGTATAAAAGAACTACCCAATCACAATATATAAACTAATACAGAATACAATTGAGGGGCATAACTAAAAAATAAAACAGGAATAGCAAGTGAATATAGTCTTACTTCCGAAGACCTAAGTAACAGAATATGAAACAAACGAAATTTATAAAAGATCAAAACTTATAAGAGAAAAAACATAAACAAAACAAAAGTTCAAATGAATATGAGAATCTGTGCTTACGCATTTTTGTATCTTAATGAACAATAATATTAAAATAAAAGAATAATAATAAACATTTTTTTTCAGTGAAGCTTCTTAATTTTAAATTTTTTCTGGACTTCATTATGTAAAATGCTTCATCAGTTCGGTAAGAACCTAATTCCTAAAATGTTGTCCACACCATCCACAATACATCCATCAAGATTTTATTTGCAATTACCACCTCTATAACCAAAACTATAGAAAATTTTCTGAAAATTTGTTTGCAAGAGAGAGAAAATTAATGTTTCTGAACAAACCACAATCTTTTGCAAAACTACATCCTTCCTTCATAATGAAAGCATGTCTACACTTTCCATTAAGAATTTAAGATACAGAAACAGGATTATTTTGAGGGAGAAATGAGGGCACGTGAAGAGTCTAGGTATGGTCAACCTGAAGGATTGCAATCACAGTATGCCCGCTTGTAGGACTGTAAGACATTCGTACAACAGGTGCTCCAATGTCAAGAGCGGAAATCTTGCTTCCTGTTAATGCATCAAATTCTGCATACATTGAAACAAACCATCAAGTAAAACAGTTGAACCCAAATCAAGTCAACACACAAGGAAATCTGTCATGCAACAACAATAAGTCCACTCAACTCAGAAACTCAATCAAGATTTCTAAATATGGGGAACCACTTTATTTACACAAGACAATAGACCAATTAGAATTCCAACTAAATTCATTAAAAAAAAAGACAATAACATATACATTACTAAACCTATATTTTCTAACAGTAGTTGACAATAACAGCTATTCATGACCTATAAAGTTATAAACAGTAGTTCAGTCTCTTATGACACTGTTGCAGTAATCCATCCGTCCTCTAATCCAGATAAGATAAGAGGATTTGGTCTCTACATATTTAAGATTTATTCTCTTGCAAACCCTATTTTTCAGTTTCCGAGTTTATCTCACAGCAATGTTTCCTTCCCTCTGGATAAGTTCTTGTGGAAATCATGCACTCCATCCTGATCAAATCCGTTGTTCAGAATGGTGTTCTTGATAGGGTTTAAAACCAATGATTTACTTCAGATTCAAAGATCCCTAGGTTTATCTCCTGATTGTTGTGTAATGTGGATGTTGCATTGTTTGGCAGCTTCCTTTTTCTAGAAAAATAACTTGGTGTTGTGTTTTGGTGAATGTTGGGTTTATCCCAAGAATCTTCAGCAGTTTCTGTGCATTAATGTCGAGGATTCTATAAAGATTTAGCATTGTTCTGAGTTGGCTATTTTTTGGTGTATTTTGTTAAAATGATATGCTAGAATTTTCTCTGGACTCTTCTATTGAGTTCATTAGGAATCAAGAAGTTTTCTAGCTTCTTTGAGGTATTCCATTTATATGGGAGTATCATTAATAGACCCTCAGGTGACTGGCATAAAATGTGGCATGTTTTTCATCCATTTTTTTTTTCTTTTCGTTTTTTCGTGACATCTGTTTCCCTTGAGGATATTTTATCCTTTGCATTTGAATCTTTCTCTTCTTTCATAATAAATCATTTGTTTACAAAAAAAAAAAAAAAGAACATTTGGGTTCCATGTCTGCTTGTCAAACCAGACCCAACATGACCCTTGTGGGACTCACCTGTGAGCTGCAACCAGCAGACATACATACATCTGAAATTTAAAATTTTTTCAACTATGGTTATGTTATGATACACTATTGACACATTTAAAATATGACAATAGAAGGTAAAGGTTGAGTCTGTTTCACATTAAGCAACTTTCTTTATAAAAAAAAAAAAATATAACAGGAGTACTTTTGCCGTCATGCATAATTATTTCTTATTACATGGCTAGGCCTACTAGGCC
>Ga0209489_102241_pt1 | contig 39468 bp, 24 predicted proteins | sample SiratrowhiteBW_FD_187527 | JGI IMG/M metagenome (GOLD analysis project Ga0209489, IMG submission 187527) | Root nodule microbial communities of legume samples collected from California, USA - Siratro white BW (SPAdes) (version 2) | ecosystem: Host-associated > Plants > Roots > Nodule | place...
CTCCAGTTTGATCTTTAAAATACACAGCAACAGCTACCTGATTGTGCAAAAAAAAAAAAAAAAAAAAAAAAACCCAAGTTAACACACAGATAATGATATTTCACTACAACATTTGATAAAACCAAATCTGCAAATTCGCTTCGAAAACCAATATAACAATATCCAAACCAGTTGAGACATAAAGAACAATACCTGTTCAACAAAGTGAGCAAGGCGAGTTTGTGCACTCAGAAATCGTTGAATGAAAGCATTGATTGACTTTGACTGACCAGTTGAAGTCATTCCAGCAAGAAAATGGCTTCTCAAAAATGGCAACGCCCAAAGAGAGCGTGAACTATATAAATTAACCATGTGCCGATTGGAATGCAGCCCAAAAGAACAAACCATTTCCCTCCAACCTAGTTCAAAATCCTCAACTGACTCCAGATTATAAAGTCTATAAAATTCAGCCTTCCATTCATTGTACCGTTCCCCTAGAACAGCATTAAACCAGGATGGAAACTTTGCTACAATCATCCATATGCAGAAAGCATGTTTTGATGTAGGCATTTCTGTGCATAGTGCTTCTTTGAGACATATATTTTGGTCGGTTAATATAGTCTGTGGAGCCTTCCCATTCATGAACCCTAAGAAAGCCTTCCAAGAAGGTGATTTATAGAAAAGAGAAAAACAAAAGGAACAGCAATGTAAATTAAAGAGATGCATAACTTCTCATAAATTTAGATTCCACAAGTAAAAAGTGAAAGAAAGAAATTTTCAACAACATTCTTGTCCATCGCAAAATAATTGAAAATAAAACAGGACTATTATAAGGTGATTACACACATCTACCAAAGCGTAGGCTACTCAACAAGAGAAAGGTTTTGCAGTGGAAATAATATAATTGGCATCCACTCATTACCACATGAACATTAGTATGTCCTAGCAACTGTCATGTTGTTTATGGCTTCAATATAAAATTTGTTGCCCTTCCATTTCGCTTATTTTCACTAATTAGAGCAGTGTGTAAAAAATTTTAAGAGCCCACGACGTAATTTTGAATAAAAAAAACAAAATAATATTAACATTGATAACTTCATCACAGTACCTTCAGTGCCCAGGAAAACGACCTCACGGTTTCATCCCGTAAAAGTGTGCAGCCAAAAAAGCAAGGCATTCCATAATTATTTATTCCAACCCATATACCTAGCGGCATGTCAAACGCAGTTAGGCGGTGTGTTGTATCAAACACCACAGCGTCACCAAATATTTCAAACCATTGGATTGATGAAGCATATGACCAAGCAATATTCTCCAAACGGTTGTTTGCATCAAGTGTGTAATCAAATTTAAAATTAGGGTCTTTCTCCTTAATATTTCTGCACATTCTTAATAAATCCAAACTTTCTTCTTCTGGATCTAATTTCCTAAATGACTGGAGTAAATTCCTTACGTCTTTTTCAGTAAAAGGCAAATATCCAGGTTCTACACACTTCTCAAGCTCCATAAGCCTCATCATTTGATGAACAGAAATTCCTGTTTTGGCAAACATTAGAATTCGATTTTTGTCGGCATCCGAGATAGTTCTGTATGCAGGGAGAAAACGAACTTGGTTTGGTTCTAAAAGTTCATGATTATGGTGGTTAGCAAAACCAGTCACGCGCCATTCTGGGGCTCCAAATTCTGTTGTTTTGCTAATGCGCATGTAAGCTTGACACCCACACCGAGAAGACTTTCTATTTCTTTGAGGTTTACTTTCAGTTGATGTTTTGACAGGAGTGTTGCCAGCACGGTGACAAACAAAGTAGCGCCTAGTAAGTCCTTTTCCAACACCATCTTTTCCTTCTGTACGGTGACGTCTAATTGAGAAGCCACTCCTTTTGGCAAATTCACTATAGAATTCATAAGCAGCATCATGAGTGGCAAACCTTTGACCAATGTATGGAATAGCATCATGTGTTGTTTCCAAGGAGAGCCTGGTTTCATCAGGTGACTCCTCAGTGCTGCTTGCATCATCCAAAGATAGTGAGCGTTGGTCGGAGGGATCATCATAAACTACCAACATAGATCCAGCATCTTCAGACATGATTTATTTTCCCAGTGACACTATTAAGATATCCTATAGCAAGTATCCAATATTTTAGGAAGGAAACAAAGTGAAAATAATCAGCTCCCAAGAGCATAAAGATAAAAATATAGTCAACATTACAATATAAGTTAACAAATCAGATAAACAGTAAGGAACGAACTCATTTTTTATTGTGTCAAATAATAGAAAATAATCACTTGTATTCTAAAAAGTAAAATAATATCACGAACACATCACAGTAATTGCATCATTAAACCAATGCAACGAGTTTTTCCTATGCTTGGAAAACGGAAGACAGATGCAGGGATTACAAAGCAACCAACGCAGTCAGATGGCTAGACCTAGCCCGTGAAAAAATGAGAACCGGAATGATGGAAAACAATAGAACGGAACAAATATTAAGTAACATTTGAATTCTAGGTCAAGATTCGAATTCCTTTCTCCTTCGTAGTCTAAAGGCACACATAATTGAGGAAAATAACAGTGCGTGGTGAAGGTTTTGGCGCAACAAAGCACACTTGGGATGCAACAAGAAACATTAAAATAAAAGTGGGGATGATTGGGTCTTCAATGAGGGAATAATTTTAGTGCAGAAACTATCGGTTTGAAAAAGAAACAAGAGAAAGAAAATGTGAGGGAAGGCAGAAAAGAATGAGGTCAGGTTAAAGCCAAAGAGTGTAAGAAAGAGAAACATACAGTGAAGGGAAGGAGGAAGAATCAGAACGATTGAGAAGAGCGGAGCGGTTGAATCGCGAATTGAGTGGTTGGATCGTTGAGATATGGTTTAGGGTTATTATATCATGTCTGCATCGGGAGAACTCAACAAAGAGAAATGAAGGGAAATTCGAGACAGTCTCAGATAGAGCCACCGGGCACGCCACACATGGAGGTTGTCTAGGGTACACCCACACTCCACAATTTTTATATTTTCAAATTATTTCCTTTTTCTATTTCAGAAACATCTATTCATAATTCTATTACAATTTCTTTCATATATAATCTTTTCCAAATAATAAAAAAAAATCAACCACAACTTTATTACAATTTCTATGTACAATTAAGTACAAAGCCTTTAAAATTTTTAATGTTTCAAATTTATTTTGATGCAAAAAAAAGGACCTGTACTGCAAACTTTTTTTCAACCAAAAAGCCCATTAAACTTTTCTGTACATATGTTTAGTGTAAATAAAAATAAAGCTGAGAAACTTGTACCCACCAAAGGCTTTTATCCATAAATACTTAATATAACTAAAACTCTAAAACAGACCTAATATATGAGCTGATGTAGTTAAAAACCCATAAAACTTGTACATAAAGGTTAATGTTAAAAAAGCTTATACTATATATATATATATTTGTAATTTTATTATTTAATTATTTCTTAGAATCCGTACATCTTTCCAATACATTTTTTTTATGTTCTTTATAACAACAAATTTCAGTTTTTTAAGCTATCTCTACCTTTTTTTTTTTAAATAGGTTCATCCTATTTAATTTGTTTAAAGGTAAATTATTTTCTAATCTAAACTTTTTTATATTTTTCTTTTTGTTCTATTTGTAATTATTGTATGATTTATCAAGTTTTGCGAATTGACGGTGTTTTCTGTTTTCTTTTGATTGGTCTACTTTCTAACCATTGTTATATTTGGTTACATAGTCTAGAATTATTGTTTTTTTTTTAAGTTTTTAATGCTTCAATCTCAAATTCAGATATTGTTGATTGCAAACCAACCAATTACCAAGTAAAAAAACTTAATTATATTTGTAATTGAGTATTTTGTTAGAGTAATTTAAATTTGTATGTTAGAATGAAAAAATATTGACTTTAATTGGATTACAGGTTGAGTTTTATAGTTTGTATTGGTTAAATCCAAAGTTGATAGATCATATTCTGATATAGTGATAAAATTTAACCTAGTTTTATTATTAGGTGAAATTTGATATTTAAAGTATACTGGGATAGATAAATGTAGTTTAGTTTAATTGAAATAAAATTAAAATACCATTTAGTTATATTATTATTGTTCAAGTCATAAGTATATATACACTGACTTTATAGTGTATATATACACTGACTTTAGTATATATATATATATGTTTAAATTTAATATTCATTTAAGTGATAAAATGAAAATTATAGAATGTCATAATAAAAAGTCAAAATATATTTAGGCGATATTATAATGGTTGAATAATTAATGTTGATTTTATCCCTATTAAAAACTTACATGTTTAAATATACATAGGCTACTCAAGGAATAAAGATGCTGATTGGTGTATTATTATTATTCTCTTTTTAAGATGTTATTTAAGTATTCAGCTAAATGGATTTTAACTGTTTAAATATAAACAACTGTCACACTTAGAATTACAGAAGAATGATGAAAATTTTTTGAAATAAAAGAACAATTATCACCAAGTAGTTAAAATTTAAATTTTAATCTTAAAATTATAAGATTTATATATTATTTATGATTCAAATCCTACACAAAATGGTAGGATTTTACCAGTGTAGTACACTGACTATTCACATTATTGAAAAATGAATTTAATTCAAACTTAATTTTAATTAAGAATTAATAAAATTAAAATTTATCTTGTTATGATGCACTTTTCATCTTCCTTATTGAATAGAAATTTTAAGTTCAATTAAAATAAAACAACCTTTCAATTAAAATTAATACAATTAAAATTTTAAACAAATTTCATAACCAATCAAAAATTAAGAGTGCCTATTATTTGAATTGAATAAGTTTTATTTTTAATTAAAATAAAACCAAACATTTTTAATGTACATTTTTTTTTCTTTTACTTATTTTATATGCAGATAAAAGGATGTGTTACTATATATGTTAAAAAATAAATAAAATTTATAATTTTATGATTTACTATTTGTGTTATGATTTTTATGTAAAATCTTATCTATAATTTAAATTTTAATTATCTTAATCAACACCATAATTTATTAGTAAAATTTATGAAGAGAAGAGACTGGGCCAAATTTAAATTTAAAAATGAATTATGTGAAAAAAAGACTGTTAACACCTTATAACGTCTGGTATAAAGTCGTTACTTCTAATTAAATATATTAAACGAATATAGTATTTAAAACATGAAGAAGATATTTTAAAAAATTGTATATAGTTCCAACAAGAATTTACACTATTCTTACATATTTCAAATTACAATTAAAAATTAAAATTATGTAACTCTTTATGTAAAAACTCTTTATTTATGTTGATATTTCTTAACTTCAGGAATTTAATATTTTTTAAACAATTATATTTTTTATCTCGCGCACTTAAAATATAAGATAGTATCGTGAGGAAAAAGCTGCAAAGTGTTGAAAAAAAATTAAAGTTTGTTGCATACCAACTAAACTATTTATTAGTGGTAGACAACAACTGCTTGAATTTATTGTAGGGAAATTGAATTATGTTCTTTCCCCAATGTTTTGATGCTCTATTGTTATTACTCCTGTGTCATATTCACGAAAAAAAATTTATTGTAAAGTTTCTGCCAATGGTGATTCTTTTTATCAGTCAATTAACGGAGATTGATTGCTGCTAAAGTTTCTTTGAATTTGAGTTCTTTAATCCTTCCATCGTATAATAAACAATTGTTCGTCTTTTTAAACACATGTTGGTATTATTATTTAAGTTGTGCGTCTATATATCACATTTTGAACTACTATGATTAATAAATTGTATTTTGAAGAACTTTATATTTTTTTTTCCAAAAACTAATATAACAATCTCACACACTTTCGTAAAATATTTTTTTTCACTCTTTTTGTTTTATTAACTGAAAAATACTATAAAAGAATAATGCATGAGAGCAACAAGTCACCAACAATGTCTGATTCGCATGATTTAATGTGATTAGTTTACGTAAAATATAGTTTTTATTCCATCTTAATCTTGGCTAAGCAATGCGTAATTGAGGGTAGGTGAATATATGAGGAAAGAAACAAGAGAGAATAAAAAGTGAGTGAACCATTATAGAAAAAAAAAAATGGTATGCACTGATGATTTTTATATTACAATTAGTTATCAGAAAATGTCTTAAACATTTTTGTATGTTGTACCTTTTTTTTTTTTACATATTTGAATAAATTACTTTATTTTTGCTGCGTTAATATTGTAAAGTATCAATTAAAAGTCGGTAAATGATTTTTATTAGATTTTTTTTCCTTCTACTAATATTATGTTAATACATGAGAAATATTAACACAATTTGTGAAAAATAATGTTACTAAAAAGTTTCTGATCAAAATTTAGACGAAGATTAACTATATGTAAAATTGATGATACTTGTTATCAATAAGATGATAAATTAGGAAGGTCCGTTCAGTTTTTAAGCTGTGTAACTTTTACACTTTTAATCCTCTAAATAACATTATTACTTTATTCTTAGATAATCTTTTTTTACCTATACATTATATTTTTAATGTCACCGGTAGTTATATAAATCATTCATTTTAGTTTTTATATTTACTATTTAAATATATTTCATTCCTTTACATATTTTTTTCTTCTTCTAGTCTTCACTGTCTATATCAAAATAGTAATAAAAAAAAGTAAAAACAATACACACGATTTAATGACTTATGACTTTATAGTGTCATATTAATGTATGTATGGTTCTTTATCGGTGTACATGTGCGCATATATTATCACGTTTAAAATAGTTAGTTTTTAATTGATTAAATAATTTGATAAAAATATAATAAAGCTTTCTTAAATGATTTTTGAATTCTCCAATCACTTGGCTGTCACGAAATTGCACCAATTATGGATATTGGTATTAGGTCCCCTCTCTCTTTAAATTTAAATTAAAAAGTTTCCACCACAGCCATATTTTAAATACTTATTTATTAGCGGCTCCATTAAAAACAAATTATGCATAGGTTATTTTAATTTCAATAAATAAAAAAGAATTAAAAAAATACGCTTTAAGCTAATATTGATGAAGTTTTAAATCACATAATCATAAATAAAAAATAACATATAAAAATTGAACAATAAATTTGTTTTAGTTGTATGTTTTTGAAGGAAGGTGACTCAGTACAACGTTGGTTCCTTACATGACACTGATTCTTTGTTTGTGTATTTGTTTGCGGCATCGCACCTCTTTTATTCGGTCATCTCCTTTTCTCCCTTTCTTTCTCCAACCAACTTTCTCTTCTCCTATTCCTTCCTTTCCAATTGTTCTTTCTTTTCTCCTTTTTTCCTTTTTCTTCTTCCAACCATCCTTCATTCTTCACCTACAAAACTAGTCACACATAACACTTCTACCCCCTTCTGCTTTCGCTAGCTCCACAACTCACTACACAACCTTCAACAACAATGAAGTCTTTCGATTCTGTAACTGTAAGCTTCCTCGCTCTCACTCTCACTCTCTTCACTAATTTTCTGCTGCCTTGGGTTTTTCTCTCTCTCCCTCAACCTCCATTTAACATGCTTCCTATTTTCTTCATCCGTCAACTTATAACCACCTTTTTTCAGGTTCCTCTCTGCTCAAAATCTGTGATCCCCGACAAGTTATTTCCATTCCTTTGTTCTGTCACTTTCTGTCTCTGCTGCCTTTCTCTACTTTCTTTTTCTGCAATTCGTTTCACGTTTTCACCCACTCTATTTTCATTATTATGTTTTCCATGTTCACTTCACAATTTTATTGCATCCTTTGCTTAAACTCCGTGCTTTCTCTGCTCTGTTGGCTGTACACTGGATGGATTATCTGATTATAAACTTTCTATGAACTCGTTAATGGTTGACTGAACTGCGTTCATTTACCCAGTTGTTGTTATTCTAACCGTTGTCTTTGCCAGGGACTTGTCTTGCCGGAACCCAAGAATAGGTTGTTCCTCTGGAGTGTCCTTATCGTTGTTTCTTTGATTTCTGGTGCTTATTTCGTTGGAAATGCCTCTTTTGCAAATGAATACAAACAGGTATGTATTATTTTTTTTCTATCCCCCCAAGTTTTAATTTAAGTTACAATACCTCGCAAATTAGGATTTTTAATGGGAATTTTGTTGTGTTGTTGCTACTCCAATTTTTCTTCTTTGTGAGAAAAAACTATTATCAAATTGATATTGCCGTAGATATATATCTGGGAATTTGAAAAGGTATACTGTATACATGCCACCTTAGTTGACTCTCTCTGTGAATAATGCTTCAACAAAACTTTTACTTTTGGTAAACTGGTGGGGAAAATATAATGCTGCATGGTATTTGTTCATTTGAGCATTCGCAAGCTGTATGTTCTTGCTAGTATTTGCTGCTCGCAATTGATTTAACAAAATTAAGATTCACAAACTTGGGCTGTCGAACAAGATTTTTAAGGTGGCTACGAATTGACTTAAAAATTCCACCACCATCCAACGTAAATCTGAATGCATCTCTTTTAACTTGGACGAATGGTTCCCAGTTTAATTTAGGCTGCAGAAATGGAAGAAACAAACTCTATATGCAGCATTTTCTATTATAGGGTAAATTTTATGTGGGTGTCAAAAACACCTGGCCCCTCTATTTGATGCGATCCTGATAAAATTTTCTCAACAATAGAGAGCTTGTGGGAAGAGCACACAAAGAGTGTTGGTAGCATTAAACTTTTAGGCTCCAACAGTTTGTACCTCTAGTTGAATTTTAGTTAGTCTTGTTTTTATTTTCTGCAATTGAAAATTAGTTTTGCTTACTTGAAAATATTCTGGGTATTATATATGCAGAGATTAGCACGATGGGGACTAATTCATACAATACCAGATTCAAAATCAAATGCTTGCAAGGTTTGTTATTTTGGGGGGAGAAATTCTTTTGTATAGCTTTTAAGATTACCTCTTTGGAACTGTCTCCAATTCTCTTAATTTTTCCATTTTCCTAGAGACAATGCTGGCCTTTTGGAAGTGACGCATTGCCTGAAGGAATTATTGCTAGAACATCTAACTTGGAAATGCGGCCTTTATGGGACTCTGGTACAGATCATGTATGTGTAATCTGTGCTCAATTCCAGTCCTTCGTTTATTGTATAGAAATTCACTTAAGACTCTTGTAGTGCTAATCTTAAACTTCAGAAGATAAAATGTTGATAATCAACTGTAAGTTCAGTCCTTCCCCGAAATATTTTAGTTTCTACTAAAGTTGGTTAATTGGAGCTTTATCTTGAACAAGTAATCTGACGTGCTCAATTAATATTTTAACTATGTTGACTTCTGTTGTATATATTAAGAATTGGTGTATGGACACGTGGGAATTATACTTTAGAATGTTACTTTTAATGGTGTAATTTTACTCCTTTATTTATTTTTAAATGCACGTTTCTGTTTTGGGATTATTGGAGTGTGCACAATGATGAGCTTGCTGAAAGATACGATGACTTGCTCATTATGCACATCAGACAAAGGATAACAATAATTTGCTCCAGAAAGCGGAATTGTTTTTTATTGCTCTCAGGAAAGGCTCATGCATAAGATTAAAAGTCAAAGGAAAATAGTACTTAACCAAATTTAGAAGCTGGGACAGAACTAGCTTAGATGTGGTGAATGTACTGTATATTCTTCTGAAAACACTGATATCTATATGTATGAGCACTAGTGAATAGAATTACAATGAAAAATAAAGACTGAAACAAAAAAATAAAAAATAAAACAGGGTATTCAAAAGACTCTCAACTCTTTGTCACTGTCCACTACCTATTTCCTGCCTCTCTTTTCTCTCTATCACCTTTCTTCTAGGCACACAAGTCAAGTTTCCCTTTTGATTCTTTTGATTCCTTTGATTGCCTCTCTTGTGATCTGTTACATTAAGCATACGACTCTCTTTGAATAAATAAACTTTAGTAAAGACCCACTGATTGAAAGGGACCAGCTTAGGTAGATAAGAGGATTACTAGGAGATTAAGACTCAGTTCTGTTAACAATAGAATAACTACTTGTATATAGTAACTAAAGGGATAAGGGGTGCTGGTTAGAGTCAGCTAAGGGTTGCAAGAAGGAAGTTGGACTGTGAAGGGAGAGAAGAAACTATCAGGGAGTTACAGAGGGAGACAGTCTGCATTGCATCATTCTGGATCTCTGGTTTAGCTGCCCACTGATACTGATCAGAGGGGTTTCTATAATAAATATCTGTTGTTCTACCTATTTCTGATCTGATCTATGACTGTACATTAGTTAAAATCCTGCTATCTTATAGGTTGACGGTATGTGCCTTATTGATTTTCTTTCTATGCATAACTTTTTCTTTCTTTTTTCATAGAGAATTTTAAAGCGTCCATTGAACTTGTTGGCCATGGCAGTAGGACTTAAGCAGAAAGAAATTGTCAGCAAAATTGTTGAAAAGGTTATTATTGCTTCACGAATGCAATTTTTGTTTGATCTAAAACTCATTGTATCTGCTGACTCATATTGCTGATGGCAGTTCTTGTCAAGTGATTTTGTTGTGATGCTTTTTCACTACGATGGTTCTGTGGATGGATGGAAAAGTTTGGCTTGGAGTAACCATGTCATACATGTATCTGCTATCAATCAAACAAAATGGTATAAAAGGCCCAAGTAAATTTGTTTTCACTAGTTTTAATGATCTCTTCTGAAGATTAAATTCATGGGTAAAGGTTGAGTGAAATAGTGCTATATCATGGCATAGGTGGTTTGCAAAACGGTTTTTGCATCCAGACATAATTGCCGAATACAACTACATATTTCTTTGGGATGAGGACCTTCTTGTTGATAATTTTGATCCGAAAAGGTAAGTGTTTTTCACTTCTATTTTATAAAATTTCTCTGAGAGAGTTGGATGATACTAAATTTAGAGGTCTTAGTTGACTATGCTAGATGAGAAGTAGTAAATTTTTTTCATCTATGGTGATTATTTTCTGCCTCTTATAGCGCTTGTTGTCTATTTGGTAGGTATTTATCTATTATTAAAGAAGAGGGTCTTGAGATATCGCAGCCAGCTCTGGATCCTACCAAATCTGAAGTACATCATCCACTGACAGTCCATAGAGCGGGATCAAAAGTGCACAGGTTGACCTTATTTCCCTAACCTTTTGCAATAAGCAATGTTCCACTGGTAAATTCGCACCTTTATTTAAATTACAGCCAATATGGCTCTGTATTAACGATCTTAATATTATGGTTCCTGTTCTTTTGGGGGTTACATTTAAAAAATATGTGCATATGGACAAAGTTGTCCTTATATAGGAGACCTTTCAAAGAACTACTTTGGGCTTATGACCTCCCTGTAAGCCTTATAAATTCGATTTATTTGCTGTTCCTGTGGTTGCATTCCCGTACGTACATGCTAAAGGGGATATTTTATTAGGAATTATTTTTTCTCAAAAAATTGCTAATATTATTTTTGCTGTTATGTCTATACAGAAGGTATTATAAATTAAAAGGCAGTGGAAGGTGTGATGACAATAGCATTGCTCCTCCTTGCATTGGGTAAACAGTTGCACACTGTGTCTTGTACTTTTTTTCTTTTCAGTTAACTCACTGCTCATTCTTGCTGTTAAATTGGATTCAGAATTAAATATGGAAAGGATTTCTTTTGCAGTTGGGTGGAAATGATGGCACCGGTATTTTCTAAAAAGTCTTGGCAATGTGTATGGCATTTAATTCAGGTATGGTATGGATACTAAAACTAAGCAAATTTGGTACTGAATCTTATTGTGAAGACCATGACGAACTTTTTATGCTTGGGAGCATTATATGACATGCTTGCACAGATTTTTTTAATTACTTTTTAAAGTACTCAACAACTATTTCTGTCTGAGAACATTATATAACATGCTAGCACAGATTTTTAAATTATTTTTAAAAATACCTAACTTTCTATATAGTTCGAAAGTTACTGCTATTATTTTGTTCAGTAGTGTGTATATAATTTTTGAATTCAGTATGGTTTCTTCTTTTACGGTCATATATTCATATTCATGCAATCGTCTTTCTATCTGCAGAATGACTTAATCCATGCCTGGGGCCTGGATAGGCAGCTTGGCTATTGCGCACAGGTAACTTGCTTGCTCCACAACAGCATATTCATATCATGCCAAGTCCTTCCAGTGTGGTTTTTATTCATCTCAGCCATATTTCAGGGTGATCGAATGAAAAATGTTGGTGTTGTTGATTCTGAGTACATAGTTCATCTGGGTCTGCCTACTCTTGGGGGCCCAAATGGCAATGAGGCAAGTGATTTAATTCGTACACGTAGTGTTTACTTGATGATAACAGTAGCACAGTTTTCTATCTTGTCTGAATTTAAGCCGATTCTCTATAAACTTCCTTGTTAAAGATTTGTATGCTTGACTACTTCTAGTTCAAGTTGACAACATGTTAAATCATATTAAATCCAGGTATACCTATTTGTGTTTAGATTTTTTACTGACAGTCTAATAATTAATAAGGGTTTTGTCCTTTGGTTGCAGGCACCATCAGACTCCGCTGGAGGTAATGCTAGAGCTAAAGTAAGTAACATAGTTGTACAAGAGGATAATGCAGATTTTATGGACCTTTAGTTCCATTTGTTGCCCTTATTTGACAGCAAGATGCTACATGCAGGTTAGGATGCAGTCATACATTGAAATGCAGGTTTTCGGTAAAAGATGGAAAGATGCAGCAAAGAAAGACAAATGTTGGATTGATCCATATGAACAACAGGCAAATCTGACAAACCATTAGTTAACTGATTAAATGCCGAGGCCAGTGTCCATGTTCATAGTCACATTTGAAATTGACGCCGTCACATCGCATCCGATTTTTGTTTCTAGTCTCAGGTGTTGGATCTCGTTAAGAGTTTACAGGAACGTTGATCCCTTTACCATTATTCTACCTAAGCCATTCATTTCCTTTGTGTATAGGGTGTGGTATAGAGGTGTTCATATTGCATAGTTTTTTTTTTTTTCTTATAAAGGAAGGTCAATGTAAAGAGGTTGCTTCACACCTTAATTCTTTAGTATAGCTTTGCCTGATCTTGGCTGTTACGGATAAAATGTTTGAATTGGGTCTATGTTTACATTTTCAAATTTCGGGCAACAACCTATTGGTTTTTTGGAGAATATTTATGAAGTACACCCCTTTTTATTCTGGAACGTTATGAGCTTTTTCCTAAATGTATGTTTTTTGTGCCTTTGGGAACTGGTGGTAAAACTTGGTCGCGTTAAAACAGTGAGATTGGAGAAGTTAGCGAGACAAAGCTCGAGAATTAAAGGTAGAATTATGTAAAACAGAGTCCCAGTAGAAGTGTTAGTTTGGTCAGATTAACGTTCAAGTAACATATTTAACACTCTGGCCTTAGTTGTTGTTTAGGCCCTTGTCTTAAAATTAGAAAGTTCCTTTTAAAGAGACTTATTAATACTAGTAAATAATTTAACAAAATTGAATCTTATTATATATATATATATATATAATGCATATAATTAAAGAAGAACTATGTGAATGAAATATTAAAATAATATTAAATAATTAAATACATTAAATATATACAAAAATATTACATAGTATATATTAATATTATAATATTGAAAGTTTATAATATGTTTATTATTTAATAAATATATAAATTAACAATAATGTTAATATAATAACCTACATTGTTATATATATAAACAACAATATATAATTATTTTATTAATAAATAATAAAATATATATCGTATAATAATTATAGCAATCATTAAAATAAAATATTATACACTAATATAAATTATAAAAGTGATGAAAATTAAAAAAGAAGAAGAAGAAGAAAATGGGAGTGTTCTCAAATGTAAAAGGGTTCCTTAGGGTTTAACATAGGGTTGGTGTGGGAGGAGTGAACGAAACACAGTACAGGCATTCAGTTGGGATTCCATTACCACATCGAGATGTTGCTTCACCGCCTGCTCCTACGCCGCTTGTCCTCCATCGCCGCCTCCCGCCCCATCTTCTCTCTCACCCAAACCCGTTCCTACGCCTTCTCCTCCGCCGAAGAAGCCGCGGCTGAGCGCCGGCGACGGAAGCGGCGTCTGCGCATCGAGCCTCCCCTGAATGCTATTCGTCCTCCTCCGCAGCAGGGCCCTCCGCGCGACCCCAACGCTCCTCGCCTCCCGGACTCCACTTCGGCGTTGGTGGGCCCTCGGTTGAGTCTCCACAACCGTGTGCAGTCCCTCATCCGCGCGGGCGACCTCGGGGCGGCGTCCGCCATCGCCCGGCACGCGGTGTTCTCTGTGACACGGCCCACCGTGTTCACTTGCAACGCCATCATCGCCGCCATGTACCGGTCAAAGCGGTACGAGGAGGCTATTGCTCTCTTCCACTTCTTCTTTAACCAATTCAACATCGTCCCCAACATCGTCTCTTACAATAACGTGATCAACACCCACTGCGACGAGGGTCGTGTCGACGTGGCCCTTGAAGTCTATCGCCACATCCTCACCAACGCTCCTTTCAGTCCCTCCCCCGTCACCTATCGCCATCTCACCAAAGGTTTGATCCAAGCCGGTCGCATTTCCGAAGCCGTCGACCTCTTGCGCGAGATGCTCACTAAGGGCCACGGCGCCGATTCCCTGGTCTACAACAACCTGATTTCCGGCTTTCTCGAACTGGAGAATTTGGAGAAGGCCAATGAGCTCTTCGACGAGCTTAAGGAGCGGTGCCTGGTGTATGACGGGGTTGTGAATTCCACTTTCATGGAATGGTTCTTCAAAAAGGGGAGGGATAAGGAGGCCATGGAGTCCTATAAGTCCCTGTTGGAGCGCCAGTTTAGGATGACCCCTGCCACTTGCAATGTCTTGTTGGAGTGTTTGCTCAAGCATGCCAGGAAAACTGAGGCTTGGGCCTTGTTTGATAATATGCTCGACAATCACACCCCTCCCAATTTCCAAGCTGTTAACTCTGATACCTTCAATATTATGGTCAATGAGTGCTTTAAGCTTGGAAACTTTGAGGAGGCCCTTGCAACTTTTAAGAAGGTTGGTACTAAGCCTAATTCTAAGCCCTTTGCCATGGACGTTGCCGGCTACAATAATATCATTGCTAGGTTTTGTGAGAATGGGATGCTTTCCCAAGCCGAGACCCTGTTCGAAGAACTGTGCTCTAAGTCTTTGAGCCCTGATGTGCCCACTCACAGAACTTTGATTGAAGCCTACTTGAGAATGGAGAGGATCGATGATGCTCTCAGGGTGTTCAACAGAATGGCGGATGCTGGTCTTAGGGTAGTTGCTAGTTTTGGTAACACGGTGTTTGATAAATTGATTAAGAATGGTAAGGCTATTGACTGTGCTCAAATTTTGAGTAAAATGGGAGAGAAGGATCCCAAACCAGACCCCACTTGCTATGAGGTTGTAATCAAGGGACTTTGTGCTCATGGCTTATTGGACAAAAGCGTAGAGCTGCTGGATGAGGTTATGAGGTATGGTGTTGGGGTCACTTCTGCCTTGCGGGAATCTGTTACTGAGGTTTTTAAGGAAGCCGGGAGAGGTGACGAGATTGAAAGGCTACTGGATATCAACAGATTTGCGTACACTCCTCGCCCATCCCCTCCAAGACCTGCTTACCGTCCACCACCAGTCAGGTCCCCCTCGCAAATGGCAGGGCCGCCACATAACCCACATTCTGGCCCTCCCACCACACAAATGGCAGCTCAGCTGCACCCGCCACCACCTTTTCAAATGTCAGGAGCTACACATAACCCACCTTCTGGGTTTTCAACACAAAAGGCGGCACAGAGTCCAACATCTCCTTCTCCTCGAATGACTGGAACACATTATCCACCTTCTGGGTTTCAATCGCCACCTTCTCAAATGGCCGGAGCACCACATAACTCACCTTATGTGGCTCCACATCAAGTGTTGGGACACCAACGCCCGCCAATGCATCAACCTTCATGGGGATTTTCTCCTCCAATGACTGGGCCTCACACTAACACAGCTGGACCTTCACCTCATTTGTCAGGACAGCCTTACCCTACTACATCTGAACTTCCTTCTCAAATGAATAGGGCAGTCCCGCAAATGACCGCCCAGCATTATACACCATCTGGACCTTCACCTCAAATGGAGGGATATCAGCCTTATGGAACACCACGTGGGCCCCAACAAATGTCAGAACCACGATATCCATCGTCAGGATTGTCCCCTCCGACGGCAGGACAATACCATCCACCAGCAGGACCAGCTCCTCCGGTGTCAGGGTCATCTATTCCTTCATACGGAGCATCACCTAAAATGTCACCGCCTTTTCGTACAGCCCCAGGACCATCATCTCACATGACTGGACCATATCACCCATTGTCAGGAGGAGGTTCTCACTTTGAGGAATCACATCAACAGCAATCAGAAGTTCCTGAACAGGTAGCAGCTTAAGTTGTGACTTCTAGTCAATTCTTAGATTCACTAAAAAGAAATAGTCAATTCTTAGCACTATTGGTTCTCTTCTTAATCCAGCGAAGAGTTGCTCTATCATTGCCATATCTTAATCCTCTGTGACACCGATTTCTGCTGTTCGGAATCGCTAGATATTTATGAGTTTACAGATGATGATACAAGAATCTACATTGACTTATTTATCTGACATGTAATCCTGCCCTGTATGACATGTCATTTTTAATTTATTCTTATAAATCAACCTTTAATATCACGCCTTGGTGTCTATCTTTTTTTAACTGCCATTGACATTCTTCCTCAAGAGTTATATTTAGACTATGTACTGGATTATCTTTAAGCTTAAGCTGTATTTGGAAAAAGAATTTGAGGGAGGTAGTGTGTATTCTTTTAGGATAATTTGAATTTCCTTATGATAAAACATCTTGTTAAGATATTTAATGCAAAAGTTTTAAAGTTATCAGCATCTCATCGATATTTTAGTCAGAATTAGAACTCAGTTCTAACAAGGTGAAATTTTTAAAGACTCTCTTGGTTGCTCTCTCATTGCTTCACCAAGTGACTCCTTCATAGAAACAAACAATAGCAATTTTCTATACAAGCTCATAAAAATGCTGTTGATACAGCAATTTTCTATAGGTTTAGACGAAGTTGAATTGAATCCATTATTGTAGGTAAAAGCTTCATTTAAAATCCATTGTATATATAGCTCTGATACAGATCGTATGCAAATGTATCATTAAATGCATGTAGCACATATCTTGACCCTTCAGCACAAGGATATGCGCAGGGGGTGTGTCTGAAGCGACAAATTTTTCAGAAAGTTGGAATTGAACCACTTAGAATGAATATTGCTATACGGCTGGATTTGTTTTCATAACCGTCTATGCTTCTCATTGTAATTTTATTTTTTTATAATTCTTGGCTCTGTTTAGAAGGCCTGGGCACAATCCAAGTTCAAATGCTCAAGCACTTGCTTCTTCCTATGGTATACAATATGCTAATTGTCAGTTTTCTGCTGCACTCGAGAAAGTGAAAGTGTTGTCATTTTCTCCGGTGGTGTCTATTTCCTGAGATTTGTTTGATCTATAGATAAAATGGGAGAGTTTTTAACTTAAGACACACAAACCCCAAAAGATGAAATAATTACATTCATGGAGTTTCAGACTACTGGAGAGATATTGTAAGAAAAATCATATTTGTTTCGTATATTTCCATGACAGCTTATGCACTATGTAATTCGTGTTTTATACTTTTGAGCATGAGAATTAAGAAGATTCAATTATCCAATATGAAACCATATCCTGGGTTTGTGGTCGGGGTTATGTTGATCTTGATCAGTGCTTTTAAGGTGTATATCTTGAGTGCCACCCTTGCTGATATTGTCTTTCTTCCCTTCTCAGTCAATAAAGGAAAAGGCCCCTCAAAATTATCATGAGTATTGATGCTTCCAAAGTATATGGTTTATGTCTTGGACATTCTCCAAAGCGATAGAAAAGGTGTGCTTGTGGAAATCCAGAATTAAATACAGATTGATCTAGATTCTATTCTATTGATGATTAAAGCTGGTCATTGCCGAGCGTCTTATCATTGCTCAGGTCCCAGATACTCAGCTTTCCAACCAGCTAAGAGTGACTGGGTGAACAATTGGGTATATCATTATTGCTTTTCATCTTATTCTGGTTAACTACACATGACTTCTTAAATAAGTACTCGTATAAATTTTGCTCAATACGCAGATTCTTTTTATGAAAAATACATACAAAGTTGGTATCCCGAAAGTGTCAATCATAAAAAGTTTATTAACGAGACCATTATCCTGAAAAAGAAGGTAAGATACGTTAAGGAGGTTAAAAATAGATCATATTTCTTATAAATGTCTCAGCAGCAATACAAACTCACGAACTAAAAATGAATCAAAACTATACCTAAATGACTATTATTTTGTAATTAAATGACCAAAAAATGAAAGGTTTTGCTGATCAAAATTCCGAAACCTCTCTCTCTCTCATCGTCTGAAGTCCTTTCATATTATTGATCACAGATCCAAAAACGTTTAGGAGCCACATAAATCCAAAATAAATAAGTTATTCTCATTATTGTTCAACCTCATAGGTTGGCACTCAATCTACTTAAAAACCATCGTTTTAGTCTCTCATGTATTACTCTCTCCTGAAAAATATTTTATGTAATGTACAAGTAATCCTTAATAGTGAGTATTCATGAATTCACCTTCATGTTGATATATGTTAACATCGAGGAACTAAATTAAAAGATTCTCAATAGTTCTTTAGAGAAGGATTTTTGAATACTTAAAAACTATGTAACAATTTTAAAACTTTAGGAAGCACTTACCTACCTCCATACTTTCGAGATAGAAGGTCTTAGAGAGAACAAATTGGTGGTTCAAGGGCAGATGCAGACTGTCTGTACTGAAAGTCGAAGATTTAGAAAAAAGTTTGTATCATCTGCCAACGAACGAGGAGCGCAAGGAATAAAGAATTGGTAGATAAAATTTCTGTATTGATGGATTCCTTCTTCGAAGGAACGAAAGAAATGCATTTCTGCAACAATTTGGTATTCTCTGGGAGAGAAGACAAAATTATCTAACAACAGCTGTACAGCTATTACAAAGCAAAATGATCTGGTAATAACACTGTTAAATTCTCTACCAAAATCTAGAGATGGAGAAAATAAGTTAAACATCTCATCTCTGGTGTGTACACTAAAAGAAATAGTTCAAAAGTTCATAACTTGAGAAGAAAGGTCAAGCAAGGGCTCGAGTGCACTTGGATCAAACTTGCGGGCAAAGAGGTAACAAATGGAGGTCATCTCGGAATTATATCGACAGAGGGAGCCGTTGTTCCGTATAGCCTGAATAAAATCGGCAGTTATATTGGCTCTGCCAAAGGATGCAGGATGAGGACCGAGCATTGACCAGTCAACCCATGTGACAGTTCGGTTTGAATTAAGAGGACCATGAAACATGTTCAAGAAGGTTGGAATGTAATGCTCATCTGGGTAGCAGGCAGGCTTACAGTATTTTCGGAAGAGGGAATAATATTTGGTGTCAGAGATTATATACACAGCCAGAGGACGATTGAGTTCAAACCACTGAGAGCCTTTCCGCCAGTGTTTGAGTTGAATATGAGGAAGCATACTGCGACTGTAGCGACCGCGGCCATAACGGGTGGGATCATCGTAGGATTCAACAAAGCTGTGGGCGGAGTCAGTGAGATACCGGTAGACGGTGGGGAAGTTGTAGATTGGGATGCAGCTCTCAGAAAGCAGAACAAACCGCTCATTTGAAAAGTCAAGCAGAGCGTTTGCCAAAAGGCGTCTCTCAGCATCTGCCAGCGTCACTGTTCCCCAAGAAACATCCTGAACACAGTACCAGATCATGAATGCGGAGACGAAAGGAAAGAAAAAAGAGCGATTTGTGATGCGATGTGATTTACCTGGCTGGGGATTTGGCGGGCGTAGAAAGGGGAAGAGTGGGAGACGTTGAGATGGAATCGGGGAGGGGCGTGGACGTAGATGTTGAAGAGAGGGGCGTGGCCGTTGAAGAATCTCTCCCAGAGGGGCAACATGGGAAGAGGACCCCTGGTGAGAAACATGAAGGCGACCTTGGGGATTCTGCGGAAAGGGTACCCTTCTTTCTTCGGCATCAAGGAAGCCCTCCAGAAGAGCTGATCGTCGGACAGCGTGTGAGTGAGGTTGGGGGGATGAAGGAACTCCGACATGTCGAGAGGAGGAGGAGGAGGAGGGGAAGGAGGAGAGGACGGAGGAGATGAGGCTGCGGCGGCGGAGCAGTTTGGAATTGGGAGATAATTGTGAGGGTAGGGCTGGGATATGAAATTGGTGTTGTGGATGTGAGAGCTGGTGGTGATACCCATTACCACTCCCCCCGCAAACACCACCAGGTATGTCAGGATTTGGGCCAATCTCAGCAGCCCCACGTGCTTCTCTCCCTCCTCTCTCTCCCTCTGATTCCGACCCATCCTTTCCTTTCCTTTCGATTCACCGATTCACTTTCACTCGCTCACTCGCTCACTTGGATCACTCCGATGAATTCACACAATACACACATGCATCGATCGATCGATCATCACCCTCCCACCGCTTCAACACCCTCTGTTTCTCGACCCAATCACTCTCTCACGGATGCGATCATCGTCTCTTTCTCTTTCTCTTTCTCACTCACCCTTTTCTGCCACCTCACTATTACTCGCCTACCCTTAATTCAAATTCATTGTCTTTTTTATCTATTATCATACTTACCATTAAATTTCCTTTAAACTCACATCATTCTAGGTAATCACTCCTTTTGCTAACATCTTTATAAATCACTCCAAAATTCATACCAACTTCTTTTTAACCTTTCAACTTCATTTTAAGCTACCGAAATTGTGACCCAAATAACATTTTTTTTTTAAGTAGTACCTAGAGCAAATATATACAGAGATAAAATGTTGGTTTTTTTTTTTCAGCTCAGAATTTGGCTTCCAGGGACCAGATTTCAAACTGATTTTTGTATTTAAAAAAATAAAATAAAGGAATGATGGAAAAAGTTGAGAAAAAAAAAAGTTAATGAATTGAAATGTAATACTTAGAGGAAAAATTGGAATGGAAGTGTATAAATATAAAGAAATTTAAAGAAATTATAAGTAGATATATTTTAAAGAAATTTAAATTGGAATATTTATAAATAAGAATAAATTGATAAAAAAATAAAGAATTGTGAGAAATTAATGGAAGCATATAAAAAAGTATAAATTTTAAAAAATAAGTGCATATAATATATTTATTTAGAGAAATAAAAATTTAAAAGAATAATAATTAAAAAAATATTTAAAAATATGCATTTAGATAAGTGTAAATAAGGAAAATTTATGAAGAGGAGGAAATATTGAATTGAAAAAAAAAATATTAATGGTTTAACATTAAATAATTTAAGAAAAAATGGAATAAAACTGTAGAAATTTAATTTTTTAAAGTGAAATTTAACTTTGAGACCTTAATGGATGAGCCATCTCAACATTTTATAGAAAGTAGTTTTAGGTAAGGTTTCAAGTTTCAGATAATCCTGAGTGTTGAGGTCAGATGTTGAGTTACATAGTTAATTAAACCAATTTAAAATGTAAATGAATTAAGTTATTGGTGAATCTTTTCAACTCAACTTATTAATTATTCATTAAGGCCCATTTTTTTGTTAAATCAACGAATCAAATATTTTATATCAGGTTTCATTATTTTAATTAATCGACTTCACACAAAAACTCGGGAATATTTGCATTAAAATATGTACTAAATGTTATATTATTAGGGTTAAAAAATATTAAAGAAAAAAAATCCATAAACAAAAAATATTTAAGTTAGGAATAAACTAAGTAAATTAAAAGGAAGTGAAGCAGAGTGAATGAATCAGAATTGGCTGGTGACATCGCTCTTTCTTCCTCTGCGCGAGTGAGAAGCCGGTGAGTTCTACAACTTTCTTTTCCGTCATTCCCAAAACCCTAAACCCAAGTGACCAATCAAATGGCGGATCCCTACGACTTTCTTTTCTCTCATTCCCAAATTTCCTCGTCGCAGGAACAATCAACACTCCCCTTATTATCTAACTGGAGGCCATTAGAAGGCCAAAAAGAAAACCCTTTTTGTTAGGGTTATTAAAGTAACTGCGAGAAAGCCAAACTTTGATTCCCGCTTTGCTCATTATAACTTCTCATATACTAGTAACTAAATAATTTTGAGCGTGGAGAAATTACTTCAGGAACTCAATTAATTTATATTTTATTTTACAGCTGTGAAGAGAGGAATTTATTTTGTTTTTGAAGAGAAGAGAAGGGTTGGCGAAGAGAGGAATGGAAGAGGGGAAGAGTATTATGGGTCGAAAGGAGAAGAGGAAGGCAATGAAGAAAATGAAGCGGAAGCAGACGAGGAAAGAGGCGGCGGAGAGGGAGCGGCGGGAGGAAGAGGACCGCCTCAACGATCCGGAGGAGCAGAGGCGGATGCAGTTGCTTGAGCAGGAGGATGCAGAAAGAATGCAGAGGGACACCATCCTCTTCCAGGAGAGGGAGAAGGCTTTCATGGATATGATAATCACCCGACAAGAGCAAGAGCAGCAGCAGCAGCAGCAAGAGCGAGAGCAAGAGCAGAGCATCGACCACGACCATGAATTTGAATACGTGGTTCAGGAAGACGGCCCTCCAGAGATTATTTGGCAAGGAAACGAGATCATCTTCAAGAAGAAACAACTCAGAGTTAGGGTTTCAGACACCCACAACCACGATAACCATTCGCAGCACCATGACCACAATAGACCTACATCCAATCCCTTACCTCCTGAATCGGAATCGGAATCGGAATCGCGCACTCAGACCCTCCAGTATGTTGCTCAACAAATACCCAATTTCGGAACTGAACAGGTGCCTTTCATTTCAGCAATCCTCTCACTCGCTCGTTCACTCTCTCGCTCACTCTCTCCCTGTTTCTGCCTTTTCCAGGACAAAGCTCATTGCCCTTTTCATCTAAAAACGGGAGCATGTCGTTTTGGTATGCGCTGTAGCAGAGTCCATTTTTACCCTGATAAATCATCCACTCTTCTTATCAAAAACATGTACAACGGTCCTGGCCTTGCTTGCGATCGGGACCAAGACGAGGGCCTCGAGGTCTGTTCATTCACTTCATTGTATCCTCTTCATTCTTCACTTACTTACATCAACCATTCAATGCTCTTCTTTCTTGATAATCAACTACTATATCTCACTCCCTTGTGCTATTTTATTTAGTAATCATCCTCATCATAAATCCAATTCAAATTATTCTATTCCATCTTCATCCTCCCCCTTACATATATACATGAACTTTGCATCGTTTTATATCCTTAAATTCATTTTTCATCATTCTAAAATCCATGCACTTCTTCATCTGATATTTCTCCTTTTTTAAAGGAGTCTATTCAATTCTTTGACATAATAATAATCACAGATTCATTGCAAGATTCATTTTGCTGGAGGCTAATGATTTTGGCCTTGGTTGCTCAATGTTAAAGATATTGGCTGTCGTATCCTACTTGCTGAGCCTGGGAATATGCTATTACTATTAATCCCACTCCCCCTTGTTATTCGCTTAATTCGTTTAACTTTTTATTGTCCCTGCCCCTTTTTCCTTGATTTTATTTGCAATCCAAGTATGTTGTTCACAATACCATTTCCATCATACTACTGTGACAATTTGTTTTTCTAGTAAGAGAGAAATATTTTTGTTTCTGATAATGTTTGAATTGATATTATGGCAGCATAACATTTTAAAATGTATTAAATAATTGGACTGATTAATTAAAACATTTTTTCTTTCAGATCTTGGTTAAAAACTTCCAATATCTCATACTCTAATAATTTACATGTTCATGCTCCTTAACCGTACGTAGTTGTCAGGGGTTATCCAAGTCTTGGCTTATGGACCTATGTTGCAGACTAATTGTCATGACCTTCAAAGTGTTTGAGATTGCGGCAGCAAGAGCTTAAAAATATTGACTCAGTTAGTGATTGTTAAAATACATTGTTACTGTGATTTTTCTATTTTGTCTTTTTCCTGCAGCAGGGATAGAGAGAATCTTACCCATAAACGTTTTTGTGTTATGTTTGATCTTATTTATGTCAATGAAGCTCTGACGTCTTTATTGCAAATCATGTTTTGCGTTATGTTTTCATGTTTTTTTGGTTCTTGTATAATTAGATGGAATCATTCTAGACTTTTAATTAGAAAAGTGCATCTGACATTGCACTTCATATCAGATGCTACATTTTCAGGGTTAATATACATTCATCATTTTATTTTTGGTACTGAGACCTGATATATGATTATGAACCACAAAATTCAAGACCTTTAGAGGACACAGTACGTAACAAATTTACGTCAACTCCTGATGTTTTGGGTTAAAATTACTACAATGCTCCGTAAAATATTTATCATTTCTTGACCAATTTCATAGCTGGATAGCAAAACCTTTACTGTAAGCCATCTGGGCTGCTTAAGTAAACCGTTGTAGGGGAGTGCTTCTGTAAGCCATCTGGAATGGCTGCACAAACACCAACTTGGATGAACAATCACTTTGTAACTTTTGATGAAACTAGTACTCTATTTGTTTTGAATAACTCCTCAGGCTGTCCTTTGGGCTTATGAGCAGTGTGAAGAGTATATTCATGGGTTTTGGAGATGAGAATGAAACAAATATTTTATTCAGATTTCCAATGTTTGCATTGGATTGGAGTAGAGTGTTAGGATTTCGTTGGTAGTTTGTGTCAATGTAACTTTTATGGTAGAGGATTTTCTTTTGGCTTCTCTTTTATGTCCTACCTGCCAACGTCCTGCATAAAGCTGAAGCTGCACTTCGTTTGGGTTTTCATATGTTATTTCTTCCTTTTGATTTCCAATATTATACATCATCCCGTACACCATAAACCAAAATTTGTAGTATATTTTTCATCCCTTATGATCTTTAGAGAAAGCTGAAATTGACATCTGTTTCACTATTTCTCTTCACATTCTTTTTATAATTCATAGAAATCAATTACAAGGGTTTTATTTTTACAAAAACTATTTTAGGTTCCGAAAAAACTAGCACTGTTAATTCTCACTCCATCTTCTATTTCTCTACACACTTATACGCTATGTGTATGTGTTCCATTTACAATATGTTTGGTAAATTATGATTGTTTAGTAAATAATTGATCCTTTTTTTTTTCCTCAAAATACTCTTAAGAACCCTTTTGAGTTGAACATTTTTTTGCCTCAAAATAAGTTCGTCCAAACATGTGTTAGCTCCAAGAATAAGTCTTGTAATATTTACACTGTTTAAGAACTCTTTGTACATTGAATTCCATCAATGCAAACTTTCAAATAGATTTAGTTGGGACTTCATTACGCAACTTCGTGCTAAGATAAGTATATTTTGAAAATGTAAGTGAATTTCTATGATAATATTGCATACTTATGAATGTTCCATTTATCTTAATTTTGTGTATGCATGATCTTATGGACAATTTCCCATGATTCAATGGTCAGGTTTATTATATTTAAGCCTGTATCGCACAAAAAGATATTAAATGATATGTGTGTATTTGGTTGGATTAATGCTTTATATGTATTATTACTACCTCTATCTCTATATGAGAAACAAATAACTAATTTGAATTTGAGGAAAATAGTAAAGTTAGTTAATTTTTTTTATCAATGCTTCATACTAAAATATTGTTTCAGACCCATAGAAGTAAATAGTGTAAGTGTTAGTTGTATATGTTGACACTACTCGTAATTCAAAGGATGGTTTTTCCCACCAACTACTGTGACTTATATAGTTAATAGGCCAATGAATGCATCCAGCTTTATGAGAAATTAATTAACATCTCATCAATAAACTTCACAATAAATTAAGGGTATGAAAGAAAGTTATCTATTAGTATATTCTAGAATAGGTCCATATATATATATATATATATATCCTATAATTGGGACCAGAAATGACACCCCTTTGTTTCTTATATAAAGGACATTATCTAATATCATATTTTAATGCATAATATGTTCTTTGACCTGTTTAACCCCTTTTCCAGTATACAGATGAAGAGGTTGAGCGCTGCTTTGAAGAATTTTATGAGGATGTCCACACAGAATTCTTAAAGTTTGGGGAAATTGTGAACTTCAAGGTTCTTTTTTATTGCTGTGCGTGTGTGTATAAGTTTAACTTCTGAAATTTTGAAAAATATATTTCTCATTTAAGTTTTGGCATTTAATTCATACTAGCATATTAATGCAATTTTCAATATCTCTGAATAAAATTTTATGGGTTCTCTGAAATATCACAAACGCTAATCAAGTATGGTTTATATCTAGCTACATAGAGAGCACAAAATAAATAAAATGAAACCATTTTTTTTTATATATTTGTCATGTTTGGTCATTGTTCTCGACCCGACCCCTCCCCACCTGTTCGTGTGTTTATATCCAACATTTTGAAAAAGAATTCTGGGGTTATTGAGAACGTAGTTATCAATAGCATGATATAGCGGGGTGGTGTTGCAGATATGCTCTTCGGCACTATGAAACTTAAATAGCATCACAGTTTAAATAGTGGTTGTTACGATCCCAAGTTCGCTGTCCCCTCCCAAATCGATTTCAATCAGTGGTATTACAGAAAGTAGAGAACTTTTTATTGAATGGGTTCTCAATACATGCAAAACAAAGGAATGGCAATTCCTTTCACACAGAATATGAATCTGTCAAACTACAAAGCAAATTCCCATTCCCCTCTAACAGCTCCAGGGTTGGATTTATATGGGATCAAACCCCTCACCATACTTTTAGCCGTTACTAACACCCTTAACGGTCTTCTCCAGCACCTTCTTCTTGTACAATTTCTTTCATCTCATGGCACTAATCTTGTTGTCTGTGTATCCTTCTCAGGTGTGTAAAAATGGTTCATTTCACTTGCGAGGAAATGTCTATGTACAGTACAAGGCATTGGATTCTGCTCTGCTCGCTTATAATTCGGTGAATGGGCGCTACTTTGCTGGAAAACAGGTATCACATTTCTATATTGTTTTTTCAAATGAAAATCGTTAATACTACGAGTATGATTATACGAATATCAAGAAGGGTTCGAGTTGCCTTTGAGTAATTTTCAATAACTGATCCATTTGATATTCCAATTTGTCATGTAAGTCGTTATATTGGAGAAAAATCCGAAAATGTTTGATACAAAACTGGTTCAAGGTGGAGCGTATTTTGGTTAGAATGAGGCTGTTGAAGTTTAGTTCTGTATCAAAAGCTTAAATGTTTGATAGATTGGATGTTCAGACGAATTTTTCTAGAAGATGGATTTTTTGCTCATAGATTTAGGATTCATATGTATCTCATCAGGCTATGCTTTATGGCAGGTAACTTGTCAATTTGTTAACTTGACAAGATGGAAGGTTGCCATATGTGGCGAGTATATGAAATCAGGTTTCAAGGTATATGAGATGACTACTATCTTATGTTTTTTCTTTTTTGGATTCAACTATGTCCTACTGGGTTTCATCTGTGCAAATCATATAAAATATAAAGTCTTGGTTGGTTACAACTGAAGCTTTTAACTGCAAAAAAGATGTTAGAAAATGTTTTATATTGATGAAGCATGCTCACAATGGTGTTCCTTTCCCTCTTAACAGACTTGTTCTCACGGAACAGCGTGCAATTTTATTCACTGTTTTCGTAATCCTGGTGGAGACTATGAATGGGCTGATTCTGACAAACCTCCCCCAAAATTTTGGGTTGAAAAGATGATCGCTTTATTTGGTTATTCTGATTATTACGAGACTTCAAGGCAGCAAGGAAATTTGAGTTTGTCAAAAACAGATTCTGACAGGTGTGCTTTCACTTTATGTTGCTCATTACATGACATGATTGATTAAATTCGTTGCTGGACACATTGAAACTAATGTAGATGGTTATAAATTAAGCAAATTTGTGGTAAATTTAGCATGATATGATGGGGAATGATTGTTTGCTATTGGTGTTGTAAATGTTGAAGGCTTTTAGAGCATGCATGATGCAACTTCTGTTTAATATTTATTTATAATTCATCCGAAAGATCAGGGTCAAGAATCTTCTAGAGAGAATGTGGGGACAACATCGGTGGTGAGATAGCTGCTGTTTTCACTGGATACTGACAATTCTGAATTTCTTTGTAGTTTAAAAAAAAAAAAAATAATAATCAACCCTTTCTCACTAGGCAGGGTTGACTAGAAGGATTAATCCCGCCATAATATTCTGTTGTGAATCATGCTTATAGACAAACAATTAGCTTCTAAATCCTTATTTGTTTCACTCATGGTTTTTCTGGCTCTGCTTCTAACTGTCCTCCATTTGATCTACTCTCCTTGTTGGGTTTTTCCCAAACCATCAATAATAAGATTCTACTATCTTCTGTACAGTAGGCGCTGTCCCAACTTCTGTAATCCATCCATTTCTAGTACTATCTTGTCTAGTTAATCCAATGTAACATTCTCATCTCTTCTACATTGAATTTAATTTTTTGTTAGCTTTTCCTGGTTTAGCATTCTGTTCAACGCAACATTACAATTTTCGTTCGATTTTAAGTGGTTACATTTTAATGTAGATAAACATATGAGCCACTCTTCCATTTCATTCTTCGTGCATGAATCCTATGGTTTACATCACCTATTTCTCCATTTCTTGTATGATGAATCCTAGACACTTAAGCTATGTAACTTGTGGAAGAGCTATCTAAAACTTCCTATCAAATAGAAGAAAAGTTTTTGAAAACTCCATTGTAGAGTTTTGCTTTCTCCCTTGCTGCATTGAGGAAAACAACTGAAGTTTTGTGGCTAAAAAAAATTGGCGTGAAGAAAATATGACTTGAAATAATTTTCTTCAGATGGAATTTCAAGTTGTAACGTCGTGATTTATTTGGTCATATTTTTTTAATATGGCAATATTTCTGTATATTTTTCCATGTGAATTTATGCTTGATCTCTATCATAATGTTTTGAAGGTACCACTGGAGAAGGTCAAGATCTAAGGAGATGGATAAGATAAGTTGTGGTCATTCTGGTAGACGAAAACATGAAGATGAAAGAAAGCGAAGAACTCCCAATGAGGACCGGAATGCTAGCTTGAAAAACACTCATAAAAGAAAATCTAGAGGCAGAACTCCTGATACTGATTCTGACACAGAATGGTTAGAAAAGGAGGAAAATAGGGAAAGACGCCATGAATACACTAGGAATGGCTCATTTAACAAGAACAGGGAGGACAATAGCGGAAGCCATGAAGAGGATTCTGATGTGGACTGTGATACTAGGGACAATGAAAAACAGCATGATTACTCCAGGAAAAGCTCCAGACACAGAAGATCGGGTCTTCAGGATGTGTATAAAACCAAGAGATCAAAATGACAAAGTTGATAGAGATGGGTCCCGGAAGGACAGTTACAAACAAGATCATCACGAAAAGAAGTGATCAATGATCAATACATAGAAGAATTTGATTGCCATCAATGTGGAGAGCAGTAGAGTGGATACTAATCATACCTAGGAACTATCAATTGAGGGATATTGGAGGATTTTTTTTCTGATAAAAGTTTTGTATCTTATTTTTAAATTTCTTCCTAGATTTATTTATTTATCTTTTCTAAGCCTTCCGTTTTTTCTGTTAATAATATATATCGACGACTTTGATTTGATGCACCCAAACTACCTTGACGCATATTAAAATCCCTCCAAAACCATTACACAAGTATCCAATTTTATTTTTAATGATTGTCATACTCAACGCAAGGGAATACACAAAGAAAGCAGACAAACATTACAACCAGGTTTTATTGAAAGATTAACATTCCAACAAGAAGTGAAAAATCATGTAAACTATTGATATGAGCTGAAGGATGAAACAATTTGATGCAACTATAACAACCTTTGACACTATTAGAGTTCTATGTTTTATCTCCAAGCACTTAAAAATGCTAAGATGTTTTTGGGGAGGTACATAAAATAAATGAACAAGAGGAGCAAGCATGAGCTGCGAAAGGGGTAATTGATTGAAAATCAAACTACTTCTCTGATTTCAAAACATGGAAATAAGCAGCGAAACAAACGTCCAAATTGACTGCTTGATCTTTCTCTTTCTCGTCTTGTAGCTGTATGAATTACTTGGACTGGAATGCCATAAACAGGTTCTGAAACTGATACCATGTATTGGTGATATGATGATGAGTTTGGGGTGCAGCTGACAGGGCTGGAATCTTGCGGTTGAGCCACTTCCGTCTCCGGCAAGAATGTGCCATAGCTGTGTCGTTCAAAATGAAGCCATGAAGAAGGTAAGGGTGGAGCTGATGGCTGGGTGTTGGATGAGGAACAAGAGTAGCAACAGTGGTGGGCTTCATGCTCCTGCCTCTTCTTCTTCCTTTTCTTTTTGGACCACAACCTGAGCTTCTTCACAGCTTTGATCACGTTTTTCATCAAGCTTCAAATGGGGTAGAGATTTGCATTGGCATTTGCATATATACAACAACTTTGAAAACTGATGCACCGATAAAGTAATAGGAATAGGAGCGCCCTCAAAGACTTTTTCATTACTTTTCAAATATCCTACCGTTATCTATCCACTACTATTCTACACTTATTTACGTTACATGGACAGCTCTTTTATTTATTATGATTTCCCTGATCTAATGCAATTTCTCAGACGCTGTGTAAAAGTCATTATTTGGACTGGAAAATTGAGCTGAGGCCTAACATGAGATCTGTCTAGAGATCGAAAATTGGATTCGCTCATGCGTTTCCTTTTAAGCCATGGAAGGCACCATTAATCGATTTGTTTGGTCAATACCATGATCTGTCTAAAGCTAGAATTTGATTTCTCATGCCAGTGGAGATATTCACCGTTATTAAATTAGGATAAATGATCACACTTTTGTAATCAATTTTCATATTTTTTAATTAGACCATTTCATCTAATAAAAATAACTTTTTATGTAATAAAATAGGCATAATCTCACAAATAGTTTATCCAATTAAAAGTATACATTTTGTTAACCAGTATTAAAATGAAAAAAATTACTTAATTTCATTTCACTTAAACTTATGCTTATAATTAATATTGTATAAATGTTTAACATTTGTTTTGCTGGCCAATCAGATTTATTGTTAAATCAAACATTTTTTGAATACAATAGTACAAATATTAGGATTAAATTGTAACTTAACTTATTTAGTTTATTCTGTCACGAAATAATTAATGTTATCTGTAATAATTTATTTATTAAAAAATATATGTATTTGTTATATATAACATGATTGTAAAATATTATTCTGTTGTTGTATATAATCGTGGTTATATTATAACTCAAGGATGTTCAGGGTGTGAAAAAAAAAAATCATGGCTGTTACTGTCTTCAATTATTTTTACATAATTTTTAATAAAAATTTGTTTGAAACTAAAATTTGAATAGAGACCAAAATCATGAAAATTATAATGAAATCTAATTAATACTAAATACTAATTACCACATAAAAAAGATATCATTTGATACGCAATATTTTTTTTAAAACAAGTACTTTCCAAATCTTTTTTGATGATTAAATATGATGTTAAAATATAGATAAAATTTTAAAATAAAATAATAATGGAAAAATTACACTGCAATCAGGAATTATGATCATAGAATTAAAGTCATATTGAAAATAATGGGGCACTTGGATTAATTTAACCAAAAACCATACTAATGGGATGGTTGAAACTTATTCTATCAGTTCCTTTTCAAGTATCACATTTTTTACGAATTAATCTAAGAATAAGAAAGAAAATTACTCTTCATCCTCACCTTGTTATCTAACTAATACAAAGAGTAACTTATCTTACCTGTTAAACTATAAAAAAAATTATATGAATGAGAACTAACGGTTCAAGTTACTCTTGGAATCAATTAATCTCTCCTCCTTTCCTTTACATATATAATGTATACAATAAAAATCATAGAAATTATTTATTAAAATTAATATATATATATATATATATATATATATATATTTCTTAATTTCTTTAGAAAAGACTCTGAAGAACACTTAAAAGAGAAAAGAGTAAATTCAAGGAAGTTGGGGTAAGTTCAAAACCCCGGCAGCAAAGAATGGGAGAGATCTCGGGTCTAATCTCGAAATACATACAGTGGAATCCCACTTTCTAAATAATATTAAGAAAATATTGCCTAATACCAATATATGGTATTATAATAAAAAATCTAAGAAAATTAAAACGGAAAGTTAACAGGCATCAGAAAGGTACAAGGCCACAACAAGTAACAGATTTTTCAGCAGAGTACCGAGTCGTTGCAATAAGTCACCAGTTACCTAATCTAATCTGCTGCCAAAATATTCAGATGAAACTTTCTTGTCCACAAAAAAAGAAAAAATATGAAACTGCTTACCAGGGGAAATTATTAGTTTAAAAAAAGCGTAGATCAGATTGTGTACAACTCTGCAAGTTAAAAAATGGCTCGATATACATACTAAATAGTATGTATATTATAGAAAGTTATATATACAGATATGAGATGCATCACATGAAGTGAATTACAAAAGAACCAAAATAAACAAAAGCATGCATAGTAAGATACTTAGCCAAAAGACATTTCTTCAAGCTCGTAGCCCAATACAAAACTGAACAAGCAATGGCCTCGAGACTCTGAAAACGGAGCTATGAAAGAAATAGAAAAGCCACAACACCCCTAGCCTTATCTCTCGAGGTAGAGCAAACAGCATTATATCACATCAGCCCTCTGTTTTGGTGCTTTCATGCTGTTCCTGTAGCGATGCAGAATACACCAATGATATCCTCCTTATAGGCAATAAGGAAGTGTTTGCCAGGTTCATCTCGTTTCCCCTATAGGCCGTGATGAAGTGCTTGTCAGGTTCATACTCGTTTCTTTGACGCTCTACTTCCTACTTTCATGCAAATCTCTATTGTATAACAACTGAAATATTGGAAGACCTAAGACGTTAACAACCGGACCCCACAATAGATGACTGGTCATCAGGATTGACTACTGCTTCAGAGTCCATTTTGCTGGGTTTAACTTCCTCATTGATTGGAAGTCCAATTTTGGGAGAAAGCTTCTTCACCTCCTCAGCAGTATAGATGAAAATTTTCCTCACAATGCTACAAAACTCACTGCAGTAAAAAAGCAAGACATAATTTAATATACACAAAATTAAAAAATGTCATGCCACAAATAAAGTGTCCAAGTAAATATATGCTAGTCTCAAATAATCTTACAGCCATGGATCATCCCCAACCATCATCATATCGTCTTCATTATCAGTGTACACAACCTGCCACTTTTTTGCGGATCCACAGAGTTCATCCTTGATGTCAAACATTTCTTCCAATTTCCTTAGCAGATCCTCGTATCCATCAAACCGAGTTAAATCCACAGCTCTTCCAACTGCCATACCTTGCATGTGAACCTGGAATATTATAAAACTTGAATCATAATTAGTTTTATTACTAATATTAGGAGCTAAAGATAATCATACAGATCTGTAAAGTGAAGATGCTAATATGCAATATATATAACTTGACACACAGTCAACTAAATTTGAACAAAAGAAAATTATGCCAACTACCAAGAACATTACAGGATTGTGAACTGAATTTGAACATCAGAAAATTATGGCAACACCAACACAAATAAATAATACCACCTTTGTGCAGCTTCTTATTTGCCTGCTTTGAGACTCCTGGGGAGACCGCAGGCATGATTTTTCAGCATCACAACTTAGCGAAGGAAAATCAGATCGATTAATATTTGATGGTTCAGAATGCTGGTCAGACTCGGCATCCAACGATGGAAGGGGGCCATCATCACCCACCCTTCCTGACAAAGTGACCATTGGTAGACTTTCTTCCCCATTGCAATTATCAAGTAACTGAATCCCAAAGAGCCTGCAGCCATTTGCAGTCCCTTGTCTCTTCTCTCCAGATTCTTTAAGTGCTACAGGTGAAAAGGATTCTGTAGAGTTTTCCGTCCTACTAGACCAATATATTGATTTGTTGGAAGCAGAACAATTCCCACCAAAACCAAGGAAGCCAGCTGCAGTAGAATTGAACTTGGCCGATGGATAGATGTCTCGCCCATGTTGATGCTCACGATAAGAGAATGGTGCAGAATCAACTGGTGATTTCCGTACACCTGATCCACACAGAATAAAAAGATTTGAGTCAAACCAGCATGGATAAAGCAATTTTATGGAGAAATTATGTTTGGTCAAGCCACCTTGCATAGAAGAATCAGGTATTGTTGAAGGAAGAATGGGAGGCCGTGATCTCTTGTTTCTTTGGGATGGCTGGGAGTTTGTGGGAGGGGTAGACACAAGTGGCTCCAATTCCCATGGAGAAACTCTATCAGGACGCAAAATAGAAGATGGTTCATCCCATTGAACCTGAAATACAAATGGATCATCAGACTAATGAACCCAAAGCTGCTAGGTAAATTTCATATCCTTGTAATTTATTGAGATGTCAGCATGTTGTCTTCACTCATCATAGAAAAAAAATCTGAGCCATTTTCGGGCATCTAAATTCATCCTTTAAATAACATTTCTTCCCATGGGCCAGTGTCCAACCATTAAGGAAATATCATTATTACTAGATTGTTCCATACACAAAGTATCATCTTGACCAATTCAAAGAGAAGGAAGAATAATTTCTGTTTTTTGACTTCCCAAAATTAAAACATACTCCGAAGCTTTTGAAAATATTGAATTCCACCAAATGCAAACTACAAAAGATAAAAAATAAAAAAAAATAAAAAAAAATAAAAAAAACATTTGAAGTGTAACTAAAGCCATACTAACCTTTAAGGATCGCCACTCAGAATTTGTCCAAACAGATGATTTATTATCTCCAACACCCACAATCGTACCACTGAACCTGTATTCAGGGGGACGGGGTGAGTTAAGCAGATTGCACAAGGCACTAAAATCAAAATATAAATTTTCAAAGCAACCAGGTAGTTCACCTTCTTTCGGGAACTTCATCACCCTCAAATCTCATTTTGAATCTCATCCCAACAGAAAGTTTATGACTTTGAGCTTCAAGATACTTGTTGACACTCACAATAAATTCAGACCGGCTAGTTCTATAAAATAAATATTAAAACAACATAAGTTATTGACCTGGTCAAATTATTTCACCAATAAAGAAAATAGTCCACTAATTGCGTGAAGGCAGGCACACAAAAGTACAAATACAAGAACACAATTATCCGTTAGTTCAAGGTATCATTAACATTAGCAGGACATAACAAGTTGGGCAAGAAAATAATCACTGATACCATTTATGAGATAACTAATAACTTCATAGTATTAAATACAATACCTAGGCTTGTAAAATACAGAAAACAAGGTTCCTGTGGCAATGGCATGAGATGCAGTGGCCAGAACACCCAGATGCATACTATGACTAGATATAACAGAAGATGGCATGTTGCTTTGCTGTCTCATGAGCCTCCTAACTCCAACTCGCAGCTCTCCATTTTCACCCCTAGAATTGCATACAAGAAAAGTAAAAAACCGTAATCATTAACAAAGGGGGAAAACAATGAAAAATCTGCAAAGTACTTTTTGTCTTGCCCTCAAAGGAAGGTACAATACTTCAACTAAACAACTTGCCTTAAGAATATAAATGCATCACCAGCCACTAACTTTTTGGAACTGACAAAGACACTCCACCCAGTGGTCAGTAAGTGGCGCCTGGGTTGCCCTGCAGATTAGTCTGCATAGTCAGAAACTTTACTGACATTACGAACATCAAAGCTAATCTCATCACCCCATACTATACAGGTGGATAACATAGCAGAGTGTTGCCGTGAAAACCCACAAAGTTATGAATGTCATCCAGACTTAAGAAGCAGAACCTTTCCTACAAAAGCTACTGATGAGTAAAATTCATTCACCTTAAAATTAAATAAAACAGACCATGCAAAAAGTTAACATTGAAGTAAACTATACACCCCAAAAGGTAAAACCTGAGAGAAGCTCTATTCCGTCAGTAGGAGAAAGATGAAGCTATAGGTCAGCTAGAAATAGGAAAAAGTGATACCATAAATATACATTACAGAAAAGATTGATACCATATATAAAGGAAACGAATTCCTTTCAAAGTACAACACTGTACAAACATTTTCTAATGAACATGCCTGGCAAAACACACAAAAGTCCTCAATTTGTTTTATTTTGAAAATTTTATGTATTCCAAAGGCAGCGTGCTTACTCACCATATCCAAGCCACAGTAACACAATGTCCACACCCTTTAATGGTATTTCATGATATAGCAGTCCAGAGATTGGGGATGGGGAGCTGCAAGCTACTTACCTCGAAAAATATGTCTAAAATGCCATTCATTGCCATGCAAATCAGTTGCAACCAATTCTTGCCATGGTGGCTGCTGCGTCATATCCTGAACAAAACATGGAAATTATATAGTAAAGGAAAACTACAGATGATCACAATGATCAAGTGTGTCCAATAACTTTTAGAAAGACAAAAATTACTGACCAACGGTGGAAGACAATCATCTGCATGTCTTCGAAGAACAGAGAAACCTCCATGAGTGCTAGTGTCAGAAGCAGTGAGTGTCTTGCAAAATGAATGAACTGTACATCTTGGAGGTTCTGGTAGAGGATCGTCAGGGCTTGTTACCTCACTTTGCTAAACCAAAAAGACAGAGAATAAGAAATAAACAATGAGATCAAAAGAACACTAAATGGGTGTGAAACAATATGAATGGAGAGTGTGTTGAGAGATAGTCGAAAACAACAGAAAATGTTTAAATATAACAACCATGTCAAGCAAAGAATAAGTGCGCACTCACATCTGCTTCAGGAAGCAAAGTTATTTGTGCATATACTTCATCTGTTTCAGGTTCAGCCTACATGACCAGCATGAGTTTAACCATAGACTAATGATCATAGTAAAGGACAAACTTTGAAATCATAACAAAAGTGTCTAGTAAGATTGCATAAGAAATTCATGACTCACTCGAAGATGAACATTGACCACTTTACATAATATTTTAGAAGGCAAATTAAAGGAAGGCATTTGCTGCTCCAGTCCCTGATTCATAGATGCCTCGAGCTGTACAATAAAAAAGCATGCGTAAGATAAAACAACAAAAAGCATATAGTGCTCAAGCTCAACACAAAAAAGAGTCAGGAATTATGGATCAAAGTCACTTCTAAATTATGACTTGAAATGTTATTCATGAATCATGAAAGAAACTGGTTCCTGACTATGAAATAATCAAAAGCACAAACGTGAACAAATCAAACGAGTACAAAATTATATGGAGTACAAAATTATATGATGCACGCAAAAGAAATATGGCCAAACACAACTTGTGCAGTTTAAAACTCAACAAGCAGCATACCATACACAAAGAAAGATCCCAACAGAAAGTAAGCCAGGTCAAGAAAAGACAAATATTTTGCAGACAATATTCTTGTGAGGAAACATTGAAAGGTAAACGATGTCAGCACGAATAAGATCCTAAATGGAAACAAAACAATTAAGCTAGTATCCAAAAACATGGTCAGGAACAAGGTACCTGTTCCATATGACCTTGGGGGAAGTAATAAACTCTCTCCCCTTCACGCGGGAGAGTGACAAGGGGTCCAGCACAGGCATGCCACAATTCCTTGTATAAAGCATCATTGGTTGCACCTATAAAACAATGACAACACATGAATAGGTCATGGACGACCCAAATTGCCAAAATAGGAGAATATATTATATTTTATTATATTTGGGAATAAGTAATACATGGTAGCAAAGCAAGCATACACACGGGCACCCACACATATATGTATGACCCGCTGAATAGAAAAGGGGAGAGAAAAAGGAAAAGCAGAGTTGTAAATGAGGGATTGATGAATGAGAAATTATGAGAAGCAACATTTGCATTCAATGTGAATTAATTATTAAGTATTATAAGGAAAGGAAAGAAACACGCAGAATATGAATAAGAATAGAAAGCAGTTAGGCGAGGAGGTACGTTATCTAATTTAGGAATTGGGAGCAAAATGAAATCAGTAACAGAATAGAGGGAAACCTGGCACAGTGGAAGCCATGTCGTCGCCGAGAGGAGAGATGAACTGCTGTAGTATTGTGTGCCCTAACTATTCGATGAGATGAAAATTAAGACGATAAAGAACGAAAATGGTGAGTGTGGATGGATCCAGTCCACCACAATTGCAGAAGCAAGTGAGTAGGGTTTAGGAACTGAAAAACACGCACAGATCGAAATTGAATGGCCGATAAGGTCGTGTTTGGTTCACGCCGACACCAACCCTCTTTCCAATTTCCAATTCTATATACTGTCCCGCACCAGAGTATTATTACTACTCTTCCCTGATTAGTAAGAGAAAAAATAACCATAATTTTTTATTTTACATAGAAATTATTAATTTTGAGAATTGTGATATGAGACTTTAGTATTGAAGGCTAGAATTTATGTATATTTTTATATGATTATTTTGTGTTGTTTTAGTTTATTTTAGTAAACAACTAATGTTAAAAAATACACTGATAATGCATGGAATTTAAAATATTAATCATTCAGGTCAAATTTAATAGTGAACATTTAATTTTATCACTATGCTAAAAAAATTGGAAATACAAATGTATTGATAAGATGAAATGAAATAGTTTAGTACTAATTATTGGATAACAATTAGAATTTTATTTGTTGGTAAATATGACCCATATCATTAATTTTCATCTTATAATTAAAAAAATACATACTTATAGAATCCAATTCATAACAATGATAACATGAAAAACTTTGATTATAAGAAAAACGAATTCATGAACGGGAAAATGAAACAATATCTGAATTGAAGTCAGATAAAAAAATAATGAAATACAAAAAAGCAAGGTTACAATCTTTATATGCATCATAATCAATTAGATTTTATAAAAAAAATGAAATGAAAAACTTATCCATACAAATTAGGAAAACGCAACAATAATTACTCGCGACAGCAAATTCCAACTCTTAAAGTGAAAACCATGTAAAAGGAGATGATAAATAAACAAAAAAAGAAAAATTATAAATCACGAAAAAGAAATTATTATCAGATGAAGGTCTTTTAAGAAAAATTAGATGAGAAGGAAGAAGTAGAAAAGATCAAATAAATTACCCAAACTAAACTCATATAAGGTCATGATATTCTTTTTAGCAATATATTTGGTGACATCAGGGAGTGGAGAATCCCAAACAATTAAAGAATCTCTCTACTTACTTCAATGCAACATACATATTTTTCATTCTCTCTTTGAGATAACTTATTGCTCTCACAATTCTAAATCCCAATCCCAAGACGATGCTATTACTAATAATGTCAAAGAAAACAATTTATGTGTAAAAAATAAATTACCGAGATAAAAGAGATAAAAAAATAATTAGTCCCTAATTTTATATATATATAT
>Ga0209489_102242_pt1 | contig 39468 bp, 13 predicted proteins | sample SiratrowhiteBW_FD_187527 | JGI IMG/M metagenome (GOLD analysis project Ga0209489, IMG submission 187527) | Root nodule microbial communities of legume samples collected from California, USA - Siratro white BW (SPAdes) (version 2) | ecosystem: Host-associated > Plants > Roots > Nodule | place...
TATATATATAATTTTAGTTTTTAGAATAAAAATGCTAGATTTTGTGAATGATGTAAATGATCTAGATAAATTTTAATATATGAAATTATAAGTGTGTAATGTATTAAAGTTTTTCAAACTCTAATTTTCTTTATATTATATTTGTATATGTTTACTACATGTGATAATTATATTACACAATATATTACACGAAATTCAGATATATATTACAGATGAAAATTTTCACCAAAAGTGAGTTTAGGAATTAGGAAAAACATATATGTTTTAGCTATTTATTTGGCCTAAAGAAGAAAATTTTATTATAAATTTAATAAAAATATAAATGTAAATGTAAATATATATGTATATATATATGTATGTATATATATGAACTATAAAAAATTAAATTCTAAATTTTAAATCTTAAACCTTAAATCTTACATTCTAAACTTAAATGATTATAGACATAAATCGAGAGAGAGTCCTATAATTATTATACCAACATGAATAAAGTGAACTTGTAAAATAATTTTGAACTAGTCTTAACTTTCATATAGTGTTTTTCAAATTTTTATTTTTATTATGTAATCAATAATGATCATTTATTTCATTTTCATCTTTTATTACAATAATACATAATTAAAAAGTGATAAATTAATTATTAACCATAGTAAATTTATCTTTTATCTTATTTTTATTCATTTCTTGCAACGTTAAATTTGTGAGTTGGATTATTGTGGTGAACATCACACAAGGGGTTCCAATGTGAATATCATTCCAACTCTTGGCTTCCGTTCCTGCTGCAGCAAAACGGGTTACTTTCTTTCACTCTCCCTTCTTCTTCTTATTATTATTATTATTATTATTATTATTATTATTATTATTATTATTATTATTATTATTATTATTATTATTATTATTCCTTACTTTCTATTTTCCAAAATAGCTTATCTATTTTTGTATTACCTTTGCTGAAGAATATACAATTAGCATTTTAGATTTCTAAGACAAATAAAAATCCCAAATATTTATCAAGAAGTAGATGATGGTTATGAGAATACACTAATAATAATCAAACTATTTTAAGATTAATTTTAAAATAATTATTTTTCTTCTTCATATTTCTTTAATTTAACTATTCAAAAGTTAATACACTTTTAGCGGTTAAACTAAAAGTAAATAAAATATAAGGATAAAAAAATGATTTAATCATTCTCCTCCTAATAATATAGTTTTATATGTTTTTCGTGCGCAACATTCAAAATATGTAGTTAATATTAAAGCTATTGATAATTTTATTCTTAATATTTAGAATATCTTTATTGGAGATGTTCTATATGTATTAAAAATTTAACATTTGGATCTAATAATCTATTTTCATTGAACTATTCATATATAATATATATGAAAAAAAATACTTTTTATTTTAAAAACATGTTTTTATAATAACAGTTAAATAAAATATTAATTAGGATGCGACTTTTACAAAACTCCTAGGTTAGTGTAAAAACTGAAAAAATAATATATTTAAAATGTTGCAACTCAGTAAAATATTAAGAGAGAAAAAAAAAATCTCATGAAATCATCCTTAAAATATCAAAAATCTTATAATTTGAGATATAGATTTTTATATTATCAAACTATTTAAAATAAAATTTAATGGTAAATATTAAATTTGGAAATTATTATATTATTAGTAGCAACACCATGAAAGAGCAAAAAAAATATTAAAAAGCAGAGATAAAATTGGATATTTTTTTAACACTGTTAGATTATGATTGATAATAATATTCATTACATGAAAAAAAAATTTATGAAGTGAACCAAGTTGATGATAGTTGAGGAGGAAGTGAGCACTTAATACTGATAATGCTAGAAACTTGTGAATATGTCATTTTCTGATAGAAATTGCAGAATTTATATAATGAAAACGAATGTTGCTTCATCTTGTCATTTTCTCACATAAATCATTTGAGCAGAAAAGAGCACACAGATTTTGCAGTTTATGTATCCATTACAATACACATTTGCTCCATGCCTCCTTTTTTATATATTAAATCCCAGAAAAACTTAAAAGATACCTTAATCTAAGACAGGAAAAAAACTAATAAAAAATTATTTTATAATTATAACACTTGTTTTGTGAACATAGCATCGTACTTTGTTTGAATAATTGTCTCGTGTCTAATCTCATGCAACCACTCTCGTTCTAAAATAAATCACACAAAGTGTGTATCTTTGTATATTTTAAATTAACTCCTTTGTTGCATATGACCTACTAATGTTAATTAAATCCTATTTACATTCCAAAAGATTGTTTTTTGCTGCATACATTGCAATCAGTACTTTTATTTTAGAAAATGAATTGAAACAGTATATTTAAAATGGTATGTAATTGTATGTATTGGAACACTAGAATATTTAATGTTATTTACTTTTTTTCTTTTAATTATGATGAGTGATTTGTTAAAAAAATTATAAAAAAATGTACATGGACATTAAAACTTGATTATATGTTTAAAATCAACTTTGATTGTTAATTTCTAAACAGCCATGTGTGTAAAAATGATCTTTTTACTATTAATAACTATTCAAACCAAGATCACCTTTATTTAAAACTAATGTTTACTTCTAATCAATTATGCAAAGTGGGTTCTACACACATATATACGTGCACTTAGGCATGTTGTATAAATGTATTTTGTGCAATATTTTTAATAAAAGTAATACCTGTAATAGTTTATCGATAAAAATATAATACATGCAATAACTATTTTACATTTGTTTTGAATCATATTCTTTTTACTCTTCTTCTTTTTTTTATGAAAGCACACAGTATTTGTACTTATAAAATCTTCACATTAATATTCTCTTACCATTACATGAACCCCATGGTTTGAGGTAGTGAAATGTCAAAAATACATGTGATCAGTTTTATAAAATAGCCCTATTTTGAATTGGGTGATAATTTGGGAAGGTTCTCGAAATATAATCCATCCGTAATCTATTTTAAAATTTTATATAATCTGAAATGTATTAATAAATTTATAAAAATAATTTCTAAAATATGTTTATTTCTAAATTATGTATTTGTACATTTTAAAAATATAGTCTAAAATTTGCAATTCAAAATATATTAATATATTATGAGATGAATATATATCTTTGAATCTAAAAATACATTCTAAAATATATTAATATGTTTTAGAATATACAATTTTAAATATTATTAAATTATATATTTTAAAATATATTTATGAATTAAAAATCCGTTTCAGATGCAAAACTTGTAAAGTGTAAAATTAGAAATTAAACTTTTATGGAGATGCACGTCAATTATGCATGTGCAAAATGCAATGGTCATATTCTCTTTGTGTTTCGGCCTTTTCATGTTGGGCCTTAGCCCCCAAATCTTCGTAAAAAAACAGGGTAGTCGTTTCTTGCATGGTACAAAATACTTCCCGTACTTAAATTTTTTTTAAAATATCAATAATGTTTTTATTATTTTATATATTAAATAATTTTTCTTCTTTTCACATTTATATTTATAGAAATATCTCTCATATTTTTTTTAATAATAATAAAAATGATATTAGATGTTGTTAAGATATTTACAATAATTTAACAAATTCACTTTAACACATTATTTTCAGTTTTATGATAACTAATTCAATATTGTTTGAAAAAAAATATAGATATTTTTTAATATTTATTAGATTTTTTTTTATTTATCAAGAAAATTTGTTAATATATATGAGATAAGTTAACAACTTTTTATTTGATTGTACTTATTTGTGTACGTGACTCAGTACGAGAGAGAAAAAAAATATTTAATAAATAAATTTTAAAATAAAAGTAATAAGGAGATTGTTGACATATTAAGAATTTGTTAAGTACAAGAAGTAACATGTATCGTGCAGGCCAAAAATCAGTAAAGTGTCTTCAAAGAGTTGAGTTTACCATAATGTGAAAGAATGTAAGTGATTATACCAATGGTACGCTTAATTTATATTTTATACTTAATAATGTAATTAATATTATTCTTCTGCTATGCTAAGATATTCTTTTTTATGTTTAAAATTAATAATTTGGTTTCAACATCGACTTCTTTTTCTTAAACACACAAGAATATATTTTTTATTATAATTCCATAATGATGAAATTGAGATATGAAATGGTTATAAAAAATGTTACATAAGAAATTTAGTGAAATTTGATCAAAATATTTAATAATGTATAATACGTGAGATTAGAGTTTGAAGTTAGAGTTTTTAATTTTTTTTTAAACTTGATTTGGTTTGATTTTTGAGCGAGATAAATTTGTGAATTTAATTTATGAATATTAAGTAAAAATGATAATTTGAAAACTTAATTTATAAGTTATTCATACTTTCTTTTATTTTACTTCTTAATAAATTTTAAATAAATTAATATGAAAAGAAGGATCTCATTTATTTTAAAGATTTGTTTGCAAAGTTAGCTTATTAATTATCTTAAAGTTTATATACTATAGTGTATAAACTTATGAATATGTCAAGCATTTTTTTGGAATAAATTCTTAAAAAAAAAAATCTTTGCAAATAAGTAACACATTGAACATTATTTTCATTCTAATTTCTCTTAATTAGTCTCTATAATATTATGTATTATTTTAATAATAAATTTGAAATAAATAGGAAATGAAAGTTTATAAATATTTTACTATAAATTTAGTTTTATAAAAAGAAATCTTTCTACATTTTTTCTACAATAAAAAATGTTTTAATTGTGTAAAGTCTAACGCATCAAGATTTTAAAAAGATAGAGGAACGATTTATTTGGACTCATAAAAATATGGATTTAGTGAGTATAAATAATTTTATCTGAACTTTAGTTTTTTTTGTTTTTCTCTTTTTGAGTGGATAAAGATGTTATCGGTATATTGATTGGATTGTCAAAATACTCTGACAAGGTTATAAAAATAAAAACACATTTAAATCTAAATATTATAATATGATGAATGTTTTATGGGTAATATGTGTATCAAATTGTAGAATAGTGTATATTACCACTATGGTTTGTGAGGAATTTTTTTAGTAAGTAATTGATGAGTAATTATTTTTCTATATTATTTGTTTTTTATATATATTTTAATTAGTGATTTGTGTTTAATTGTCTATTATTTTCTCGATTTTACTGTTTGGGCTTTATTTATGAGAATTTTCTGAGTTAATTTTATTATTATTTTCAGGACTTGGAATTTTATTGGGATGTAAATTAATTCTGGAATTGAAGAGGAGTTGTCACATTATCAGTTTTTATTTTAGGTTTTATTTATTGAACCAGAATTGAAAGATCTGGGCTCATTAGGTTTAGTGTTCAGGACAGACCTATGTTTAGCCGCCTATGAAAGGAGGTGAAGCCAAAGGAGTTTGAGACACTGGAGACTCTCGGCTTTGGAATTCAATTCGTTCTTTCTTTGCAATTACATTCGGTTTTGTTTCAATTAAAATTCGTTATATATTTAATTTCGTTTTATATTTAATTCTTGTTCCTTCTTCATCTCACTTTGTTTATTCGTTTTTATGGAAGGCTAATCCGTTTGGGTTATGCCTTTGATTGAGATTACGAAAAAAGTTTGAGGTTTTATGCTTATTTGTTTCGCTCCTTTACTGTTGATATCATTCTGTGTGCCCACTGTTTTCACTGGACCGTTCACACTTAGTGATTCGGTAAATACAAACTTGTGTCTCTGTTCATGCTCAGTGAAGGGAGTTGCGCGGTTTAGGGGTTGGGATGAATGTTGCGTGAGTGCTTTTTCACATAAGAAACACTCACGTTAATTTTTGCTTAGTTAACTAACTTGGGTTGTTTCAAGGGTTAGAACGTCATTATAAATTTTCGAAACCAATGATAACTGGACTGTATTCGAGGGGATAATCTCCCCCCCAGTGTGTTTTCATTCCTTTGGCAGAGAAATAGGTCCTTGGGAGACGATCTAGGAGTTACTTCCTACTTCCTAGTACTACACTTTAATGAGATTATTTGACCGGATACCGATCAATAATCATGAATTTGTTGTTTTTACTAAGATGTAACCATGAATGACTAGTGATGCACCTTATAGTTTGTCATGTTGTCTATTTAGTTTAAAGTCAACTGGTTATCTTGGGTCAGATGTGTTTACTAGACATAATTAAATCACAAAACAAGGTTAATGTAAAAAATAATTATGCATTTCTTAGCTATGTTGGAGATAGTAATTGCTCATCACATGATAATGCATTAAAAGCTTGTGAAGACTTAATTTATACACATCAATAAAATTATAAATGTTCAAAGTTTAAAACAAGTTTGCAAAAATGGTTTATAGCTCAAAACCTCTATAGATACAATTCATTGGCTAGCATTTCAAACTTGTGTATTTAGAGGCCATGAGGAAACACCGTAGTCAAGTAATAAAGGCATTTTCTTGAGATGTTTAAACTTCTAATATCATATAATGATAAAGTGACACAAGTTGTGTTAGAAAATGCTTCATGTAATGCAAAATATACTTCATGTCATATTCAAAAATAAATATTGCATGTTTTTTTTTAGAAAAGTAAGAAGTCACATTTGGTAAGAAATTGGAGATTTTAATTTTTTCACAATTATTGATGAAGTATGTGATGAATATAGAAAATAGCAAATGACTATTGTTTTGACATTTGTAGATAATGTCAGTAATATAAAAGAACAATTTTTTTATATCGTGTTAATAATACAACAACCGTCACTCTAAAAAAGGACTTAAGTGTTGTTCTATTAGGCACAATCTTGATGTTTCTAATGGTCAATGATATGATGGTGCTAGTAGTATAAGGGAAGAATGAAATAGATTTCAAGCATCATTTTTTAATGGTAATCCTTAATGCTTATTATTTTCAATGTTTTGCTCATAGATTACAACTTGCTTCGGTTGTTTCTTTAAGAGAAGTTATTCCAATTCATCTTCTTTTTTTTTTTCAAAGTTTTATTGTAAATGTTGCGTGTTCATCTAGTAAACATCATGATAAGTTACAAGCTCTTGAATTAGATGAAATTGTTGAATTGTTAGAAATGAGTGAACTTGAAATTGGTAAAGGAAATAACCAAATCAACACATTAAAACGAGTTGGAAGATAGTCGATGGAGCTCATATTTTCATTATATTTATAGTATGATGAAGTTATATAATGCATCTTGTTTCGGTTCTCTAAAAAAATTATTATTGGTAGATCAAGTGATTCTCAAAGGGGTGATGTTGATGCTACTTTTAATATTTTGTCTTCATTTGATTTGAGTTTATGTTTATTTTATACATGATGAATGAGATTATGGGAATTACTTCTGATCTTTCTAAATCTTTGCATAAACAATCTTAATATATACTTTATGTTATACAGATCTCAAGATATACTTAATGTTATACAACTAGTTTTGCTTTACTAAAGTTTTAATTAAGAAAATTCAAAAGTTAAGAGACGACCATTGACAAAATTTGTTGAAAGGTGTGATATTGTTTTGTGAACAACATGATTTTATACTTCTCATTTTAATTATACTTATGTTGCATGTCATGGTCATTCTCAAGCCACAAGAGTACAACTTAAGCAAAGCAAGATGGTTGATTTTGTGTTTATGGTAAATAGGCACTCAAGTGACGCTGAAATGATTATTTTGTGTTTTGTTTAATGTTTTTATACACAGATGGTATAATGTATAAAAGGTATGATTAATAATATGTGTTATGAAAATTATTTGGTTAATGATGAGATGCATAACATGATGTATGTATGATAGAGATATGTCTTTTCTGGAGTCCCTTTTTAAGTGGTAGATCCTAGTTGAACCAACTTATATACATGTATATGTATTGACATATATGTATATAAGGTTTTACCTTGAATGAGTGATTTGCATGATTCTTGATGAATGTTGTAAGAATACTCGAGGTGGTATATTGTCTTAACTGACAATGATAAACATGATACTCCCATTAATAAACATATCATGACTTCACTATGATGATATAATCACATAAACAAGATTTCAAGGGGTACGAAGTTGGAGAGACTTACATTTAGCTTAGTTGCACATCTTGCATTACTATAACATTGACAACATAGGCCAACTAAGGTTGGCTAGATTAGACATTTTGTCTATGGAGGAAGAGGAAGGGTCAAAGGGTTGTGGTTGTTCGATGTCCACATGATGGGGTCGGAAGTGGATGTGAGACATAGGCAATGGCAGAGTGGAGGTTCTAGGTTAGAGGAAGAGAGACGGGGACATGACGTGAGAGAGAATGGGGAATGTTCCTGAGTAAGAGACCAACTCACAAGCAAAAATGTGAATCAATATGATATACTTTGTTATATAAATCAACCTCTATATGTAAGATTCAATCAATTATTTACTTTGAAAGTATGGTAGGACAAAATCACTCATTCTATTTCTTTTATTCAGATTAGTTTTTAAGTAAATAGGAAGAAGACAAGTAAAAGGATTATATTCATGTTATGTGTGAAAAAAAAAAACAAGAGAACTTATTTTTGGAGAATTTTTCAAAAAAATATTATGTCATGAAGTAAAATAAGAGAGAAGTTATTTAATTTTAAGAAAATTAAACATAATAAATAGTTTTACATTAATAATAAACTAATTTTCATATAATTTATTTGTTTATTTTCATTGATAAAAATAATTAATTTTTATTTTTCTTTGACCACAAAAATTCTCTTATTTTATTTTTCTAATATAACTCTTCTGTATCATGTTTATTTTAAGTATTTTATATCTTTAGTATGGACTATTGACTAATTTGATGAGATATGTATACTTTTAGACTAGTGAAACTTAATATCATACAAGTGACATTTATTGAAATTTAATACCTGTACATAATCATGTTTTATTAAAATTTAATTTAAACCACAACTTGAAAATTATATCACAATTTTATATTTAAAAAAATTAATTAGTCACACCCAACAAATTAATTACAGTTTAATTTAAATTAAATTCAAACCTAAGGACAATTGTATAATTAAACATTTTCATAAGTACTTTTTAAAATATTATTAATCACACAAAAAAAAAATAATCATATTGTATTTTTAATTATATTTAACCAATAAAGATAAATTTGTAATCTTATAATTTTATCAACTATAAAAGAAATCAATTACATTTCTCACAAACTTTCTCCTAATTTTTTTCTTTAAATTTTATTATTTTTTTAATATAAATAACCCAACTTTCTACACTCTTATCTTCAATTTCCTCAAATCCATTTTCTCAATTTTACTTTTCTCATCTAAACAAAACTTTATATATTATAGTATAAAATGATACATTATTTATAACTTCATCTAGTGTCATCTTTGAGTGGAATAATTTCATTCTTAAATAATTAAAAAAGAATTTATTTATTTATTCCTAAAGTAATTTACAAACATTAATACGGTGGGCCCAGTTCATTGTATGCATGGTTGCGAGACACACATGAAGAGAGTTATATGTCATTGTCACCTTGTATAAGTCAACTTTTTGTTTGGTTTCCCCTATAATTGAGAGACTTATTCATACTTCTAGCTTACTCCTCATTTAAACCACGTAATTGATCATCTAGACCACACAACTCCAAGAAATTGTTAAAACTAATAATAAAATAATATGAAACAATTATAGTTAAAAAATCAACAAGTTATTGTTACAATTATTATTGTCTCAGGCAATAATAGACCCCTATCCTTGAGTAAAAGAAATTGCATGTTAATTAATTAAAGGTATATAATTGCTTTAAGTGGTTATAATCCAGTAAAGACTTGTAATGATACTTTCATTTATTTATTCAATTTGCCAAATAACAACATGAAATTCTGCTTTGGTAAACAAAACTACTCCCTATTTACATAACTTCGATAAATATTTTAATAGATATACACTGTTAGTGTTGATGTTTTCATACTTTTAATTGAAGAAAATTATCCTTAATATGATTTTAAAATAATTATACAAAATCGACAAATTAGCTTTCAGAAATGCTTGAGATTGAAATGAAATTAATTAATGACAACAGAAGATAAATTACCTTATAATTTTCTGATCACTAAGGATCATGTTTACTAAGAATTTTAATTTATTGATGTTTATATTTATATTTTGTCTGCTACTTTATAACAGTTATTTAATTTTTTTACTGAAGCAAAAAAATCATTTAATTTTTAATATAATTTTAAGTGAGTTATTTATTATATATATATTATTGTGTTTTTTTATCTTCGTTAATTTTTTTATGTCAATTAAATTAAGGATATAATTAGAAAACATTATTTAAAATGTTAATAAATAACAGATAAAAAACAAAAGTTAAAAAGAAACGAGAGAATTATATAATTAAGAATTAAATGTGAGTTTGGACAAATTCCTATTTTAGGGTAATTACACCAGCTTCTTCGGAAAGGTCGAAGAAGTTCCAACTAAACAGGGTAGAAGGGTTTTGTATTGGGTTTTACATCTCATTGGAATCAGATTCAAACTGCCGCGTGTCGCTCTCACAACCCTAAATTTTGTTTCTTTCTCTGCCATGAACGCATGAAGGGTAGAAATGGCTGCCCCTTTTCTCTTTAGTGGCTGGTTTTTTAACCACGTGTGTAGAAGAAAAAATGGAGTTGGGTTGAGGGTTTTATGCTGAAGTTAACAACTTTCGTCTTTTTGTGGGGATTTTGAGAGTGTCATGGCCATGGAGGGAAGAGTCTGCGAGGATTTGACGCCCAGGTATTATGGCCTTTGTGCCATTGGAGGAATGCTCAGTGCTGGCACCACCCACCTTGCCATCACTCCTCTTGATGTATTGAAAGTTAACATGCAGGTGCTTTTCAAATCGTTTTGTTCGCTCACTCGTTCCACAAATCATGTTTTGCCATGTTTTAATAGGGGATTGAAATTAGTGAAGTGAAGTAAATTAGTGAAGTGATTAGTATCTTATGTTTTATGCTCAGAGATATCTCAAGAAATTGGCCTCTTATTCTTGGCACATACTGGAATTTGAAAAATTGAAGTGGGAATCACTTTATCGTTTTGTATCACTTGTTATATCATAGAAAAAAATGCTGAAAGATTGAAATTTTATGGCTGCCCGTTTGGGATGATAGTGGGATGAGTTATGAATTGATTTCTCACCATAGTGTGTAAAATAGTAGTTCTTGATTTGATCATATTTATTGATGGGAAGTGATGTTAAATGTAGGTTCACCCAATTAAGTATTACAGTATTTCCTCTTGCCTTACTACCTTACTGAGGGAACAAGGGCCTGCAGTCCTTTGGAAAGGTTGGACCGGCAAGTTCTTTGGCTATGGTGCTCAAGGAGGTTGCAGATTTGGTCTCTATGAGTATTTTAAAGGGATTTATTCAAACGTATTTGCAGACCAGAACAAGAGTTTTGTTTTCTTTCTTAGTAGCGCGTCTGCTGAAGTGTTTGCCAATGTAGCTCTATGTCCATTTGAAGCTGTTAAAGTGAGGGTTCAAGCACAACCCTGTTTTGCTAAGGGCTTGTTTGATGGCTTTCCAAAGTTATATGCGTCAGAAGGCACACGAGGGTAAAGAAAAATTCTATACTTAGTTTTTACCTGCTTGGACACTGTATTTAGGAGATGATTATGATTATTTATCTTCTATTCTATCTACTACTTGCAGATTCTACCGTGGACTAATTCCACTTTTGGGTCGAAACATTCCATGTAACTTTCATAATCTCTTGTTTGGTTAATTCTACACTAGTTAGGGTATTTTAACTATATTTAGAAATTAAAGAGACATCGGTAATATTTTCACATTGATATTTTGGATGCCATTCTGTCTTGTGTAGTCTTCTAGCATATAAGCCATCTTTCAGAAAATTACTAAAATTTTAACATCTGGCTTTTCTCTGTGGTGTACGTTCCTGTATCTTTATCATTTATTTATACCATAAAAAAATATTTCCTTTTCTTTTGTTAAATCATATTATTATGTACATTTAGGTTCAATTAACTATTTGACTGGTCTGGCTATATGCACTATTTGCCGGTTGATTGATAGTATATGAGAGATGCATCGTTGATTAGAAAAAATCACAATGGACTTCTTTCAAGCTAACCATGCCGAGTATTCAAATATGCACACGGGCCATGATCTTGTAATAATTAATGTTCTCATGGAGTAGCATGACAATGAAATGTGTGGTTTCAGTGACTGTGAGCATTTAAGCCTACCTCATGTTCATAAATGTACTGAATAATAAGTATTCTGTTCCCTTTTCTTTTGAGCAGTTTCCATGGTTATGTTCTCAACATTCGAGCATTCTGTTGATTTTTTGTATCGAAATATGGTCAAAAGAAAAAAGGAGGACTGTTCAATAGGTCAACAACTTGGTGTGACATGTTTAGCTGGATATGCAGCGGGATCTGTTGGTAGCTTCATTTCTAATCCTGCTGACAATATTGTATCTTCCCTTTATAACAAAAAGGCTGATAGTCTTGCACTGGTATTTATTTCTTTACAATTTAGTTTATGATACTTCCTTGAAAGATAGGAGATATCAAACTTAATTTGCTCCACTTATTCGGTGTGCAGGCTGTCAGAAATATTGGGCTAGCCAATCTATTTACCAGGAGTCTTCCCATTAGAATGTTGGTGGTTGGTCCTTCTATAACTTTGCAATGGTTTTTCTATGACACCATCAAAGTTTTATGTGGACTGTAAGTGTATTACTTTAATACTTAAATAGTTTGTTCTGTAGTTTCTTCTGTTTTATGATATCATTATTACCTAATTTTGAATCTGTCTATTTGTATTTCAAGTCATGTTTATATTTTAGTATTTTCCAATTTACTCTCTCTGGACAACAGAAAATGAAGAGAGCAAACCGGAGAAAGCTATAGATAATTAATAAACTAACGGGAAATGTTATTTTTCTCCTAAATAAGTCAATATATTGTTACTAAAGGAAGCAAATTTGTCTTAAGTATCTGTAAATGATTTCTGCTCACAAAGTCCAAGTTTCAGATTTTGATTCTTTTGTTCAAGATATTCACAATATAAGAAAACCTTAATAAGTTTGGATCTTGATATTGTTACACAAACCGCCATTTCCTTTTCTTGGACCTGGTATAGGAGTCCATCTTTGGGAGAGGGTTGACTATATTAGCTCAAGTGTTTGCGCTTCTGTTCTAAGCAATAGACTAGTTTTGTCATCTTTAGTTTGCTATGCCAGCTATAGTTATGTTATCCTAGCTGTCCTTTCTGTTACCGGCAGTTATGCAAACTGCTTCTAATCTTTGTACTATAAATACTTGAACTCTGTTGTTGAGAGATTTAAGAAAATGAATGACAGAAAACTTTCTTTCTCAATTCTCAGTTTCTCTAAATTCTTCATTGTTCTGAGTTCCCGACATATTATATTGGTGTAGAGTGAATGAGTGTTTAACCCGATCTGTGTATGACTTACCATTTACCATTGAAAAATATAAAAAGGATGTTCTGAACTAAACATGAAATTTGTGAAAGCACTTATTTCTTAAGTGTATGATTTGTGAAAGCAATAATGTTGAACTAAACATGAGGATCTGAAAGCACTTAATTCTCTATTTTCTAAAATTTGTTTTTGTTTAACTTTGCAGGCCAACTAGTGGTGATGTTACAACTGATATAAAAGGAGGTGGGAGAGGCTAAGATTCAGAAAAAAATGGAAATTTGCAGTCACATTTTTCAGGCTGACTTGTATGATTGCAAGTCATTTTATACTGTGTATAGGATTAGTTTTGTGGTAGCGTTGCTTTGTACCACCATTTAGTCTCTTTTAATTTCATCATAGGTTTTCACTGATGTCTTTGATATTTGCTTTCCAAAAAGAAAACACAGATTTACTACCAATGCCTGTGCTGGCAATTTACCATTTAAGGTTTTATTTTTACCCATTACTCATAGCGTGCCACACCATTTTATCTAATGCCGGATTCTATTAACTACTTATCAACATCTTCTTGTAAGTGGTTCCCAATCTTTCTATTATGTTTTGATATTATTTGGTGTTGGAGATTATATTGACTTGTCATATGATCAAAATAATGTATTTAATTGGGGGACAATTCTGATCCCATGAGCTAGTATTTGGATTCATGTCCAAAAATCTAACTAAAAGATGTTATATCAGTTAATCCTTGTGGTTATTAAATTTATGACACCACCATTATCATGGTATTATTGAATTACCTGTAGAAGTCTAATCATATATATTTATGTTTGAGATGTCTAGCTCTAGAAGTAAGAGAGGCAACTCTCCTGTAACTTTCTGAGTTGAGTCAGAGACAAAGTTCAAATTATAAGATTTGGGGAGGTTGTTTTCAAGTTTCAACATCTACGGAAAGGAGCAGTTCACCAATTCAACAGTTAGTGGGGGCAGAATCATTCGTCATAATCTTTTAATACAACTGTCGAATTTTTCTGTCAAACCATGAGCAACTGAATCATAGAGGACACTATTATCGAGGGTGTAAGAAACTGCAAGCTCATGGCTCACGAGCAGAACAAGCAGTAGCTAGCTGATAAATGAGGACCATATATGAGGAAGCGCGTTGTACTGTCACCATTCATCAGATGTCCTTCAAAGCTCGGCATGATATGATTTGTTACTGAAGGGGCAGTCTCACTATCTCCTTTGTGACACGTACTTTCACTCTTATGTCACTATCACATACATCTTCAAGAACACGTGGGGTTGGCCCCACTTAGCTACCATATTTTGTATCTCTGGATTCGTGATAATGTCCTGCCATGTAGTAGCCACAATATCGGATGATGCTTTCAAATGCTATCACTCTCATCTCTTCAGACAATAACAAATAACTGAAGGGTGAACACCAAATAAGGAAGTTCACTCTACAAACTTTATGCAATATTCTACTGTTTCCCAAAAACAGTAGTACCATATAAGATTGCTTATTAAAACTGTCACTGTAAACTCGTTGGTGTGACGTGACTGAACATAGGAGGACTTCATGATCACACAACAAAGGGGATAATTTTTAAGGTAGTTCAACCACTAACACAAGTAGGATAGTGTTATCTAGTGTGCCTTAACAAAATTGTGTGCATGATACAACATAATTGATAGATAACTTTATTCTTTAAGCATTTAGTCAGGTATTTGATTCTTGAATTTGTGTGCACGAAAACATGAAAGTATTCGTTTTTCTGCTATGTTTTCGGGATAACTTTCCAATGACACGTATATTCATGTTTTCACATCATATTATTCAGAAGATGCTTAGTTTTACTAGAAGGATGAGGTGTGCAGTGAAGGAAGCATTCACGGGATTCATTGTAAAGTTGTTTCTGCTTACTTTATTTTAATAACTTTCTCACGAAATTGTTACAACAAAACAGTTATGAATCTATATCAGGGTTGTTCTCGAATCACGGCAACTTTCTATTGATAACCCTTTGAAACATAATATCATCATATCACAATACATTCTTCTGTGAAAACAAAAACCAAACAGGCCATAATCTTACCACGTTGTCTCTCTTGATGCTACACACGCAAAGAAGAAAAAAAATGCTAATTTCATAAGTTGCAAAAATAAAAAGAGAAACAGAAAAATGTAAATCATCATAGTTTATATTTTTACTAGGATGAAGGGCACGACCAACATAATAAGATTATCATACATAATAAATTTATCATATAAAAATATTAATGATGTTTGGATTTTCAACCTTAAGTCGTATTATAAATTTATTGAATAATATATATTTATTTCAACAAAAGAGAGATCAGAAATAAACTATTTTTATGAAGGACAAAAAATGTATTTATTTTATTAAAAAGTATAATAAAAGTGTCTTGGAAATCAGGATAAAAGTGTATCAATAACACTTCTGCATGATCATATTACTCCCACTTTTAATTTGTTAATTAATGTCAGAAAAGTACTCGTTGGTATTCTCGCTTTATTCATTAAATAAGCATATTGTACAAAGTGATTCAGTGACAGGGAATAAAAAAATGATTAACAGTTATACATTTGCATATAATCTTCTGGCAACCAACTGGGAAGATACAGCTTCAAGAGGTACACAATAATCCACCTGCAACTTAATTAATTAAGACTTAAGCAGGCCTAATCTTCAAACTTCAAACTAAATAAGGTTATCCCCAAGCTTCTAGATCTCAATGTTTCCTATTACATTAAAAAAATATATATATATTCTCTTCACGATCTGCTTCGTTAACTTTAAGTCTTTACAAATAACTATCATTAATATCAAATCTCTCTTTAATACATTATTTTTTTCATCTTCTTGGTACTTCTCATTGGGCATAAATGTAATTCAATTAGTGTAGGATCGAATCGCCACCTAAGTGTTTTCTTAAATGACTAATGACCTGAAAAAGCGTTGTTAAAAGTTAAGAACTTAGTGCTCTATTTCTTGTGGATAAAAAAATGAAAAAAAAGAGCAATGTTTCAGGATATTCTCAAATAAAAAGATAAAAAAATTTGAAGGAAAACTTCATCAGATATTTTGAGAGCAGAGACAAGTGATGTGGCAGTATGATTACAAGGAAGCAACAATTTTAGTCTATAAATAGAAATTAAATAACTAAATATAAAATTTAAGAGGTGACAAATTAAATAGTATACTATAATTCATGTATGTCAAAATAACAATGACTAATAAAAGTCATAAAGACTAATGAAAAAAATGTACATTTTCTTTGTTCATAATATTTTTGTTTCATCTTTTTTGAAGTTAGAATTTCTTTCTTCTTTATATTCCTAAATCAATCTGAATAAAAGTGCAATGGAAATCATAAAGAAAACGAGACAAAAAATATATTTAACCCTAAAAAAACTGGTATAATTTGGCATGAAGGGTTGATGGAGAAGCCGTAGTAAGTATGATGTGTGGTCCTGGATTTACAGGTGGCATGAGTCATTAATCCGAAATTAAACTTGTAGAAAGCAACACTTGAATATCTGGTTGTGCCACGCCTTTGCAAGTGTGAGACTTTAGTCAAAGAAGCCCTACTTGAATCTGAGGTTTGCCCCCACCAGTGTTTGTCATTTATCTGGTTTGAAGAAAGAATTAGGGGCTTCTATCCCCATCCCACCTGCTAGGATCGAGAAAAACCTGTCTTCAATCTTTAGTATTATGTTCAAGATTACATCAACTTGTGGACCCTTCTCATAAACTCATAGATGGAAGAGACTTTGGGGAACTAAGATATTATGTTCAAGATTTATGTAAATACATGCTAATCAAACTTCACACTGCTGACAAATTGTCTCAGCACTTAAATATGTTAATTAGGTGGTCCATTACATATGAATACTATTAAAAGAGACATTATTTATTTGGGTGATTTTTAATGTTTTAAAAGAGATGTTTTTAATTTATCAGATGAGGAAAAATCTTAATGAAAAAAAAAAATCAATTTTGTATTGTTATTGAATCATGATTAACAACGTGATGCGAGGTAAAGCTTCTAACAATAATCAATCTGACCCAATTTCTGCATTCTATAAAATTATTGATCATGAACGTCTATAGCAGCCAAGGTGTCATGCTGTGTTCAGAATCCAACCAAAATAATACCTTCCAGAGCAAAAGTGTGGTTAGAAGTAGGTTAATACAACTGGCGAAAGATCTAAAACTTGCCCACCTCAGTCTTTATAAATTATATTGACCTGGTTTTCTGACTTTATCCCTCATTAATTTATCTCCTGCAAAGGTTATTTACGAAACATACGTAATTAGTATCCAGCTGCCCACGTGATTAAATGAACCAAAATGGCTGCCAAGTGATGGTTCTGATCATGGTTTTGTGTTTACCTCTTTTTTAGTGTTATTATCAGTACCTCCAATATTTTCATTTTCTTCCCATCTAAAAGTTCTTCCAATGTAAATTAGCAATAGTAAGCTAAGGAAATGGTAAAATTCGGTGAAAGAAGACATTTTGTGGAACTGGTACAAAGGGTAACTGTAATTCGTTTAACAATAGAGTGAAGTTACAATTGTACATACATAACGATAGTACATAATCATCTTCGTTTCTCCCCCACTGTCCCTCGCTGTTTGCCTTTTGGATTGTGTACATTTCTTTCCACTTTCAAGGCAACAGAATACAAATGAAATAAATAGAAAATTCAAATTATACAGAGAAAGAAAATCAGAAACTATTGAACAAGAAATCTACAATTTGTGCCGTCAAGTCAAAGCAAATTATAACTGCCTACGAAGGCTGTCAATTCATGCTTGCACGATCCATATCTCTGCATATTATTGACCGCACACTGAGAGATATATTTGTCTCTATTTTTAAACACATATCCCTGTCACGTAGGAAAATAGTATGCATCAGCAACCATGCCTTCCCTCTTTGCTATCGTTCCCTCTACAGAAATCCAACCATGCAAGTATTGAGGGTGTTTAGATGAGCCTCTGTGAAGCTTCAACTAATGAAAATGAGCATATCCCTCTCTACATAAGCTCTTTTTAGCTTATTTTAATTATCCTCATGGTTAAGCTTATCAAAAGAAGTTATTTTTAGTTTATTTCAAGAAGTTTCTGAGTTAAATTTATGACATGAGCTCTCATATGATACGAACATATTGAATAAACGCTTAATTAAACTGTTTTTACCCAAATGAATAATCAGGGGGATAAACACTTACAAGTTAAGCCTAGAGCAACTATTTCATGATTAATATCCAAATATCAATTTTGCAGCAGATGTATATAAAACTAGAAAACAACTCAACTTACACATGGAATCTGTCGCTTGCCAACAACGGTGTAGCTGAATGAAATCAGGTTTTCACAAAATCAACTCCGTCACGCTTTCTCTTGTTAGACTTTGAAAAGAAGCAGATCTGAGCCCAACTCTTTTTCTGCTTAAGAGGCTGTGATTTAACATCCTTCTTTTCCCTCTTCTCAACAAGTTCAGCCATGTATTGAACAACAGCCTAGGATGCACCAACACATGAAAATTGTGATAAAGGAAACAGATTGAAATATCAAAGGAACAATATTAAACGAGAAAAACAAAAAAAGGGAAGTTACCTGAGCTCCCTTCTCAGCTATCTCTCTTGGTGGAACTTCAAGAGGATTCTCTTCCGCTCGAAGGATGCGCAGCCGAGTGAGCATCCTAAACGAGTCAGGAAGCACACGTATCTGATTATTGCTGATATCCAATTCCTCAAGCATTTCAAGATTCCCAATGGATCTCGGTAAGTATCTCATGTCAGCAAAATTGTTTCCTATGTTCATCTTGACAAGCGAGGTGGCAAAACACAAGCTCTCAGGCACAGACTCAAGCTCATTGAAACTCACATTAAGTTCCTTAAGGTTTGTTAGAGATGACATTGTTGTAGGTAGTTGTTTGATGTTATTGTACCGCACAGACAAAATCTCAAGGCTCTGAATCTTTCCAACAGCCTCAGGCAGGGCCTTAAGACGGTTGTAGTCAAGGCGAAGCTCCCTAAGGGAAGAACAATTACCAACAGAGTGAGGAAGTTCCTCTACATCATTTGTTTCCACATTCAATACTTTTAGTCTAACAAGCGACCCTATAGAATCGGGAAGCGCTGAAATCTGATTTGAACTCAAATCAAGCTCCTCTAGACGTATCAACCTGGTAAAAGAAGCAGGCAGAACAGTTAACTGGTTTCCCCGCAGATCAAGATAAACAAGACTGAGAAGATTTCCAATAGAATCAGGAAGCTCCGAGATTCTATTCGAATGCAAGTCCAATCTGGTCAACGATGAAAGCCCTCCAATTGTAGCAGGTAGGGCCATAATCCGATTCTCTGACAAATCAAGAGTAACCAAACTCGACAACTTCCCTATCGAATCAGGCAGCCAATCAACCTGGTCCGCCAACTTGTTCTGCAGTTTGAGATCACGAGTCCCTTTCTTCGCAGACACTTCAATTAAGCTAGCAAGCTTGATCAAACTCAACTTATCCCCGTCTTGACCTGCAAAACAGCATTAACAAACAAGATTTCGCACACTTTAGCTTCCAACTTCAAACACAAGCAACAACTGAATACCAAATAACAACGACAAAACCTAATTCCACCGCTCAGTCACCAGATAACAAAGCCAATAAAAACAAAACAGAACGTTCAGCACCATATCATGTACGATCGATTACCTGCAGAAGCGGTGGGTTTTAACGATGGATTCAATATACTGGCTTTGGACGGGATAGTTGGTTCAACCCCATACCCATTGGAGTAAAACGAGGACTTGGCCTTCTTGACGTAACTGTCATCTCGCGTGACCAATTCAGAACGTTCTTTATCTGCGTGGAACATTCTAGATGTAGTGGCAGGAGCAGCAGCAGCAGCAGGTGGGGGCTTATCAAAACCACCCACGGAAACCGAAGCAGAAACCGAATTCATGGACAAATTCGTGGAAACCGAGGAAGCGGGACCATTAGAGTAGGTCGTTTTGCGAGAAGCGGGAGCAGAGGGAGAGGCCACGCACTTGGAAGCTCTCTGAATCAATTCATCGAACAGAGAATGAACGTTGTCGAGATCGAGAAGTTTGAGAGCCTCCCTCTTCTGCTCCTTGCTCTGGTAATACACCACGTTCCTCTGCATCTCCTGCAGCACCATAAACAGCTCTTCGGGCACATCCACGCCCTTGCTCTGTCGCGCTATGGCCTCAAGCCTCGCCTGGTCTTCCTTCTCAACATTCACGATCAACCCTCTGGCCACTTCCACCTCCTCAATCGTAGGACGCGGCGGCAGAGATCTGTGAATCCTCATAATCTCCTCCACCACCCCATCCACCGTCGTCCAACACTCCATCTTCCCAATCCCACCTCACAATTTCACAAACCTTCCCACCCCATTAGAGAGAGATCTGAAAGGATTGTGCTTTCAGTATGAACAAGACTCTTCTTCTTCTTCTTCTACTTCCCTCTCTGTTTTGTCTTATGCGCAACTTTTTTTGTTTCCCCCTTTACCCTTTTCCCTTTCCTTAAATAACAGCATTACCACACCCTCTCCCTTTGTTTTTCCCAGCCCGCGGTTTTATTAACGCCTTCGCGAAACAACCCTCGCCCTCTATTATTTTCCTCATTCCCACCTATTTATACCCAACAATTTTGAAATTAATTGATGGTAATTTGCTGGGTTATCCGATGTAACAGTGACATCCAGTTATGTGATAGAAACAAAAAAGGGCATATAAAATAATAAATAAGGTTGTAGGAAGGGGAAGGGGGGACACGTCGAAAGGTGGATCCAGCTGGCACTGGCAAATGCCATAACCCTTTTCTGCGGCTAAGGCAACACAAGACTGCAACGGATCACGGAACAGGTAGATAGAACACTGGATTCAAGGACTAGGTCACTATTTTGGAACCCCTCATCCTTATTATCCTTGTTTGTTAGTGTGAGCAATGTGGTCTTTGATGGGCCTCTGGGATGAATGGTTGACATGATGTGATATGATGGTCGTCCCATGATCTCCATGGATCTCACATTCACCCTCACGTGCTATGCCTTCACCTGTCCCCTTAACTTCAGGCGAACCCCGTGTCCATGTTACCATCTTCCTCCTACACCTATTTAGTATCCATGTAACCAACCAACCACCATAATGCATCATCATCTTCATCATCATCATCCTCATTCTCCTTTCTCTTCTCTTTTACCCCTTCTGTAAATTCTTCCTCTTTTCTTTGCCCCCTCATCATTCCTCCAATCATCTGCATTTCTTTATTTCTTTTTCAAATTTTGGGATTCCATGCATAATCAAATATAATTCTACCTGTTCAACAAACACTGTTCCAACTAAATACTTTTTTTTTTTCCTTGAACTTCTATCACCATTGCTTCAAAATAGTCAAAATACAGTTAATTAATTAGTTTAATTAGTAAAACAGTATATATGGTGACATGTATTAGACGCGCATTGCAGTGTTGGTGAAAGGGACATGCTTTTTAATGAGTTAATTTCTTTTTCTTTGTAAAGATGGAATCTTCCAGGAACATATACTTATTTGTAGTCAAGCTTGAGGAGTGTTAGTATAATTTTGGATATTTGATGGTGAAACATCTCATTTACCCTTTTTATTTGTTAAATTAATTAATTGATAACGAGCTAAATAAACACACAACTTGCCTCAGTCTAATGGGAATTATTGAGTTAAGTAAGTTGACTTACACCTAATTTAGCAAATTAAATAAATTGTATGAAATATAAAAATTCTGAATACAAAAAACCAACATAATAAGAATGAAAAATAAAGTATATATCATAAAAAAATGCCTTAACTCACCTCAATCCACAGGTTGGTAAGAAAGACTGCCTCACCAAAAAAGGAGCACATATTTTATAGCATGTTAACTCATGGATAAGGTGAGTTTTTTTTTTCTCATTTTAGTGTATTTTTTATATTAATGTTAAAAATAGGTATAAAATTATTTTTTTACTGAAATAGACAAATTTTTTAACTAGATAGATATGATTTCAGCTGCTCAAAATATAAGTGACATGTTAGTCATTTCAATTAAAGATATTACTTAAAGTTGTTTTTCTCTCTCTAATTATTTTTTAATTATTTGACACTATGTTTCTTATATTTACCAATTAAAATAATAATAATAATAATAATAATAATAATAATAATAGTAATTACATAATAATAATTAACAAAACTATAACAAGAAAAATAAGGTATATAAATTTATTTTAAATTAAAAAAAATAACATAATAATAAGAATAATTTTAATTAAATTTGTATGAACTTAATTTAAATAATAATAATAAGAATAATTTTAATTAAATTTATACAAATTTAATTTAAATGATAATAATAATTATTGAAACAATGATTATAATTAAATTCATACAAATTAAATTAAAATAATATTAATAATAATATTTAATTCATAATATTATTTAATATTATATTATTGATCCACTTATTATCACTGAATAGTTAATATTATATTATTAATTTATTCTTATTATTATCATAATATTATTTTCTTTATTTATAGAAGTTATTATTATTATAATAATTATTATTATTGTTATTATTTTAATTAAATTTGTTAGAATATTATTATTATTATTATTATTATTTTTATTTCTTAAAAAATAATCATTATATTATTATTATCATTATTATCCCTAAATATTATTATTATTATTTTAATTTAACTTGTATGAATTTAATTATAATTATTGTTTCAATAATTATTATTATCATTTAAATTAAATTTGTATGAATTTAATTAAAGTTATTCTTATTATTATTATTTAAATTAAATTCATATGAATTTAATTAAAATTATTCTTATTTTTATTATTATTATCATTATATTTTTTTGTTTTAATTTAAAATAATTTTGTATGTCTTAGTTTTGTTAATTATTATTATTAATTTTTTTTAATTGTTAAATATAATAAATATAGTATCAAATAATTTAAAAATAATTGTAGAAATTAATGTTGGAAATCAATAACATGTTACTTTTGTTTGATAAAATCATAACTATCAAATTGGTAAAATTTATCCATTTTAATGAAAAATAATTTTTTGTCCATTTTAAATATTTATATGAAAAAGTACACCAAAATAAAAAATAAAAAAAGGAAATTAGCTCACATAAACTCAAACTCATACATATTCACAACTCTAGTTCGACAATTGTTAAATGCACTTTCGTTTTATTTATTTATACACTCTCCTTTCATGTTTAGTTTTTTCTTTTAGTCTGAAGCATATTTTTAATTTTTGGCACAGGTTATACTAAGTCATAAACAGTTGTAAAAAGTGGATGCTGGAGGTGCTAAAAATTTAAAATTATGGGATTTATGGTTATTTGTTTAAAATTGCACTTAAAATACAAAACTCCCAATTCACTCCCAAGTGCCAAACCTTCCAGAAGGAACCGTTCATCTTCATCATGAACTAACCTACACCATTTTCTTTATCAAACGTCACTTTTCCCCTTCTGTGTCTTAAAAGATTAAAGAGATGAATGAAGGGAAAGAAACAGAAAAGAGGACCACCAAAAACTAATAAATTTTAGAACATAACTATATTAAGAAAAGTAACTTATATATAAGACCATGAAAAAAGTGAACACATGAAGGAGAGAGAAAAGATGGGTATTTTAGGAATGTAAAAGATAGATTTCAAATAACATGGCCCAAAGCAAAAAGATGATCAAGCAGGTCCATTTTCCATGCCCCACTCTTATCCACCCACTCATCTTCGCCCTCAAATAAAAATGTTATCATATAACCCTAATATTATTAGGAAACATGAAGCAACGTAATACAAAATTCAATATTGTCCCTTTTAGCAGGAAATGGAAATAAAAATGTTATTGCAAATATTCTTGTGCAATGAAATAAGATAAAGCATGAAAATATGAACTAAATTGATAAGAGATGAATAATGGCATGGCTAATGTGTTTCATTGAGCTCCTTCAACGTAGCCTTATAGATCTGATCCATTACTTCTTCCCTACGTTTAACTTGGTCCTGGAATTGGAATAATGAAGCCTCATTTTCCTTCTTGTTTTCTTTACGCACCATGTTCTGTATAGCATTTTTATTTGTTGTGCTAATTATCACCTGCAAATTTTTACAATGTTTGTTTCTCATTAGCCTTTATCAAATGCCCTCTCAAACTCTTGAACAACAACAACCATAAACAAACCTTAGTAGGAGATTTAGCAATTAAGGTTCGCACAGGTCCTCCTCGAATCCGACCATCATTTCCAACCACTAAAACAATCACCTCACTCTCTTTGTTCTTTTCATGGTTTTTTGGCCAAACAATGTTACCCTCCATTGACGAAATCTCAAAATTTCCCTGCATGTGTATTGGTCATTAAATCAAATTCAACGTGGTGTTAGGACACGATCACGTCATAGAAAAAGCAAAAGAACCTCACAATATTAAATATTAATCAGTGTGTCAAATTTTCTTAATTAGATTTTTTAAGTGGAACAATGAAATAATGTAGAAAAATACCGTAGGAATGGATATTTGTAAAGAATAGAGAAAAAAAAAATGAAGACAAACTCGTAAGACAGTGTTTGGCACGGGATCTTCACGTGGATTGACAAGTTCAATGTATGATACTTTACCCGTCGCTGCCAATATAAAAATCTCATCCTCTGCAGCATATGGTAATAATTCCTCTAAAATATCCTGAAAAAATAAATATAAGTTATAATTGGTCACATTTTGAAGCTTTGTTCTTCTGCATTCACAGAAGCGTGATATTTATCTTAAACTAAAAAATTAAATGAAAACATTTTTTAAATTATTCTCGAAATAATTTGATTATACTCTATGAATCTCAAACTTTTACTCTGATCTATGTAATCTTATGAATTGGAATTGGTTTAGAAGAGTAGTGAAAAGAAGAAGAAAATAAAAAATAACAATAACCTCGCTCCTATTAATTTCTACCACAATTGCCAGAAAGGAATTCTTCAATCCTGCAAAAAGTATAAATAAGTCATACACCCTTAATTACTGTAGCCCCCATTAATCAAAGTTTTTCTAGTTAAAACATAAGTCAATGGATTATTTTTAGAAGGTTGAAAAAAAAAAGTAACTTTGTATTATATCAGTAAAAAAATACTGCGTAGTTTAAAATAAACTTTTATATGTATAAGTTAAAAATAAATATTCAAAAATTTGTATGAGAAAGTTTCTACTAATTAATTTATAAAAAGACCAATTCCAATTTTCAGTTAAAACTGAAACAACTTGAGAAAAAAATTAATTATTTTATTTTTTCTGATTTCCTAGTATTTTGTCTATTGAATTATAACAACAAAACTAAACACTTTTTTTCAAACCATATTCGTGTAAAAGATTAGGTAAAAGTAGTGCAAAAATTGAACAAATTAATAGGAACAATACTAATAAGTGTTTTAAAAAAATTATGTAGTAATATAAAATAAAGATATATATATATATATATAAAGCTTCTATAAAATGAAAATATACATTCAAAAATATAAGAATAAAGCAAGAAAGAAAGATGCATGCATGCACTCCTCACCATGCTCCAAAGACTGTGGCAATATATCCGCAGGAATCTGTGAATTGCTGCCACTGGCGGTTGAAGTTAACAGCGGAGCAACCTCCCGACTCCGTTGTGCCATCTTATGATTCAATATTGTTCACTATCTGAAAATACAAATTTTAGTTTATCAAAATGACTCTTCTGTTGTTCTCTTTTATAGACGCAAATCATCCATTAATTTTTGTTCTTAGTTTATATTCTATCTCTTTCATTAAAAGTGTATATTCAAAAGAGGAAAATATTAATATATTACTATTTCGAAGAAAATCTTGTAACAGAAATGTTAAATCAATTAAGGAGAAATAATTATAGAGGTCACAATTATAAACAAGTAATAATTCAAATGCATCCTGATTTTGCAAAATATTAAAATTAATGATACATTAAAGCGTTTATTTTAAGTGTGTTTTACCATTAAAGTGAAAATTAATCAAATTAAATCAGATTTTAGTATTTCTTGACCTTAATAAAAACAAATAAAATCCAAGATTGACTTATTAATCACCATAGGACTGTTTTTGAAGATTTTGTTTGGCTTATATGAAAGTCTTCGTTATGTTACAAATCAATTTAAAAAGTTACAAAAAATTTTAAATTTCACTAAACATATTACTATATTATAAGTTCAGGAATAAATATATTTTTTATATTATATATGTATTGTTGTTGAACTAAGTACAATATAACATAATAAATCACTTATTTAAAAATCTTTAAATTTATCTTCAAGCAACACTATGAGTTTGATTTTTAACATGTTTAACACCTAAGAAAAATAAATAAATATGTATTTTAATATTTTATAACAAACTTAACATCCCTAATGATATAAAAAATTTCATATAACAACAATAATAACACATTATTTATATTAACTTAGAATGGTCCATTAGGTCAAAAAGTACTTTTGAATGGTCACCTAAAGACATCAATCTAATAGACTCATCCAATCGTTTTACCTTTTTTTTCATCCATATTCACCATACCATAATAAAGACAATGGACTTCTTCCTCTATGCTAATTATTAGCTAATTGAATTTTTAGGTTTCGATAACCTTGAAGTAACTTTGTGAGAGCAGTTTCTAATCACTTTTTTTTATTATGCTACAATTTAAGATCTTACTTCAGAGATCCTAATTTTAATTACCATGTTAGTTACTAAAGGTTAATTTTACAAAATTTATCAGTCAGGGTTCCTTGATTTCATTTGACAACCAAACAAAAGCATATCTCAGCAAATTTCTCTATAAACATTAATATAAACAATTCCATATAAAATCCTACTGTTTCAGGAAACCCTTTCTCAATCGCTTTAATGTTGGGAATTTGACATCTTCAGAATTGATTAATTTATCATCTGCGAGTGGAGGGTATGGCAAGAATTAGACACAGAAAATAAAGGAGTGTTACCTTAATTAACAAATAAGACCAGCATACCATGTCAAGATACTGAAGATCGTATATTTGGATACAGCCAATTATGCAGAAGAACAACAATTAACATAAGACTAACAAGGCAACAAAAAGATCGTGAAAAATACAATTGGTCACTTAAACTGCTGCAGATTAGAACTAGAACATTAAGTTAAACAAGATAATGATAGAGGTAATTTAATTTTAATAAGATAATGTATCATCTTTGTTAAAATTATATCATTTCATTTACATTGATTTCAACGTCATTTAACCCACTTCTATTTTCAAAAGTGTTCAAGGGTCAAATTTAGAAAAAGACACTTGTAGTTTATCAATAGGAATGTCAAAGTGTACATAATATTTTGTGACATATTTAGATGATTATGTAATTTGAAAGAGTGATCATGTCTACAATATTTTTAATTATGACATATATTTGAATGCCTTAAGGTTATGTATGGTTTTTGTAATATTATGTTTGATTATTTTTTTTGTTTATAATAAACCAATTTAATACCAAAATTTTAATTTGTGTTTGCTATTTACTTTTCAAATTAAGAAATATTTTAAGATTACAGGTAGTTGTAGATAAATATATTTTCTTTGACTTTTTATATTAATATTTATATACAACAGTATTCTATTTTATATAATAAAAGTTTTTTTATACCTTCATATTAGAAATTTGGGTTACATGTAACCCAATTTTTTAAAATTTGAGAGTTTTCTATATAATTGTATCATTATTTTATTCTTATAAATTTTTCATTAACTTTTAAACCAAACAAAAATAATCCTTTCCATACATGGGATGTGTCACATCCAGACCTAAACACAGATGTGGTCAAATTCAGACCAACCACACTTAACAAGTTATATAACAATGAACAAAAAGAATCACATATTCAATCATATCTCAACATAACCTAAACTATGTAGTTAAGTAAATATGTATTAAGAGCATATAGCCTAGATAATAAAGTATAATGAATAATATAAATTCTTGTGTATAACTTCAATTAATTATTTTGAACAAACTGTGAACAAAATACTTGCATGGTAAATTTTATCACAACAATAACATAAAAACATTTGTCCTAGTTAAACAAGTATTATTTTAAATAATAAATAATATAAATTCATTTATGCAAGCAAGGAAATTTTAGACAAATTAACATACACATAACAAATTAACAGATATGTTGTAACAATTATCCTTGTATGTTTTTAGTGTTACTTCACACAACATTTCAGTTTCTATTGTAAGAAGTATCTTGTAAGCTGTTAATGGTTACTTATTTAAATTATTCATTTTAAAATATCCCAATTATCATATTAATTTTCTTAAATATTGTGATTAACTAATCATCAGCATCCCCACCATTAACAGTTGTTGAAGGGTTTATGATGATATTAACAACAACATAGTGAGTTAAATATAATCACGAAGAAAATTAATGACAATAAATAAAAATATTTTATAATAAATTTCTAAATATTTTTAACTCAATAGTTTATTTTGCTTATTATTAATTCTTGCCTCTCAATAAATTTTTCTCACACACTCAAACATTCGGGTGAGAGATTAAATTATGAATTTATGTCAGCATGATTATTTAGGTTAAATTTTGTCCAATTTAATCAACAACAAAGACATGATCAAATTGATCAAATATTAAAATATTTTGAAATTTTTTTATTAGACATCAAAATAAGTTAATATAAAACTTTGTATATACAAAAGATACTCTCAATCTATCCATAAGTTTAAAAAAATATTCAATTGAAAGTTATTAAACAGTATAACAATTAATAAAAGTTACACAGGTATAAAATAAATTCCAGAAAATTATGAAATGATAAGGTTGAAAAAAGTTATAGAATAATTGGAAGTATCAACCAACCCATGAGGTTTATGTTGAGAAAATTTTGTTCAGCTACATTATACTAAAGAAAACCTTCATGGAACTATTTGTATGTGATTTGTTTCCACCTCGTAATAAGTGGTGGATAATCACTAATGAGACTGTTTTTGAGCTCTATGTCAGCAACATCTATCCACCAGCCTTAGTAGGAGGTGTCAAATATCTGGTCTTATTTTTCTACCAATTATTTCCAAATTTATAAGCTAATTCATTCGTGTATAGTAATACATCTGTTCCGAATCAGATTTCAGTGAAACTTAAATCGTTTATTCTTCGTGATTTTTCTCCCTGATTGCAGCAAAAAAAATTCTTTAGGAACACCGGTGTATGATTTCGTGTTGTATTATAAAAAATAATCAAAATAATAATAGATTTCCTTCTTTATTCTGATAGATAGTCTAACCTGTGCAAGAGGTTTTCATAACACCTTCCACCGTTTTATCATTGGAATCCTTTAATAAGCAAGCATAACCGGACCTTTTTGTGGAAACATTAACTATGCCTGGCGCCATCTTCTGTTCAGGATATGAACATTGACCTTCGAAAGGCTCCATAAAACAAAACCTGAAATAGCGAGCAGATATCAAAATGATTATAGCACAACTAATGCAAACAAATTTCTTTTTTATTTCACTCCAATTTACAAACAAACATGCTATTGCTAAGGCAAACAAACATCAGACTTTTGGTGTGAAATATCTTTTAACATACCATTGCAAAGGCAATTTTCTGCTATCAAAATTTGTAGGTAATATTCTCCACTTTCTGCACTTGTCACATTGAACCCACTCATGATCAGGTTTGAAGACACAATTATCTTTGTTCTGGGAAGGTAATAAAAGTAACAGTTAGTATAAGACCCAGGGAAGGAAGATACGCATATGCTTGTTCTGATTTTTCTCATGCAAGAAGTGTAAATCTACTTCATCTAATATCCTGTTTAATCAGACGTAACAATATTGGAATCAACATCTTACAAAGAAACAAGTAAATGCCATTCTTACGACACATTGTGTAAAGAGGACATTGTACAATTTAAATTGAATACTTGTACCAAATTCAATTAGTTTAAACACCTCGGATGATAGCTTATTTTGATAGAATATCAAGAACTTCAAAAAGAACAGTAGTTTTGATAGAATTCAAAAGAAGATTTTTACCAACTTAAGTGCGTCAAAATTGTTGTCCCAGTATTCATCTGCTTTTCTACCCAGCCACTGCTCAAGACATGCATATTGTTCCGAGTCTTGGAATCCCTGCTTGTTATTATGTACCCACACCCGACCATCCTCATCATCCTATGCAAAAAGAACGAAAAAAATACAAGAATTTAGGCATTGTACAGAGCGAAAAAAATTCTAATGAAAACAACATCAAACAACCGAATAAAAATTTAAGTGAATAATTTGTTGAACAATTGATTCCAATGACATAACAAGTTTTATCAAAACTCGAACACAGATCATCAGAAAAAGTTGTATAGCAAAACTTAGCCTGTTTAATTATCAAAGGACCATTCAAATTGTGAAAAGACAAGCTAAATTATTAATCATCCATCAGAAACGATAGACAACACTGATAAAGTACAATAACGAGAACATAGATTTAACTTGTCACGCTTTCCCGGAAGAAACCACAAGCGGTAAAGCAATTCACCTTATCCAAAGTTGAAACATAAGAGTAACTGTATTGTAGAAATATTATATTAGTGCATCTAAAAGCCCTAGCCCAAAAGCATGAATTCTCAAAAACATTTCTTCTCCAAATTGGTCACACCACAAGCTTTTCAAGTTAGGCTGAGAATTCAAGTGACCAACTCTGACATTGTGAACCGTAACTCAAAATTGTAAACCACTCTGTCATATCATTATGGCAGATTGTATAAGCACACAAATATATTTGTCAAATTAAATGGAGAACAACAAAAAGTTCCAACACCTCTTTCTAAACACCAAATAAAAACATTTGAAGGAGGTGTTGCCAACTCCTCAAATGAATGAAACAAACCAAGAAGCAAGCATACACGTGTTAGTCCAACAAGGTTTCCCTTGATGGAGTACAAGAAAACCAATGCAAACAAAAAATATATTCTAAACAAAACAAAATGGGAAAATAAATACCATTAAAGTGGTCACATCTACAACACCAATTACCCCCCGGCCAACATCTGCACTATGAGTCATTCCACCAACTCTCTTGTAAGCCTGAGAAAAACAAACAAATTTAGGCTTACGTATGAAAAGTATTCAAGTTAAGCATACACAGTTAGCTCCATCATAATGCAGGGATTCACCTACTAAAAGTCCATTCAAGGCAAAATGTTGCCTATTCTTTATTACTAAAACTAAGAGTGCATTGCAGGACAGAGCTCTTATAAAGGATTTCTCAAGCACAATGCAGAAGCAAATTCAATGACTAATGTTCTACACGATGAAGATTATATATAATACAAAGAACAAGCAAACCCACATTACATTGCATGTTTGTACTGATGTCTACACGATAACCAGTTACGAATGTGAACATCTGAAACTCATGAGGGAAAGAATACACAGAAAACTATTGACTACAGGAGTATTAAACCCGTTAACAAGCAATTTGGGACATCCAACATTTTCACAAAAGCATGTAACTCTCCCCCACTATCTCAGATTCGTAAATTTGAAATTCCTAGACGTACAAGGGCATATAACCCGAAAATCCAAGACCTCCATATTTTAGGGTATTCCACGACTATTTAATCAAAAATAGCAAACAAGCCAACTCCTCACCTCAATTAGGCGACCATGCCAATACAAAAACATTCCACAGTTTGCCCGCTCCCACTCTAATTGACTAAATCCAAGGATTAATTCAACTGGCCTTCTCAATATGTCACCAGTTTCCATAACAGTTTGAGTAAGGAATTTTGATAATGGTCGACTTTTAACCTGAGCAAAAACAAAAGAAACAATTAGATCATAAACTTGGAAGGCTGAAATACAATCTTTCACTCCCCTCCCCTAACAAACAAATTGGAACACAAGGATGCTATTACCAATGTTTTTTGTACACTTATCTTCATTCGAGGAACTAAAAATATAATTTCTAAATAAGCTCGTAGTGAGTAATCCAATGGAATCTGCAGACAATAGAAAACATGACAAAAGCAACATATTATCAATTGACAATATCATTAGTAAAAGAGATGTCAAACCTTTTGACTAATCTGGCCTGGACGAGAACGAGTCCTTCTGCTGCGGATAACAATGTCGCCTTGGTGAAAAGAACTCCCACCTTTCAATCCATCATGCCATTCTAAACAATACTTTGATCCCCATTCATCCAAGTTCCATATGTATATTTGTGTTCCTGTACCGGTACCAAACAAGGCTGCCTTTTCACCAATAAGATACTTGTTAAATGGTGAAAAATCCTTAATAGCTTTCAAATTGTATTTTGCCAAAGCTTCAGACTGCATACTTAGGTCAACCTCCATACGTTGTCCTTTTCGACAATAGCTAACTATGGGAATTTCAATATTCTGCACTCAAATAAAATATTTAAACAGAATAGAAATTAAAAGAATGCTATCAACTTCTGGAGGAGTCAATTAATTCCAATCAACATAGGGTATATTTACAGGGCCAATTTTTTTAATATGGTGTAACTTACATCTTTGCCTTCATTCAATGATTGTGAAAGAAAAGCTAGTGACCTGGAATTAGTTGTTTGTGTTAGAACCAGAACATCTCTCCCAAGCCTCATTGCTCCTGTCTATGTAAGAAAGGCAAAAAGAACGACACTTCAGAATTCACTGCAGCAAGAACAAATAATTGAGTTTGAAAAGATATTATACTTTATATTTTCCTCAAAATTAGCATGGAACAGAACAAAGTCGTAAATTGAAATTTATTTGTATGTACAAAGCATGTGAGTCCATCCAACTCTTAGAATGCATCAAAGGCAAACCCCAACAGTTAACCTAGATAAACACCAGATATTAAAGATAGAAGAGATTTATCCAATCCCGTCCTAAAAGACCATTAGTTAACCTCAGACATGAAAGAAAGAACCCATTTATCCAAACCTCTGTCATAAAAGACCAGATATATAAGTTACAAAGTTCATACATAAATCCCAAGGCAGAGAGGAAAGAGAATATAAGAGAGAAAACTACTTTGAATCCAACACCAAATTTGCCAATGTGATCCTTGTCAACTTGATCAGATTGCTTATGTCCAAAAGATACCATTTTCATAACCTCATCATGGTTCATCCCTAGACCGTCATCAATAAGAGACAGCATCGGGACATCCTTCCCAGATTTCTTCAACTGGATGATATCTACAAAAATGTCCATTCTGTACCATCAAAGATAAATCAATAATAATAAGTACAATTTGAGGAGACTAAAGATAAATAAGAGACAATATATTTTAGCATTGTCGCTTCTAAAAATTTTAATTACTTGGCCAAATTGATTTTTTATTATGTAAAGATAGACAACAATTCAGAAGTCTTTCATTAGATAAACCCAAGTACATATGGAATACTCATCAATAAAAGTACATGACTCACATTCTAATGTTTGAAGTGTACTAAGTTGAGGGACCATTTTTTTTTTTAAGTTTGACAACTGAGGATGACCCAAGCGTGTAAAAATTTAGGAGATGGGGATGCAAACCAAAACATAGATGAACTAGTTCCAAAATAATATAAGCCTCTACAATCAGTAACCGCGTACCACAGTCTTGTATAACAAAAAACTTGGCATCAAAGGTTATTTTACAATTTAAAGACTTGGTTAATTGATTGAAAGAAGAAATAAGATTGAAAGGACAAGCAGAAATTGGACCAAGCCCTTTAGAGGAAACTTTAGAACTACTGGTTAAGGATATGAAATGAGGATTTTTTGAAAAAGTAGAGGTGATAATAAATAGGTATTACAATAAATGTGATCAGAAGCACCTAATTCAATTATTCACGGCCTTTGACTTTCCACAAATTGTGAGATGCAAGCTCTTGACAAGCTGCGTAAATGTGATCAAAAACACCTGATTCAATTATCCATGGACTTTGACTTTCGACAAATTGTGAGATTCAAGCTCTTGACAAGCTGGGATTAGATGATTGTGTCAAGCTATTAGATTTCATATCAAATATTCTTGGTATTCTTCATTAGAGAATATGGGCTCACAATTTTCAACTTTAGATATATTGGTTGTCTTGTCTGGAAAGCAATGCAAAAAAAAAAAAAAAAAAAAAAAAAAAAAAAAAAAAAAAAAAAAAAAAAAAAAAAAAAAACTCTCTTGGATATGACTCATTCTCTAATAGTATGTGGATTGAGGACATCCTCCTCTAGTATTGTGTCCTCCTCTTCCACATGTAGAAACCATGACAGAAGATTTTGTAGGTTCTTAAACATTCCTGCTTAGAAGAATTGGAACCCAAAGGACGCGTATTGTCAAGCTTTCCATGGATGGGACTTACACGACCTGTTAAAAGTTTATCTCTAACATGTACAAAATCTAGATCATGGCACGGAGCATCATAACCATAAAGAATTTGTCCAACTTCTTAATCTCGTCTAATGAATCAACCTCCAAGAATATCTTCAATTCTTAAATAGAAGATTGAGTTTCTCTCATGAAAGACATCATGTTGTGATTTGTTTGTTTGAGAGACACAAGCCTATTGGCACAGTCATAAAGGCGCTAAATATCGTTTGCAAAAATATAGAGCCTTTTTCCATAAAAAGTTGCACGGTTTGAACTATCTAAAAAAACCTAATAATTTGGGTCCCACAAATTTCCACAGTAAAGCGCAAAGTTGAACATCAATCTTCTTCCACTACTAAGCTTGATCAAATGGTACATTACTCTCATCTAGTTCAAGGTGATCGTGAAAAGCTTGCCCGAGGAACCAAAGTTCAACTGCAGACCAAGAGAGATAATTTCTCCATTCAGTTTTTCAGAAGCAATAGTAGGAGTTTCATAGAAGGAGACAGCAAGTCCAGAAGACATTTTTGTCAGAGGAGACTACAGAAAAGACACGACCAATAAGGAAAGCACATATGTGACCTTCAACCAAGCTAGTAATGGAGAACCAAAGCTCAAAACAAGGATGTGGAGGTTTGGCGAGTCTTGTGGAGGAAACGCGACGTTGCTCAAATAAGAGGAAAGCAAAGCGTGGATGTCACATTCCTAGCAACAGCAAGAAATGAAGTGCACATGGAGCTGACTTGGCCTCCAGGACTAGCGTGGTTGGCCATCACTTGGAGAGACACTTCAGATCTGGTGGTTACTAGAAAAAACTGTGACGGTAGGTGGCAAAGGCTAACGGTGGAGACTTCACTGAAAAAGACTGAAACTAGCATGGCAGAGATCGACCCCCTTTGATACCAACTTAAGATAAATAAAAAAGCCAACATATTTTAGAGAGCTTGAATCACCTTTCTTATGTTCTCATTAATATTTTTAGTTTTCTGATTCAATGAGTAGAGGGAAGAGTAAAAATAAAAAGACAGAACTAGAGTCCTAGGTACAAAGATAGTACAACACAAAGAGTTCTCCAATAAAACCTATTTAAGACATTCTAACTAGGAGGATAAATAACTCAGCTTATTTTTTTTAAATCTCGGACATCAACTTATTCACTTCTCTAATCCTCTGTTCCAAATGAGTCAATGTAAAAACAAGCAAAAAAGGTTAGGTGATGTCTATACCTTTTACTTTCTAGAGAAAGTTAAGAAACATAGATAAACATAAGTAACTATATATATGGCATTAATATTTTATCAAAACATTTGAAGAAGGCACTCAATATCTTCTCCAAAAGGACGAGAAATAAAGAAATGCAGAATTTACGGTCTCAATTACTTCTACTATATGTTTTTGGTATTTATAACTTCACCTAAGGAAGAAGAAAGAAATAAAAGACAAACCCCAGGCCAAACACCAAATAATCTACATAATGTGACTTTCTTTTGCCTTAAGCCAATGGTTTGAAAATTCAGAAAAACATTAGTCTTTCTTAACATCTTGCACACCAAACCAAAAGCAGCAACAAAATGTTGAATTCCTATATTTGCCTATTCACATTCAAATCACTATACCTATTTCAAGAAATTTAATAAACAAGAAAGGAGAATAGAGTAAATTAAAGATCTCAAACAGTATGTTTAGGGGCAGGTAAAGCATGATAGAACAGTGCAGGAAAGAAAACATAAAACCTACTTAGTCGCTTTGGCATCCTTGGAATTATCAACAAGCTCAGCTATTCCACCAAAAATCCATCCAGAATGAGCTTGGCCAAGAGTTTTAAGGTAACTTGGGTCTGCCCGAATGAAATTTTTCGGAGGGACTTGAGATTGAAATTCGTTGCAAGTTTCTTCAGGTAGAGAACACTTATGATCTTCAGCTGTATTTGGTCCACCACATTCCTCTAAGTGCGAACCTGCTAAGGAAGTATCTACTACAAGTTATGTTCAACCGTGTAAATAAGAGGTAGTAACTAAATAAAGCATTCCATTGTCTTCTTTCCTACGTATAAAACAATTCCAAATTCCAAGCTAGATAACCCATAGCTAAAAATATGATTCTCCATTTCAAATGCAAAAGATAGGAGACAACTTAATATCCTAAACCTAAATAGTGTGTCATCAGTTATTTCTATCCATTGGTGTTATTTTGTGCATGCACATTGCACAACAATTACATGCAATGTTTTTGTACAACAAGGCATTGACTGCTGAGAACAAAAAACAGTCCTCCAAAGAAGGAACACCTGATTCACAATCCCTTGGACGAGTATCTACAGAACCTGTATTATCTATACTATATGCAACATTGACTGGGCTAGATGTTGAAGCTAATGCAGGAGGTAGAATGTAAAACTTGTACTGCTCAAAGTTTATAAGAGCAACCTGCAAAAAAATAAAGTGTTTGTGATTTTCGTTTAACTGCTCGAAATAACATAACTAAATAACGACAGGAAATATTCTATTTATCAAAGGCCTTAAGTTACTGTCATTCCCTCTTTTAATTTATAAAACAAGAGGACTTTTCTCTTCATATCTTCCCATATCATTGAGTTTGCCCCCTTTGTGATTATTAGAATAGATAAACAGTGTCAAAACATCACCATAGAAATAAATAATTGGCTGTTGTGAAAGCCAAAGTCAGACCTTTGTCCATATTTGTCCTGATACGCACACATAGACATATATTAAATATATAATTAAGTTCCAAGTGGTCTGCCATTGAGAGTCACCATTGATTACTCATGGACAAGCAAGAGAAAGGGAAAGTTTACAATGTGGAAGGGACTCATACTTGAAGGGTGGATTTATAAGAGTTCATGTGTGAGTTGAAGTCTCACATTGTATACAAATTGGCAAGTTGGGCAACATACAAGTGAGAAAGACCCACAACCTTATTGTCTTAAGGTTTTGGGTTGGTTGTGTGGTCATGTTCTCTTATTTAATTGGCTCGTGACCCACTAGTAAATATCTCCATGTTTTTCTCCCTCGAATTTTCCAGGTGCAAAAATATAATTTTATTGTTGTAGTAATTTTATTTTAAAATATTTACATAAAAAATATTTGTTACATAATGACTTGTTTCTAAATTGTGTGCACGTATCTATAATTGTTTGTAAAGGTAGCAAATCACAAAAATAATGTATTATGAAACCAAATAAAGCTGTGACTAATATAATATTTTTAATATTATCATCATTATTATATGTTTGCCAAATTAAAAACTCACTCTTTTTCTTTTAATGAAAGATTCTAAATTCAATAAATCATGATATTAGTGTCTAATCTGAATTGTAAAGTTGTTTCCTTTTACAGTATTCTTTGTACTACATTCAATAGGCAATCAAAAAAATTGTAAAAACAAACTCAACTTATGGAGTGAAGGCAACACATGCACAAGACTAGGGTACAAAACAGGACAGAAAATTAAGGTGTCATAAATTTCATTGTTGCTTACTAAAAGATAGAAATATAAAATGTCATGGACTGGGATTTAGAAAAATAGTTCAGTGTAAAAAGTTTTGCTTAAGCAAGAACTAAACTTCTCATTAGAGTTTTTTAAAAGCTCCGTATCTTTTAGCTTTGTTCTTGTTAAATAAACTACTTATATTTTTAAGAACTTGTATCAAAAACTCTTTGACCCACCTTCCCTTTTGAAGGAGAAAAAGGTAAAACAATAGATCGGGCCAAACATATCCTTAATATCGAAGCAAGTGAGCAACCAATACAATTACACAAATCCATCACAAACATAAATCAAATAGAGTAAAATAAAAACAAGTACATATAAAATAAAAGGATTTAGGCAAGAAAAAACAGAGCAGCATACCTTGTCATTTTTACATAGGTAATTCAAAAAATTCCCCCACTCAGACTTCTCGTGTGAATTATTCGGATCCGGAGTTAGTGAAAATTGGGGAAATTTAGAAAGACTATTTATCTTCTTTCTTGAAATTTCACATGTTAAGCTCAATTCCTGTGGCCTGCAAATATTTTCAGGCCAAACTGTCACACCATAAATTCCATTTACCTTATCAAAATAACAGCTAACAAAAAATTTTCCCAAGTATTCTTAAAATCAACAGAATAGAACACAACTTAAGAAGAATAAAATCCATACAATTCAACCGGCGGGTCCAGGCACCTCGTGGTGCATATCACTTTGTTATCTTTCTTCAGAACAAGGGACATGGCCATCTACATAAATGTCAATAAAATAAAAAAGTATTAACAATAGTTACAATAAATAAGCCACGCCGTACTATATGCTTTTAGAAAACCAAAATCTCAAAAAGCTAAGCTTATAACCTATCCTTTTCATCCAAAATACTATTAAACAAATGCACCTCTTTCTACAAGACAAATCTCCCTGTCACACAGTGGGGACAACCACTGCACTGTGTTAGGTCATGCACCATTCACTCACATGCAAACCTCCCTTCAACTTCCAAAACACAAATACACAAAAAAAAAAAAAAAAAAAAAAAAAAAACAAAAAAA
>Ga0209489_102243_pt1 | contig 39458 bp, 14 predicted proteins | sample SiratrowhiteBW_FD_187527 | JGI IMG/M metagenome (GOLD analysis project Ga0209489, IMG submission 187527) | Root nodule microbial communities of legume samples collected from California, USA - Siratro white BW (SPAdes) (version 2) | ecosystem: Host-associated > Plants > Roots > Nodule | place...
TATATATATAATAATAATAATAATTTTTAAAAATTTTGAACATAATTTTAAAATGGTTTATACTTATGTTAAATTAGAATTTACTTTTTTTTAGAGTGAGTTGTTCAAATCATGTAACAGCATTAGCTGATGAAAATGAACCATGCAACTTTTTATTCATGTAAAAGCATCAAAATTTATTCTTTTTGAGTCATGGTTGATGAAAATGAATCATGCAACTTTTTATCCAAAATCATGCAAAAGCATGGAGACTTATGAAAATGAATTATGCATGGAACGTTTTATTCAAACCATGTAAAAGCATTAAAAATTATTCTTCTTGGGTCATGGCTGATGAAAATGAATTTTGTAAAGAAAACCCTCACATCTTTGAAAGGTTCAAGTGTTAATAATCTGGTGTTAAACCATGAATCTTGCAAAGCATGTGTAGCATTAACTGGCAAAAGATTTGAATCCTCAGTACTGTGAAGGCTTGCCTTCTCCCGTGATCCTAGGTTTAGCTTTTGCTCTTCTTGGAATTAATAAAGGATACACCAAAGAACATGTGATTTGAACAAATCTGTGACCAAAACTATGAGCAGTATCAGAAACCATTTGCTGGTTTTCTGTACAACATTGTCACTTAATTGTTTTGATGGAATTGTAGTTGCTGCCTTTACAACTTAGCATGTCTTTTTTGTTGTTCATGATATTTATTTAGATATTGATTTCTTTTAACAAGTTCTTTTCGTACCTTTGTATAGATCATAGGTCTAACTCTGATCATGATCAGAGTCATCAATCATACAATAGTACATTAGGGTTTGGTTGTTGATATGAGTTAGAAGAAATATCTGAATGGAAAATTGTGTTGTGATGCACGTGAAGAAGAGGTCACAAGTTGAGTTACATATATATCTTTTCATCCACTATATACAATTTCTGAAAGTGAGAATAATGTGAGTGTGTTTTCTTTTCTTCTAAAATTGTCATCTTCAATATGCCTATTTCTGAAAGTAAGATGAAGTTTTGTGCATCTCTATTCCATACCAAAAATAATCATATAAATATTAGAAATTCAATTGTGGAGTTGAGTTATTGTTGAATAAATATAAGAAAATTAAACAATATATAAAAAAAACTCAATATTTTAAGACTGTTAAAGGTGATATAATTATATATATACATTATTGATAACCAATCTCCTCCTAACGTATCTCTCTAAGCAAATCCAACAGATATAAAAAAAAAGTTACATAACCTATTAATATTTAAATATATAAATATGTGTTCTATAATAATATTTCATAATATTATATATTGAGAAATTGGATCCAAATTAATCCATCTTATTACTAATTTATCAAAAAATAAGTAGGTTAATTGACTTACTACACGGTAAAAATTGTTTGAATTTCTCGTTTCTTAAAGTTAATTTAATTTTAAAATTTTAGTAAAATTACCTAGAATATGATAATAACTTAGTTTAAATTTAATTAGAATAAAATAGAACTTGCAAAATAAATGAATAACAATGACCAGCTTTTATTTAATTCTTTAAAAGTAATTAAAACTTTCAAAATTAGTTTGTGTACTATCATGAATATATTAATAACTTAGTTTAAATTTAATTTGAATAAAATTGAACCTACAAAAGTAAATTAATGACAATGACAAATATTTATTTAATCCCGTAAAAGTAATTAAAACTTTTAAAATTAGTTTATGTACTACCATGAATAGGTGGATATTCAAAAACCAACACTGCTCCTTCTTTTGAAAGCTTTTTTTCGCCTAGTTTGATTCAAGATTTGGGTTGTGTACTATTAATTGATGAAATATAACTTATATAATGGATAACTATAGGGTTTGTTAATTATTAATAAAGAAATTTAATAAAATTATTCAATATATATATATATATATATATATATATATATATATAATATTTTAAACCTCGTATTATCAAAATTAGAGTAAAAATACTATTAATTATTGATATTTAAAGTTGAAAATAATATTAAGAGAAAAAATATATGCAAGAGATGATTATAAAGTTATATAAATAATGAATTTACTATTAATAGTTAAGTTAATTATTTTATTTTATTAATTAAATTGTTAATTTATTTTATTAAGAGATCTATCTGAATTCGTTATTTTAGTTAAGATAAAAATTATAACTTTTCTTTTCAAATGATACAACTTTATTATAAATAAGGAATAATTTTATCTTTGATGAATATAAGAAAAACAAAAAGATAATTTTTGTTTGAAATTATTTTGAAATTTAGTTGTAATAGTTATGAAATTTTAAATATTGTCAAAAATAATATTTTTCAGAAGATAAACACTCTTCGAAATATGATTACTTCATTACTAGGTTTGTCGCTAAGAAATGACTCCAATTCAATTGGAGTTCGGTTTTAGAGGTCAACCATGAAATATCGTTATAAGATAATTTTGACTTGGTTAGAGTCTAGCCTTAGAATGATTAATATTGTTGGGTATCTAAGTGTGAGTCTAAGTCCCACATTAAGTAGAAATGAGTAAGTTGAGCAATATATAAGAAAGAAGACCCATAAACCTACTGCCTTAAGGGTTTGGGTTAAAGGTGGTGTCATTTTCTTGTATGTTGGGCTCATTTCTCATTCTTATGAGATCTCCCTGTTTATGCCAAGCCGAAGGTTCGTGCCGACTTGACGGTGACCGGCTCATATGAGATGAGAAGTGTAGAAGAGGGACTCTCACTTGAGGAGGAGATTGTTTCAAGTGTGAGTCTAAGTCCCACATTGGGTAGGAATGAGAAACTTGAGCAACATATAAGAAAGAAAACCCATAAACCCAATGTCTTAAGGTTTTGGGTTGAAGGTGGCGTCATTCCCTGCTTGTGTGGGTTTGGCTTAGTTCTCATTCTTGTGACATCTCCCCAATTTTGCCCCCTCGGATTCTCCCAACAAGTGGTATCATATTTGTTGGGTTGTTTCTCTCCTTGTGAGACCCAAACCCATTATGTTTTGGTGTGTGTGGAGAAGTGTGTGAGCAACCGCTTTGAAGAAAAGAGGGAGAGGTCATTCGCAACTACTTCCTATAGCAACCTGTGTCGGTTGTTTTGAAGATCCAAGGGTGAAATCTTGTCTGATCGAGCTACAATTTTTATTGAAGATTCCTCACTCATATTTATTTAATTTGAACGGTGTGATTGTCTACTGTAGGTCTGTAGAATTGTCACCGTCAGTCTTGGTTGTTTTGGAAATCCAACGGTGAAATCTTCTCCAATTGCTCTGAAATTTTTACTGGAGTTTTATCACTCACATTTCGTTGTTTTGGACCGTCGGATTTGATATCAGAACTGTAATTTATTTCCAGAAAATTCGTGAAAGTTGTCTATTTTTCTGGTGACAAGATTCTTGAACTCTTCCTTATTAATTTCAATTTGTTGATATTTTTGGGCCATTGTTGGTGACCTTTTTGAGGATTAGGAAGATTTGTATTGATATGCTCTGTGATTAATTTGGTGAGACTTATTGTATCTTTATTTTGGTATTAGTGGAGTATTTACCGTCCTGTGAGTTTTTTGATCTCTATTGAGAGGTTTTTCCCACGTTAATTATTGGTGTTGATTTATTCTTCTGTTTTCGACTGCATATTGGTTTTGTTTGGATTGATTGATTGCGTTCAGGGTGTTTCCATATAGTTATGATAAAAGTGAATCTTATTGCTTCCGCTGCTTGACTCCCATCAGATTGTTGGGTATCCAAGTGTGAGTTTAAGTCCCACATTGGGTAAAAATGAGAAAGTTGAGCAATATATAAGAAAGAAGACCCATAAACCTACTACCTTAAGGTTTTGGGTTGAAGGTGGTGTCATTTTCTTATGTGATTTGGCTCATTTCTCATTCTTATGACATCTTCCCGGTTATGTCCCCTCGGATTCTCCCAACAGAGGTCAACCAAAAAATATCAATATGAAATAGCTCTAATGAATCCAACTAAAGTTTAGCCTTAGAAGAACTAATGTCAATGATAAAATATATCATCACGAGAAGGCAAAAGTTTGGCATTAGAAGGATTAAGGTCGAACACAATATCGCTACAAAACAACCTGGAGTGTGACCTTAAAGGACTGAGATCGACCATAATATTGTCACAAAATGGCCAAAACTTGTTTGGAGTCCAACCTTAAAATGACTAAGGTTGACCATAAAACGCTAAGGATAAATGGCAAGTTGATCGATATACAAAAATGCTAGCCCACTTTTTATAAACGACTTTTGATCATTAGAAAATTAAAAGGAGCCAGAGCATCTTACTTATAATTGATTGCTAAAGCTCTACACACAAAATCTAAGCTCCAAATTCTATTAAATAGAATTAAAATGCATGTGATAAAATAAATTAAGTACTTAGACATACACTTATCGCGGTTAAAGATCAATCTATTGTCAAATTGACAAGGACATTTTATTTATCATGGTTTATTAGAGCCTTATACACTTCATTTTCATTAGTTCCAAGTAATCGCTCTGTCAATCTTGCCTAGCAATGTGGAAGAACACTTGAGAAGACATAATGGTTGAGGGGTTTCCCACTTTGAGATGAATTGATGTTCCAAAGTCGTGATGGAAACTTACAAAACAAATACTAGTTAAGCCTTTTCGCCTAGCCCAACTCAAGGCTAAGGGGTTTGTGTATTGTCACAGATAGGTTGAACATCTAAAAGTCTAACAACACCATTTTTTTTATAAAAAAAAGTCTTTTAATATAGTATAACTCTAGGCTAGGAGGTTTTGTACTATTAGTTAGTTTGATCTTCTATTAAAAGGGAATGTAATTATCTAATGGGTAAGTTATAGGGTTTGTTAATCACTAATAAAGAAATTTAATATAACTACTCATAATCTTAGGCAATAATCACATTAATATCTACTTATGGTACTTAAAATTGGTTCAGAAAAAATGCAATTTTTAAAAAATAAATAATATTAGTTAAGATTAAGAGGATAACAAAACAATTAACTAAAACTTATAAAATATAATTTTACTATGAACAAAGATAATTAATTCTAAATTTTTTAGTTTGATGTTATGGTACTAGAAATGGATTAAGAAAAATATAAACTTTAAAAATGAGATAATATTAGTTAAGATTTAAAAATAATGAAAGACTTCTAATACATGTGTGGCATTTGCAAGAAACGTCATAGATCTGGCCGCCACAAAATATAAAATGGTGTTTTTGTTCGAAACGCTCCAACATGCGCCATATTATGCTTTGTATAAAGTAGCATTTTTTTGATGTAATTAATGTCAATTGAAATATCGTAATTATTTTTATTGCCAACAACAATAAATGATACCTCTAAACGTCATTATGGACGTTTTAAAACGACACTTGTTATGGCCTTATTATAATTAATGGTGAATGATAATATGTTAGTTCTAATTGTCATAATTTTAATATTAAATAAAAAAATATGCAGTATTTCATAATTATATATTCAATATTTTATAATTATATCCAATAGTATTTAATAATTTATCAAATTTCATAATCATATATGTTACATACATATCCAATAGAAGAAAACTAAAATAACACAATTTTTGTAATAACAAAAGATCACATTAAAGTATTTCATAGTGCAACATAACATAGTATATGTTCTAACAGAGTTTACAAAATATTATGTTCCAAGACACTATTACAACTTACTAAATTGTTCAAACCCACTTCCCTTACGAAATACAAAAAAAAAACAACATATATATTTAATTTGTCTTGCTGCCTCCACTTGATCCTAAAATGTGATTTGGGGATGGAGCACCACTTACAACATCTGATGCCTAAAATATTGACAGCAAAGAAAATTGAATACTATAGCAAGATGACTAAAAATACAAGTTTATGCCAATATAAACATCATTATGACTAAAACAAGTTTAATGTGCAGAAACTGAAATGATCTAATTCAGAGTGCAAGATGTTCTTCTATACTATTTATTTCTCTACTAGAGTTTCAAATCTCAAATGATATATATTCAGTTTTTGTCATTCTTCTATTCCTTTATTTCGTTCCATTATGATATAGTGCAGAGTTATAACATGTATATTAATAAGAATTATAACATGGTCTGCCTAGACCAAATATGATACAATGAAGAAAATGCCTAAACCAAATATGTCACTATTAAAGAATAATGCTTCAATCAACATAGTAAAAAAGTTTTACCTTTAGTAATCACAAATGAACTAATTGATTATGTTATATATGGTTTGTGGAATCAAAGGGTCAAAGTTCAAGAAATATAGTTTCTCAGTTATTGCATTAGCTAAAGTAAAAAACAAATATAAAGACGTAGTGCAACTTATTTAGAATAACAAAAATAAATAAATAAATCAATGGTAAAATGTACATATATTATCACCTTGCTTGGAGAAATTTACTTTGTGGCTTAGTATCTGGCTTTCCGAAAATGTCCTTATGTCCTGGAAAAGTATTTTCATTCACTCCCAAGTCCAGGTCCTGACAATATTTGGCAAATGTTATAAATAATTGACACAACAGTGTCATTGTTTCCGTCTAAACTAACTTTCACTTATTAGATAAAACTTTGAAAATGGTTCAGGTTATTGGAGATGGTGACAGAGGAACTCAAGTAGAATAAAAAAAAAATATGTACCACTTCTACATCTAACTTCAAATGACATTTTGCTTTTTGTAACACAACTGAATTTGGTGATGACATTTCCAGTATACTATCTAGTTGTATAGAAAGTTGACTTGGACAAGACATGACTTTCTCAGTGCTTGAGAGTCTTAAAGCACTGGGTATGGTATCAAGATTTAAGGATTCGACAGAACCATCCATAAAAGATAAATTTGAACTCTCTCTATCAAAATATGCAATTGTGGTATTATCCAAAAATGTCCAACCACTCCAACAATGGGTGAGGCATCATCCTGCATTGACAAGAAAAAAAACTGCACAAATTAAAATTTAGAAAACAAGAATATGCAAACCTTTGATAATTTTATTAATAAAAGAAATTTATTATGATGAAGAAAAGAAATTAAAAGAAAAAAAGTTGAACATAGAAGTGAAAAGTAAAATAGATGACTGAATAAGATAAACATAATTTAACCCAACTGATAATATAATTTAACCCAACTGATAATTTTCTGTAAACAAATTTTGAAATGTTCAGTAGAGAAGTTATTTTGAAATATATTTTCCAAATTTTTTACAATTCATTGATAGGCTAGTTGTAGGTTAGTTTACGAGCAGTTTAATTCTTAACAAAGGGTAAGAATCAAATGTCTAAACACTCAATAAAATATTTTATTTAAATAAAAATGATAAGTTAACATACTTACCTATCAAAGGTTATTAGGTTGACAAAATACGGGTGAACTCAAACTATTTTTAACATATTGGACTCAACAATCTCTCATGTCCGAGCCATTTTGTGGAAGTTGAATCACTTTTCAGAAAATTAAAACTTTCCTATGTTTAATACTTATATAAATTAAAATTCGTAAACTATAGAGAATTTCACAAAATATAATTGAAACATTATTAGAAAAATAGTTTTTTTTTTCTCTCTCGTTAGAATAGTGGAAAAGTGATTTTTGATCCTCTTTTTTACTATACATATGGAGTGGTTTTCCTCTTTAACCATTCCTAGTTCTTTTATTTGTCACAATTTTTTGAGACGAATTTTAATCATAACAAAAAAATAAAAGTGATTTAATCCATGTATAAGGTTTAAGATTCTAAGAGCATATTTGTTAAAAAGTCATATACTTATCATAAAATTATGATTTATATTTTTATAAGACTTCTCTATCATAGAATACTGATATAATATAAAAAAAATCAAAATTTGATTTACAAAAATAAAAAGTTATTTTATCCTTCAAATATATATTTCTGTCAATAATAAAAGAAAATGAAATTGTGAGTTTTATAAGTTATAAGACTGTTTCATTAAAATAAAGATTACAAAAAGTCTTAAAAATAATGTAACATAATAAAACTCACATAAGATATGATAGAATAACTCCTGCAATGAAGATGTTCTAACCACCATCAATTACATCCACCAATTTTAATTTTTTTTTCATTTAAAAGTGAAAACAACTTCAAAAATAAGAATTCCCAACAACCAAATACCAACTAAATAAAATTGGTGGAAGAGCTTTTCAAAATTTTAAAGAACAAAGGTAAACACAATGTAAATCACAGCAATTATGAACTTGAAAGTTCAGAATCAATCTAGCAAGTTGCGAAAACGAAATTAATTTTGATTATATAACCCTTATAGTAATTAGATGAGCAAAGATCCAGCACTAAGCATAGAAGTAGTCCACAAGAAAATTTGCAGATAACAACAAAACTGAAGAGCAAGAGAAAAAGAAGATTAAAAAAGACTTCATCCTCTCCCATGATGTTAATAAAAGATTTAAGAGTTAGTTAAGGATATGTAAGTCCTTAAACTTTCATTTTTTAAAAGATTAAGTTTAAATTTGTATTTGTATTCTCACTTTGTCTTACATAGATTTTAAAAGATTTTGAAAAAATCAAATTTTGATCAAATTGAAAATAGTGAATGAAAGTCTATTTATAAAAGATTCTTCAAAGTTAAATTTAGTAAGACCTATAAATTTTTTTATAAGTATTTAGTAAGGAAAATAGTTTTATTTTTTATAATAAAAATATTTTTTTCAAAATAATTTTATATACCTTTTTTCAAATAAAATTATTATGTTTTACATAAAATGTGATCCTAATGGTTTTTCAATTGAATTCATTCCCCAATCTTCATAAATGAAAACCATAATTTAAAGAAACTAAGAAGTAAGAATAAAATACATTGAGAATTACTTCCATTTTAAACCCAAGCATCACTCTTAAGAAATACACGGCTTATTTTATTATTTTATTTATTATTTCATTAATAAAATATTTAATTAAGTTCCTCAATCTTTAAAACATAATAATATGACCACTTTTTACCCCACCACCATTAAAACCATTTTTAAATAAATGTATAGTTTAGGATGGAAGGGTAGATGGTCAAGTTGGAAAACTTGAAGGTGGAAATGATGCTCATAAGAATTGGAGGAACATGTAATTTTAGTGTCGTTTAGTCACGGACCAATTTACCTTACCTATGTCGTTTTGGGATATCTCATAAGTAAATAGGTTAATAACACATGAGTTGGTTAGTTACCAAAGAACCAATTAACAATAAAAGACTCATTAAAATTCCAATTTATCAAATACTCATGATAAAGAAATTTTGAATTAAAAACTTAAATAAAGAAAACATACTAAAACTTTTTTTAAGCCTTTAAAATATTATAAATTGTTAAAATTGAAACTACAGAAAATTAATCGTAAAATTCTTTTAAAATATACGAAAATTAAATTCTTATATAATATTTTAAATTCGTAATTTCATTTTATCTCATAAGCTCCACTTAATACAATTCCTATGGTCTATCCACTCTAAGAATTTATCATATTTTTTTAAAATCAAATTCATAAGTTTAACATGTCAGGTTCATTGATATATAATACAAAAACCTTGACTACGATTAAAAAAAACTAGAGAAATTAAAACCTCGTTTTCCTTAAATATTGGATTTTAGGGATTAAAACTTATTTTAACCCAATTTTAATAAGCAAAATAACATTTTGATAGTTTCATCAAGCACCTCTCTTCGATTAACGATCGAATTTACCTCTGAAATTGTCAAAGCCCCTACAATGGATACACTGAACACGATCTCCACAGCACTGAACTTGGTCGATTCCAAGAAAGAGAATCTGAAGAAAGCCTTCGATGATCTCCAATCCCTTCTCTCTCCTCTTCCTCTCGCATGGCAAGACCTCGATTCTCACTTCACCTCGCTCCACCACTCTCTTTCCCACCGCTTCCACCTCCTCCAGTCCCAAACCCTAACCCTAACCCCAACCCCAATTGCCGACCCACCTGCCCAAACCCCTAATGAAGCGAATCTTTCAGCAAACCCTAACGACCCATCATTAAATCATGACGATTCTTCACCTGGGGTGTCCCCCCAAAACGACGCCGTCCCAGGCTCGGTTACGCCTAGAAAAGAATTGATCGTTCTTTGCGAGAAAATGGACGGTGTGGGGTTGAGGAATTACGTCAATGACCAGTTTTTGGACAGGGCCAGAGTTCAGGTGGAGCTTCCCGGCGCGTTTCAACATGCGCCGGACGCGGGTGTGATGGTTCTGGAAGCGTTGGAGGGGTTTCATGGAGATGGTAGTGGATTGAAGGAATGGGAATTGAGGAAAATGAGGAAGAGTTGTGTTGTGTTGTTGAAGCAATTCAGGGTTGCTGCTCTAAGTGTAAGTGCTGAGGCTAGTGTGAGAGCTGTGAAGTTGGGCCAGGCATGGAAAGAGAAGTTGGTCGGTGATGATAACAATGCGTTTGGAGCTTTGGGGCTTTTGCATTTGATTGCTGCATTTGGTTTGATCTCTGAATTCAGCTTGGATGAGCTTGTTGACTTTTCGGTCGTGGCCCCCACCAATGAGGAGTTCCCAGAGCTGTGCCGGGCGGTCGGGTTGACAGAGAAAGTTCCCGGTAAGGATATTGGCTTTTGTTTGAGTTGATGGTGTTTGACATTTTAATTGCTTGGAGCATGATGTCATTGATGTGTTGTTGTTGGAGTTTGGTGTTTGGTGTTTTAAAATAGTTGTGCGTGAGAATATATTTTGAAAGAGAAATGATTCTTGGACAATAGTTTTGTACACATATCTCACATAGGGTTATTAGAACAGTTGTGTGTTGATGAATGATAGATAGAAAGAAATGAATGGTAGATAGAGTTAAGCACTTGCTTTTTATGTGGGAGTAATATGATTTGAATTGAAAGGGGGATCTTGTTTAACCGCTGTTTTGAGATTCTGCAAAAGAAATGGTGAAAACAGGAAACAATGTGTAATCAGAAAAAATGGTGAAAAAAATGTGATTATTAGTTAAAAACTTCAAGTGTATGGGGAGAATAAAAAGGACACAGTAGGTGTTATTTTTACCACTGAGATTTATTTTCAAAGGGAATAGCTCTAGCTTCCTTCTCGAAATGGTCATGGTAGCCTTGACCAAGGAACCACATCTCCACTGATGCAGACCCAGACAAGTAATTTTTCAGTTGAGTTTTACAATTGTAATGGTAGGAGTGCCAGAAAAAGGAAGAATAGGACCTGCAAAAGTCATTTCAAGTGCACAAAACATGCTGTTAAAGGGAGAAATTGGGAACCAAAATGTGCCCAACAACTTCAAGTACATTGAAACTGATAATTAATGGAAGAAATGTTCCCAGAAGATGGCGATTAAGCCGGTGGAGATGGTCTGACAAGATTAAGACAAGTGGAGGGTGGCTTGTGAGATTCACGTGTGCAGCAGATTGCTGGAGAAAACCAGAGTGTGAGAGAGCGTGCCTGAGTATTTGGCTATTCGACTTCTTGAATTGGGTTACGCTTCTTGAGGCGCACCTAACCTTAAGTTCCCTTGAGAAAATGTGACGGATGGTGGCGACTCATAGCAGCCAGAAAGGTAACGAAGAAGATACACTGCTGGATCTTACCTCCTCTAGTACCAACTAGATATATCCAAAAAGGGAAGCTTTATAAAAGCTATACAACAAATAATAAACAATTATTTAACAATATGTAACCGTTTACATAGTTCACAAGAAATGGTGTGTAGTCTACCTCCTTCCTTTATGGTGAATAAGATGGCAGACTTGGCTAATCATTGGAAATTGGAATCTTCCACTACCACTGGGTATTTACAGTGTTAACAAGGTTTTGGTGATGATCCAGGGAAAGTTTCCATTACTCTCTCCCTGATGATGAAAAATGATGTCTAGTTAATGTATAAAAGAACGAAAGAAGAGTAAGAATGCAAAATTAAGCATAATTTGTTTGTTTTTGACGTGAGTCAGTTTTTTTTCTCCATTTGGAACAAGGTTATCAAACTCACAATTTAAATCATAATATTGCAGGAGTTTACAAGCTTATTGTCCCTTATCGAGTTAACTCGGTAGTAGAATCATTTTATTGTAAACTCAGTGGGCTCAGCAGTAGAATCATTTTATAGTAAACTCAGCCGACTCATGGTGAATTTGGCCAAACTCGCAAGTTTAGGACTGAGTTGGCAAGTTCAGCTGTAGGTTGTTTTTTTTTTAAATGAACTACTACTCTCTTTCTCGTTTGGCTTGCAGAAATCCCAAAAAGGACAAGACCTGCAATAAGGGTTTTCCATTATCACATTTCACTGCTTCCCTTCTCTTCATTATTCGTCTCTTCATATCGCCTTTTCCGTTCATGATGCCCATCACCACATCCCCTTCTTCATTGCTCTTCATCTGTGAATTGGCTTTGATCCTTTACCTCACTGTGATTTCCCTTTGTTCCTTCCCTACTGCAGTTCGGTTTTGTTCCTTCCTCTGCAATTTCTTCTTCGTCACTACGATTTCTCCTTCCTCACTATGGTTATGCTACCACTGTTGGTCTTCTTTGCAATTTATCCATAATTCCTAACTATTGCTCCTTGGACATAATTTCAGCTTCCTGGGACCGACTTGAACTGCATCTCCCTAGAAGTTAACTTTCTATTGTTTGTATTTTGGATCATAGTTTTGGTTGAACTTACGGCTTGTCTTTTTCCAAATTTCATTAGAAAACGAATTTGTTGAAACAAATGCTTTCTTATTCTAATTTGGTATTGTTTGAACTTATTTAGAACTATCTACTGCTAGTTACTTTACTATTGATGTTTACTAGTTTGTTTTATTATGGAATTAAAATGTTGAATTATTATGTTATTTATAGGTGTTTTAATATGAAGTAAAGTCTTAGAAGTTTACATCTGAGTTTACAAGTTGAGTTTTTGAAGCTCCTACGAGTTTACACAAACTCTCAAGTCTGATAACTTTGATCTGGAGGACAATAAACTATATGTGTGTGTGTGTGCATATTCATATACATATGTATATTGGAGACATACATGCTTAAGTTATAGCCCTCTTATGTAGTTTCATTGGTAAGGTTACTCTTGTTTGTGGTTTGCAGATATTGTTCAGAAACTTATAGATAAGGACAAACATATCCCAGCTGTCAAGTATATTCTTGAGTTTAATCTTGCTGATAAGATTCCACCTGTTCCTGTTTTGAAAGCTGGTGTGGATGAAGCTAAGAAACTTGCTGAAAAACTTTCAGAGGAAGGAAATTCATCTGTAAGTGTGTCACCTTAATTAATATCTCAATACATGTGCCCTAAAATAAAACTCTATATTTCTTGGTATGTTTGCAGAGTGAGAGTACTGCTAGAGAAATTCATACACTGAAATTGGTGATCAAGATTATTGAGAATTATAAGCTTGAATCTGAACACCTACGAGCTAGTGTTGAGCAGCGTATAGAGCAATTAAAGAGGCAGAAGACAAATAATAAACGAGCTACTCCAGCCCCTCCTGCAAAGCCTCAGCATAAACAGCAGCAACAACAGCAAAAGAGGAATATGCAGAAGCAGCAGCATTCTGGGATGAAGCTTCCTCGAGCATCTGCTCCAGTTGTTCCTGCGGCTGTCCTCAAGAATGTCAATTCGGCAATGCACCACTACCAGCAACCTCGTGTACATCCATCAGGTTTGTTTCCAGATCATCCAAATCCCTATACAAGCTCGCCAGCCATGCCAATTGGCATGATGGCTTCTACTGGGAAATTTCTTCCTTATGCAGGTCCTTCCGCTGGACCTTATGGCTATGATGGTGTCCCAATGGGTTCCCGTGGCAACCCCAATCTAAGTGGTTCTCATCTAAGCTCATCGGAGCCACAGGTGCCAACTGGTGGTTATTATGATAGAACCTCTACTTTTGGTGGTATTGGTCTGCAATATTATTACCAAGCATCTCATTACCCTCAATAGATCAATAAATCAGTTAGTTTGTCAGTACAGAACTGGAGGGTTGATATTCAAGCTTTTACACCCAGACTGTTTAGTCATCACAAGCTAGTCTGCAACTTTGCTTCATTGACATAGGGCAAGTAGATTCAGTAATTAAGAATTGTGAGGGAATTTCCAGTGTCACAATCTTTTATTACTTTAATCACTCTGCAATTGTATGTATAGAAGTACTTCTAGGTTAATTATGGTCATGGCCCGTGGATCTTCTCATTCTCTCTAGCTTACCCGTTCCCTAGGCTTTGTTGTTTTAAGTAATGGGAATTGACAGCATTTGGAGAGCTAAAATTATCTGGAATAGAATTTTAATGTTTCAAGTGAGAATGATGACTTGTTAAACAAGTGTACTGTTATTCATGTGATTATATTAGTGTTCTGACAACATAAATCGTATCTTACCAGTACTGGGTGGGTCTGTTACATGCATTAGTCATCCATGGGTTTTATGAACTATCAAATTTTCAATAAATTTATATAGAACAAAGTCTTTTTATTTAAATGATTGTTTTCATATGGTCTCAAGTGTTATTCTACAATTGTAATTGATTTTCTGTTTGTTCCATATCATAAAAGATTCAAAAAGGTTTTACATTGGCTCTTGGCAGCTGCCTAATTCAGCCCTGCTCTTTCTTATCCAGACATGAAATGGGGAGGATATATGGGATTTGATAAAGAAAAACATACAATTTTTTTTCCTGGTCTGAAAAAATTGAAGGCAGGCCATCATATTTAGAGGCTTTTATTGTTAATCTTGTCAGAAATATAAACCCGATGAAAGTACTGTTCTATCCAGTGTTTTAAAACTAGGTTTAAACCGATCGGTTGAACAGAAAACTGAATTCGTCTGACTCAGAAACTCATTCCACTTGACTTTATTTGATGTCACCAAACCTGATGCAACCCTGAAACTTGAAACTGGGCGGACCATTGTTTCATTGTTCAAAAAACCCTGAGGCAGCTGGGTGAAAACTTGCCACTAAGACAATAATATACGTGGATAATATGTGCGAAAAGTAATATCTATATGGACATATTTTAATTATTAATTATTTTGCTAATATCTATATGGACATAAATTCATGGAATTCAATCTGTGACTAAATCGACCAGTCTGATTTTTGAAGCTCTTGCTCTATCCCAAAATCTCATTGTTTTTAATGTGAAAGGTTTTAATCCAACAACATTGAAGTTCTACCATTAGTCTTTTGGGGAATTGTATTGATTCATAATGCATTATCCAAATTGGATGAACAAGGCCAGATGTATCTTGTTATATTTCTACGCTTGTATATCTCTAATATTGATGAATATCCTTACAAGATTTATAAGCAGTGTTGTGCAGTTTCTCATCTCTGGTTTAGTTGTTTTTCTTTGTTTTGACCATTTGATAGTCTTGTTGGTCGTTTATAAAATTCAAATTCAATTTGACATTGTATATATTGCCTTTTCATTCTAATTTTCTATATCATTTATGCAATTCATGACTTTTTATGTTGAAGGGTCGTTGTTGTGTAGTATGAGTCTCATTTAATTGTTGGCATCAGACATGAATTTTATGGGTTGCTTCTGCGATTAAAAGTATTTCGAATTGAGGCCACTTGATGCTTTTTGTAGTGGTAGATGAATTGATAGTTGTCTTCAATGCTATGGGGACATGTGGTTGGATCACGATTTGCATGCTGTTTTCATATTTTTCGGTAAAGCACGTTGTGCATGTTTTGGTCTATAATTGTTGAGCTCTTTTTTTTTTTTTGAAAAGAAGCCCAAATTGGGACATGTGTGGGTTCCCATCGGTCATGAATTGCTAAACCACGGGCTGGCTAGCAGCACCCTTGATTTTGAATCCATGGGAAGTGACATGAAAAGGTAGAAAAAATAAACTAAATATTATTCAAGCTGATGAAGCTAGTGAAAGGAAAATGAACATCAATGATATAGAATAGAGAAAAAAATTCCTATCTGGGTTGATAAGAATGATTATGATAACTTGTCAAAGTGGGTGTTGGTACTTTCTGGAGTTTATTTGCTGTGCACTTTCAGTGTAAAAAATTTTAAACTGTCAAACTAATTAAAAAATATAATTATGATTATTAAAGTATTTATTGTATAAACAATATAATTAACATATACGTTAATTTGTGTGATGGCCTGTTTGGATAAACATTTTTATATGGACTTCTAGAAGAAAAAAATGAAATTACATCTTTTATAAGTTAAAACTAGCTTATACACAAACTAGTGTGTATAAATTATAAACTAATTTTAGCTTATAGAGAATTTCATTTCATTTTTTCTTTCTTTCATAGATAATCTAAACATACCTTAAATAATTGTGTAACAGTTCTTTAGAGTACGTGCATAAATTATTTACCATTTTCTATAAGAACACTACAAGTGTGGTGTTGTTATCAATATCAACACAAGTTGTTTGTGTTAGTCCTGTGGGGAAGTTATAATCATTTGAGGAGCTTCTAACGGGAGGAAGTTACAAGTGCATATATTAAAAGATATGACTTGAGTTTTTCACTGCTCAACAAAGTTAATGTATTGGAGAAACATGTTACTGTTCTACCTATGAAGTGATTTTTTACCTACGAAAGGATTTGTATGTATTACCACTTGTTGTATAGATTGTGCCTCTCACCTTTTCAAAAACCCTTTTGCATGATGCTTCAGCAGTGTGGAAATTCTTATTCCACATGACTATTGTGACGTATTCTCAATGTGTTCAACAAAAAATTTGCTGGTGAGAGCTGAAAATTCCACTCATTCACAATATAATAGACAATTCATCTATAAAAAAATAATGGTTTAGCATGAAATTATAGTATAATTGGAACTGAATTGCTTCAAGAAATTTCAAAGTCACTTGTTTATTTTGTATTCGGCTTGATTAAGACAATACCCTACAATTCACTATGACAGCATATGACAATAAACTAAGCATTCATGATATCTCTCAAAAATATATTGGGGCCAAGCATGCATTCATGGCGACAATCTTCCTTAACACTCAATACATAGAGAGCTATGCAATTATGAAACAAATTTGACTAATGACTTGTCTAGAATGTTTCACTCTCTTAATAATGTATTGCCATGTTAGTGGATCAGATCACATCTAAAACTCATCCTCTTGGATAAAGGAACAATGTTGAGTCCTGCAGAAATTTATTTAATAAGAAAAGATGGGCTGATATATTCATCTGCAAAATTATTGAGATTTTGAAATTCAGTTTTACCTAACTGGTTGAAGATGATTAAACTATTATTAAAAAAAGTTTAGAATATTTATGATTAGATTTTCAAATTTAAAAGGAATTTGTTTATTTGTTGGGAGTTTATAGTTTAGTTTACCTCAAGTCAGATCAGACCATGTCTATGATTTACAAAGGATAGTTCAGGTTATTTTTCAAGATTTTTAGCTACAGAAGTTGAATTTTTGGTCATTCAAAAAGCAAAAGGTTTAACACGTTAGGTAAGTGTAAACATAGATGAAATGTTATAATAATGTTATTTATGACAACAATAATAATATTTTTTAATGTAATAGTTTTAAAAAACATTAGACTGTTCAGCCTCAACCTAAATTTGAACCTAAAGTGAGGCAATATTATTCAGTTTAAAGATAATTTGATTTAATACAACACATTAAGATTTAAAATTAAAAAACCGAGTTTTAAAGAAATAAAAATAAAAAAATAAAATAATTGCTTAATATACAATAAACTAAGCAACTTAATGAGAATAATAATAACTTTACAAATATTTTTAGTTATAAAATAGAATCTCTACTGTGTAATATAGGATTACAAGTTCAAGTAGTATTACACTCCATCTTTTTAAGGAGGGTCTAGGTTTTCATTCTTATAAAAGAAAAAACAAATGTTATTGAGTGAGAGAAAAAAAAAACACCATTAAAGATAACAAATCAAGTTCCTTAATATATTATAAATCTATAATGTTTAACTATATGAAATTAGTATCTTAATTTTATTGATCTTACATATTCAGTGCACTGAAGGTTTTTAAAACAGTACAAATAGAAGGTAGTGTAGCACTCACATGATGAATGATTCATGCTTTTAGTTTATTAAATACCAATAAAGAAAAGACTGGAGGAAGAATGGAGGCAACTATGGATAGAAGATAGAATGTGTCATGCAGTGATTGGACGTTTTTAGTATTAGTATATTTCATCAAGGAAGAAAAAACACATCTGTTAAAAAAAATGGCAAAGACAAAATATTGAAATTATTCTTAAATATTGAGATTGAATACAAAAAAAAAAAAAAAAAAAACATGATTTATAGAATAAAATCATTAAAAGTAATAATATTTATGACCAAAATTAATCATTAATAAAACTGAAAAATATTTTATATACAAACATAGTAAAAAAAACAGTAATACAAAATTGGAAAAGGAAGTTAAAGTGTACTCTACCACTTGTAAAGTCCTAGATTTTGGGTTGTTTTGTTTTCTTTATCTTTGCCTAATCAGAAGCATAAGTACACCTTTGCTTTTATTTTCACTTTAGGTAACATAGCTTACCCTTTCCTAGACCATGTTTTATTAAAGCCTATAAACACTATATCAGTGGACCAGAAATTATCCACAAAATATCTTCTTAACCACTCTTAACAACTTGCTATTTTCTCCATGATCCATAAATAAGTGACTAAGAAAGGTGATAACATATTAACTCATTCTCTTTCTCATTTCTGCATGCCATATCCATGGAAAGTGAAAACATTCTCATTATTTATTGTGACTGAAAGATGAAGTAATATCCAAATTGGTAAGGAACAGTAAAAACTTGCCCCATTTAGAAGGAAAAAAATTGTAGTAAAAACTTGCCCCATTTAGAAGGAAAAAAATTGTAGTCAATGTCCAAAGTCACAACTTCATTTTTAGCTTCTCAACCCCACCAAAAACCTCACTTTGCAAACTATTTTTTGGTTCAATCCATTTAACCCACTTGCAACTTGTTTCTGACTCTTTTCACACAAGCAAGTGCCGACAATAACATAGCTTACATGATTTGATTTATAATCCAAAGACCAAAGCTCAAATAACATACACAACCAATATGAAAATAACATGAACAAGCTACTAATTTGGTCCTCTAACTATTATTTTCTTTGTTAAGTAGAATTTAAACTAATGAAATTGTTTGATTAATTCTTCCATTATGCAATATTCATTATAGGGTATTTGAAATATTTTGTAATATTTGGAGGATTACTTGTACATTTTTTCTGGATGTTGAAATTAGCTGAAATTTTGTAAGATTATAATTATTGTTTAACACTGTTTTTGCTTTCCAGTTCTTAGTTATCTAAACATTATTTTTGAATAAGTTTACCCTAATGATGGATTCTTATTATAATTCATTGTTGAAATAATGTAATTGTTACCATGGTCTTAAAACACTTTAAGATGAGAGAGTAATGGTTCAAAAATGAAAATGAGGATTCATTAAAGAAATATAAATAAACAAATAAAGTAATAGCAAAAACAGCAATCATGCATTAAGATCTGATTGTTTGAGCTTGACCCTCCTCCCATGGTGATAAAATGATTTGAATCTAACCCTTTTTGTGGAACCATTTTTGGTGTGGCCTTAACTTCCAACTTGAGAAAGAGATTGTATTTGATGTTCTGCACCAATCACTCCAACTCTTTTTTGTGTGGTAAAGAGTAACATAGAGTTGGTACTGGCACAGACACCACTTTTTCCTTTCAAATCTTACCTATCCCAAGAAAATCACATAATCAAACACCACAATTCTTTATTTCTCCACATTCAATAAGAGGTAGCAACAACAAAAAAGAGAAATTAAAAAAAGATAAAGAATGATTTTGTTATGAAATCTTTGTCCAATAGTGAAACAATTCCTTGACAAAATCATCTACCACATTACTTTTTAAAAAGTCTAAAAGTTCAATCCACACAAACCCTTTTTCCTTCTCTCTCATATCAAACTATCATTAGCAAATTAAAAAATACTACACTTTCTTTCATATTTAAATAAGTAAACCCATGTGACTTTTTTTCAGTTAGTATTTTTATTCTGTCTTTGTAGTTGTTGTTTTCCACCGCCCGCAATTGTATCCCTTGAATTAACTATTAACTATGGAGTAATGCAAAATTCTGTTTTTTCTCAATGAAGTTTTGGTAATGAAGAGAAGTAATGTGTTTATCCTGCTATGCATGGATTATTTTTAAATAATTTTGTATAATAAAATCACATTTTAATTATTTTATAGAATTGTATGCTAAAATAAATTGAAACTTAAATAGTTATAATGAAAATAATTATGAATAATATATAAAAAATTAAAATTATAAGTCAATAATTTATATTTTCAAGTGAAATTGATAACCATATATTTTTTTTAATATTATCTAGCTTTAATGTAGCATCTCCCATATTTTTTATATAATAATAACTTTATAACATAAAAATTATATAAAAAATAATAACTTTATTACATAAAAATATATAAAAAATAATAACTTTATTACATAAAAATTATATAAAAGATCTAAATATAATATTTATAAACTTATCATGTATTTTAAAATATACTTCTTCACGTCAGATTTTATATAAATATTTTTATAAAATTGCAATAAAATAAAACAAAGCTTCTCTATTAGTATATTTGAGGGTCACATCACTTATTAAATCATCTGCTTACGTATAATATATTATTATTACAGATAAAAAAAACAAAATAAACACCATACAAAAAGAAAGATAAGCTAAAGAGTTTAAAAAATATATATTTTCATAAATTAAATTTTTATCTCAACCAAATTACAACAAATTAAGCTTTCATAATTCATCTCATTCATCACACACCAGTCATATTAATATGCCAATCATATGATATGGTCTATTGATTCTTTTTCATACCATACTGCAATCATATAAATTTATCAATTCATATGATCTGTTTTAGTTAGTTATTTTTCACATCGTAGCGTAATCATATAAACTTAATTTATATAATATAATTATTCTTTTTCACACTGTAACACAATCATATGAACTTATTATTCACGTCGTAACAGTCATATGGATATATTAATCCATATGATTTGATCTAATCGATTCTTTTTCACACGATGACGTAGTCATATAAACCTTCTTTGACTCTCACCACCTAGTCATCTTCATCTATTATTTCAATGACTAATAGAGTCAGGATACATTCTTATTGATCAAATCCACAAAACAATACACATTCTAATCATCTCAACACTTAGTTAAGATATTATGTCTCGATCACATACTACAGATATTACATCATATCATACATAAATATTCATCCATTTTAATTTAAATTCATTCAATTTATATATAATAAAACAAATAATTATAATATTTATTAAAAATATTCAAACTAACTTATCTTACCAAATATCATTATTTTAGATAAATTTATATTTCAAACTAACATAATAAAACATACCATTAGTTTTCCTTGTTTAACATCTAAAAAACAAACCCTTACCTAGCATTTTAAAAGAAAAAAATATATAATTAGCTTCTCTTACTTATATAACTTAATTTTTTATTTATTTAAACTTTTTTATTAAAAAAATTTAGGTATTATTTTATTTATTTTTAAAACTAAATTTTATATTAATTTTTATTTTTAAGTTATTTTTTAAGGTATTACATTCAATATTTAAACATGAATAAATTTACATACAACATTATATTATTATTTTATCGAACAAAAGTTCTATAATTTATATTTATGCATAGTTTTAAATAATGTTTTTTTTTTCGTAAATATAAGGTATGATTTCTATCACGAATCACACACACACACACACATATATATATATATATATATATATATATATATATATATATATATATTAAAAAAAATCTAAGTTTCCACTTTATTTTTTAAGTAAAAATTATTATTATTTTTATCTATTCATGTAAACTTTCCAGAAAAATTAATTTTATTTTTAATTATAAACTTTCATCTCCTAATTCTTACATATTTTACACGATTAACACAAATGATAAATATTGATAAAAGATCATTATAGGGAATTGATAATTATTTTACATATCGATCTATATTTTTAATAAAGTAAATAATGCACATCAATTTTTCAAAATTCGCACTTTCGTGTTTTTTGGTCACTATAATATTGGTGAGAAATGTTCACCGTTTTTTAGAAATAGAAAAATCTGATTGATTAGCATTACTAGAGTTTTCTCTTTCTAATAAATTAATTTCCAATCATAGAATTTGAATTTAAGATTCTACTTAAAAAGTTTCTAGAATAAAATTTAATTATGTACACCAATCAAAATAACTATATTGATTGATTTTAATTAATAATTTAATATAAATAACAAGATACAATAATAAGTGTCAAGCATGTTTTTTAATAAACTTGTGGTGATCATTAAAGAATATATTCCGCGTCACACTTTACTTTTATTACGCACTTCTATATGATAAACTTATTATTTTTTATAAGAATAATTATCTTTAGAGTTATATTAGAAATGTATTTTTAGTTGTTTGTAAAAAAATTACATTATAAATGCATATTCGTTAAACTAATGTAAAATAAATAAAAAAGTTTGCATTAAAAATATGTTTCTATACTAATAATATTACTTTATTATTAGTTCATTTTTAGAATAGTTGTTCCAAAAATCACATCAAAGATAAGTTTTTATTATTTGATGTCAAATTTTATTTAATACATGTTTCATTTTTAACATGTTTTAAAGATTAAAATTTAAGACATATCTAGCCAAATCAACTACTTAAAATTTGAATTTGAAATTACAAATTAAATTAGAACAATTTCATTCATCTGAGTATTTAGAATTCAAATTTTGTATGATAGCAAAAAATTGTTCTTGTCTTTGATATATTAATATATTAAGAGACATGTTAGCATCCCACATTTGTATAACATGGGATGAGTTGAAGAGGCAGTAGCATACATAATAGCAGCACACACCACCATGAGAGAGAAGTGAAAAATTGCAGAGAAAAGGGTAAAATGAAAGCCAAAGAACCAACACAACACTGAACACAGATTCATAATTCTTTTTCAGATTCATTCTCACAAGTCAATTTGATCTCTCCATACATACCCTTCACATGAAATGACTCTTTTGCCCTCTCATCTGTGCCTCCATTTCCTTCTTTGACTCGGCCCTTCTCTTTCTGCTTCTCCAAGACACAAACTTTCTTGCTCTACACCGTAATGGACGCCGGCGAAGCTCTCTCCTACGATGCCAATCGACCTGGGTCGAGGCCCAATTCCGCCGCCGACCCTGCTCCGGCCGGCGGCGGCGCGAGGTACAAGCTCATGTCGCCGGCGAAGCTCCCGATCTCGCGCTCGCCTTGCGTCACGATTCCGCCGGGGCTCAGTCCGACGTCGTTTCTCGAGTCACCGGTGCTGCTCTCCAACATGAAGGTTAGTTAGTGGTGAATGTGTTCGCCTTTTCAATTTCTAGGGTTTCTGATTTTCGGGTTGAGTTCAAGCTCGCGTTTGATCCGTTTAATTGCTCGGAAAAAGAAAAAAGAATAAAGAGAGAAATGGGTCTGTGAATTCGTTGGCAAAATTTGATTTTTGTCCGTGTTTGTTAATTTTTTTTGCTTTTTTATCAGTTGAACGTGGTCAAAAGTGTGTTTAAGTGTTTTTACTTGACCCGAGTGAGTTGAAGTCCACACAGTGTGAGTGGCATATAAAAATATGGTTCTTTTCAGTGTGATTTTCATGTAAATGCTAAGGGCATCAAAATGGGGCATATGGGACAGTGTTATGCTTTGGAAGGAATAATTTTTAAAAATGACGTGATTTAACATGTTGATGAATGGAAGATGCTCTTTGTTTCACTAAGAAAAATTCGATGTGAGTGACAGAGTGAGTATATGTGCTTTATTTAATCTGGTGGTTGAGACTAATTTATTTTGCTTGTTTTTTATTTAATTTAGTTTTTTTTTTGTAATTAGGGTTGGCCCTTTTTGTGTTTGATCTTTTTCACTTGATAGATTTTGTTATTTGTGTTGGGACCGTGAGATTCTGATGCTTGCTCTTATTGAATGCTGTATTTTCGCTTTATGCTCTATACGGTGTTGTTTTTGGATATGGCTTTCTCTTAGTCGCTTGATATTCTTATTATTTTCATTTTGCGTCAGTGTTGTTTTTTCACATACTGAATCTTCCTTTGCTTCGGTGCTTTTCCTTTTTGTTTTCAACGGTGTTGCATTGTAGGTTTTACAAGGTTTTACAGGAATTTTCTTTTTCCCTATTTATATGTGTGGAACAAAAGAATAAATGCTTTGTCAAGGGTTAGTGGATCCGTGTTAGTTCTGTATGGCATGACATTGAAGTAATATGAGGAATGTCAGAGATTTTGGGTCATGATTTGTAATTTTGTGAAAGTACAAAAATGCATCACGTATCTGTTAAATCTTGATATAATTGTGGGGTGGTCCTAATCTGTGCATAATTAATGTGGGAGTGGTTTTTCTGAGCTGAATTTGTCAACTTCCATATGTGCGGATGCACTGGTCTATTTGGTATAGACTCTAAATGAACAACATGCTATATTATCCCGAAGAGAAAATTGGAGTTTTGCATTTGCTCAATTGTAATTGAATCTTTCTGTATAAGTAGCTGATAAATATAGTCAATTGCTTTCTTTCTGTTATTATTCATGGTCCGTTTAGTGTATTCTGAAACTTCCTGTTATTTTGTCACTTTCTTTGTCCCTTTTTGTTGCTCTGAGAAATTAAAATTTTTAAGTGTGTTCCTTCACATATTTTTATGATTCGTTCCGTAATTGCCTACGTAGATTGTCTAACACTTCCGCACATACTTTGCAGGTGGAACCTTCACCGACTACAGGATCTCTTTTTATGCTTCATCAAACAGCTCATGCTTCTATGACTTCTGCTGCGTCTGCTTCATTTCCTGTAACCACTGCATGCTTCAATACCAATACTGTTGATGACCGAAAACCCAGCTTCTTTGAGTTTAAACCGCCCAGTAAATCAAATATGGTAATGAATTACTCGATACTTCTGCTAGTAAAATTGAAGAATATAAACTCTGAAGTATGGTGGATAAATGGACTTGACATTGATGTTTTTTTCGTTAATTGTATCTGATCATAACCTGTGTGCTAAGTTAACAAGACAGGATAACTATTTAAATATATTGCAATGTTAAGTCGAACCAGATTTGGGTTCAAGTTTCTTGTTTTGGTTGATGTTGTTTTGGAGATTTCTGGTTGCGTGATACTTACACAATGCTATTCATTTATTTAAGGTTCCTGCAGACCCTGACAATCATGCAAGTGAAAAATCTATTCAAATAGATGGTCAAGGCAAAGCTCAACCTTTTGATTCGTCAGTAGTGAAAAGTGAGATAGCAGTCCCTTCAAATGAATTAAGTCTATCATCACCTGTTCAAATTGTTAGCTCAGGAGCAAATGCCCGTGTTGAAGGTGATTTGGATGAACTGAACCCTAGGAGCAACATAGCAACAGGGCTTCAAGCATCTCAAGTTGACAATAGAGGTAGTGGACTTGCCGTTGCAGCTGAGCGAGTATCTGATGATGGATACAACTGGAGAAAGTATGGGCAGAAACATGTTAAAGGAAGTGAATTTCCACGCAGTTATTACAAATGTACACATCCTAACTGTGAAGTTAAGAAACTATTTGAACGCTCTCATGATGGGCAAATCACTGAGATAATTTACAAGGGAACACATGACCATCCCAAACCCCAGCCAAACCGGCGTTACTCGACTGGAACTATAGTGACTATGCAAGAAGAGAGATCTGATAAAGCTTCTTTCCGAGATGGTAATACCTGCTAGATGCTTCTTATTGATGTCATTTTCTTTGTACTTATCTTAAACAAGTAATGTGGCTTTCTTTTTCTCCTAATCGTTGAATTGCAGACAAAGGATCCAACATTTGTGGCCAGGTGTCTCACCCAGCTGAGCCTGACAGTACTCCAGAGCTATCACCTGTGGCAACAAATGATGGTGATCCAGAGGGTACAGGATTTTTGTCAAATCGGAATAATGATGAGGTTGACGATGATGATCCCTTTTCAAAGCGAAGGTTTGACAGCTTAGGCTCAAGACCTATGTTTCTTTGTGCTACTCATGTATGTTTGCTCACAGCCAGAAGTTTTCTTTAGCAGAAAAATGGAGCTTGCAAGTGCTGACATTACTCCTGTAGTTAAGCCTATTAGGGAGCCACGGGTCGTTGTACAAACTCTGAGTGAGGTTGATATATTGGATGATGGTTACCGCTGGCGCAAGTATGGGCAGAAGGTGGTGAGAGGCAATCCTAACCCTAGGTATGTTTGGTCATTGATGATTATTTCACTTCAACCCAAAACAATATACCAGCATAATTTTCACTTCAATTATCTGTTTGAACTGAAAGAAGCTTGAAATGAATTTTGTGTGCATAAAACTATCTGTAACATAATTCGGTCATATTTCCATTTTAATGTAATCGGTGCTTTGACATGAACTTCGAAGCATGGATTGTAAATAAAATGTGTACTTGATGAAGTGGGCTGGTCTCTTTTAGTGAGATCCTTACATTTTTGTGTTTGGCGACAATATGATAGTGAGTTAAATATTTCTGGTTAACCTTGTTTCAGGAGTTATTACAAATGCACAAACACGGGGTGCCCGGTTAGAAAACATGTGGAGAGGGCATCTCATGATCCGAAAGCTGTGATTACCACTTATGAGGGGAAACACAATCATGATGTGCCAACTGCAAGGAATAATAGTTGCCATGACATTGCAGGACCAGCAAGTGCTGCTGGTGGACAGACAAGAATTAGGCCAGAAGAAAGTGATACCATCAGCCTTGACCTTGGGATGGGAATTAGCCCTGTTTCGGAAAACACACCAAACAGTCAAGGGAGAATGATGGTTTCTGAATTTGGTGAAAGCCAAGCTCATACCAGCAACTCCAATTTCAAGTTTGTTCATACTTCGGGGCCGCCAGTGTACTTTGGTGTTCTAAATAACAACTCTAACCCATATGGCTCTAGAGAAAATCCAAGTGATAGTGCATCTTTAAACCATTCTGCATATCCCTGCCCTCAGAACGTGGGAAGAATACTAATGGGTCCTTAAAATTGTTTGCACACACAAATAAAAAGAAATACTGAGTTCCATTTTGGTTTTTCTTTTTGGCGGGTAAAGTTTTAAAGGCATGGCTCCTCATTTTCTCTTTGGAAATGCTGGTAGTTCTTTTATGTAGATCCTTAAATGTTGAGAGCTGCTCTTTAGTAGAATTAGTAGTAGCTGTGCCCCTTCAGGTTGACTCTTAAATCTAATTTCTGTTTGTATAATTATATACAGATTCTTCTGTACAAATATGAAGCTTATACCAAAGTTGCTTCAACAAAAAACCCTTGTAAAAGTGTTTGTTCAGCTATTTATAAGATGTAGCTTCTACCTTTTTACTGAACTTGTTGCTTTTATTCCATTGGATTACTATAAATTCATGGTAACCAGAGTTCCCCAGGCTTCGTTACAACGCAAACTTCCCCACGTGACAAAGCAAGTTTGTTGTTGTGTTTGTTATTAGTCAAATTCAAAGGAAGGCACGTGACACGTGTAAGAAGTGGAATACAAGTTTGGTTTTTTCACTATTTTGTGCATATTATGTAATGTGAAACAAAAACTTGAAGTGTGTTTGGACAGGCGTTTTTCCTAATTCAGAAGATACTTTCACTAGCTTTGGGCCGGAAGTGGATTATGCCATTTGAAAATGCAGATCCAAACATGAATTTATTAGATGTTAGAATTAATGTTCAATGCATATATGTTTAATTTTTTATTGATGAATTGGTTAAATGATTTTAGGTTCTAAATTGATACTTAATTGAAGTAATTTTGGATACCTTTTTTATTGGATGCTTTGTTTTCTAGTTTCAGAATCAAGTAGATTGGATAAAACTCGAATTTAAGTCTAGATGCGATAAATAGCACATTAAAGTCACTACAACAGCAACTTTCTTTGTTGTTTTCCTGAAAAGAAGAGTTTGATTGCTATAAATGTAAAAAGCAATGCATAATGATATAACTCCTACGGTCAAAAACGTCAGAACAATGTTTCAGTGCTATTGATTTAAGGGGCAACTTTTCAGACCAAAAGTTACATTGCAGACTACGTGTTTTTTCCCATAAAAAATGTTATCCTACTAATATTTAGAGTGTAATTTTCCAGAGGCGTAGAGATCATCAAAGTTGAGTTTTGTCTCTTTCTCAACAAAGATGTTTTCTATTCACATTACCAGAAATCAAATTACTTATGACACGATTAAGAAACTCAACTATCTATCAATTCCCCTGAATCTCGTTGATGGACTGTAAGAATTAAGAATTCATATCCTATGTGTCTTGCTATGGCTGTAAATAAAAGGAATAGATAGAAATTTCTGGTAAGTCAAATGTTCTTGGTTTCTAGCTCATGTTATACTGCTGTTGTAACTAAAAGACATGAAATGTTGAAAATATATTTAAATAAACTGAAGACAGTATGTTTCACATTACATTATAGTCAAAAGTAGACACATCTCAGACCAAAGTTTGTGCTGTTTTGTTTGCCTCCAGAAAGGTTTGTACTCCAGGGGACAGCTAATTTGACTAAGGCCTTCCTTCGTCATAATATATTTCAATCCGCACGCGCTGCAATGTTTCCTAGGAAGCCAGAAACATACAGCACAGAAATAGAATGGTTTCAGAAAAAGGAGAACATGATTAGAAACAATGACTCAATGATCATGCAACGCAAAACTCTTGCTACCGTAGAGTTATTTCAGGGCCAAACAACACGGTTTCACGTGAGCTTTTAGACTAATAAAGCTCTCTTTTACTCGAAACTTTTGATTAAGTTAAAATAACGCATTTCAGATTTTACATGCATTCACACAGCTTGTGAGTTTGTGGAGATCCATCTAGTAGTTGTCGGTGCCAAGTAATTCAGTTCATTTTCAACTTGGAATATGGCCATATGCAGTTGGATTCAAAGAGCAAGCTGTTTAGTGTACAAAATTACCACAAGAGTAAAGAATGTAAGGGTATGTGAGTGTTCGTAGGATAAGAGCTAGTGCTGCAGTGGTTCTGGTGAATATGAAGGCTCAGATGCAACACAGTTTCAGAGGAATGCAATTAAGCATACCAAGTGAAACTGTAGTAAGAAATACCAGATCCGTCCTTTGTTTGCTATAGATTTCAACTTACATGTTTTACAGTTATAAAGTACGTCTGAGAAAATTTCAGAATATAAGTCTTTCTTGATATTACTTGTATTGCTGACATAGATTGAGGATGCTCTCTTAAAAACAGAAATTTGACTATGAAGTGAGGAGAAATTGTTTGAAGAAGTTAAGGATGATACATAAGCTAACTAGAAGCCTGGAGTAACAAAAATGAATTAACCATTGTCGGATTTTCATCTCCAAGCACAAGAGGCAATAAGAGCTTGATTCTTCCAACCAAGAAATAGTGCACCATCTTTCTCTTCTAGAGTGTAATGACCATGGTAGCTCTGGAGAAGATCCTTGATTGAAGAATTAATAACGGAGTTCAGTGGATAAGGCGCAAATCCAGCCCTTGTGAAACGCATTCTCCACTTATTCAGAAGCTCATGACGTTCAACTCTTTCTTCTCCTTCACATGCTATTAAGTTGACAACTTCACGAGCCAAACAGTGCTGCTCCACATTAATCCTCTCTTTGTGCTCCCTTGGAAGAGCAGCATCAATTGAATCAAAAACAGCCGAGTAGTAGTTCATTGTCTCAACGAATCGCGGCAAGAACGGTGCGTTGTTGGTGTTAAATTCTTGCTCAACAAGACTCACCACCTTAGGAGACAAGTGCTTGGCCAATCTCAACAACCTATCACGATGATTGTGGCCGTTCACACTTTCATCAGGCACATGGTGCAACATAATGGCAAAGTTCACAGCCACAGCTTCATAAGGGCGAAGTTCAAGGTCTTTAAGTTGCACTTGAGAAGCAGATACTCTCACAGCATTGAACTCAAAGGGTACATTACATGACTCTGCAAGTGCTGATAACCTTTTCCCAACAATATCAAGTCCTCCTCCCCGGGCATAAGATGAAAAGGAGTCATCAACACCTGAAATTCTGATATTTGGTGGTCCTCCAGGACGGCGAGCAAGAGCCTGAATCAGACTCACCCATTGAGTTCCCTGAGAAATCTGAAAGTCTATTATGTGGACATGACTTTCCTCCTTCAAAGCTTCTGCAATTGCTCCATTTGCTGACATGTATCCAAACTTGAAGTATGGACAAACTTCATAGAGTACATGCATGTATGAAAGTAGTTCATTGCCAGTAGGCTCACTACATTTCAAGGACTTGTAGATTGTGCTTCCTGAAGCAGCCATCCTTGCTACAAGAGACTCCACAACGTATGCTCCCAACCGCTGAACCGGATTGCCCGAAACCGAAACCATCTTACGCGACTCTGATATCATCCATTCAGTTGTCTCCATATCATTCACAGACATTGCCTTTGCACAAGTATAAAGCATCTCTTTCAAATCCCCTCTAGATACCATCTCCATCATTTTCTTCCACTTCTCAGCCCCTAACAAAATTGAATCAGCTTCTCCTGGCATTATAGCGCCATAGATATCTAGCATGTCTGCATTAGGTTCCAGCATAGCAGTTTCCAGTTCTCTTATCTTATGAGTCAGGTCATCAAGGTCAAGAATCGGGTAAGAATCATTCTCCAGTGGGCCACTAGCAATTTCTAGAGAATGCTGTGGCCTTAACACATATGAACTTGAATCTAGCTTTGACAAGGGGCTATTGTTTGATGAGAAACTGAGAGCAGGTGGAGAATTTTGGCAAGGGAAACTGTTGCTTGTGGAAGCAGGTTCAAGGGTGTGATATTGCTCTAAAGTTTGGACTGAAGGGTAGGTTGTTTGGCTGCTGTTATCAGAGGAAGAGTAGTTGTCTATGTTCTCACTTGATGGTAAGCAATATGACTCCAAATTTTGCACAGGCTCAACATAGAACCCACCAGAGCCATAAGAAATTTTATGATTCTGAGATGTTTGCATTGAGAACAAGCCAGCCAGTTCCAGATCTTGATATAGTCAAACTCCTAAAGATTTCAACACAAAAACAGCTGAATTATTGACTCTAGTCAAGCCTGGCAAGCATTATCCGTGTTTTAATTGCAGTGTAATGAATATCTGAGCTGTTCTGCAGAAGGTCGAGAAAGCAATTTAGACAAATATGATACTTAACAAAGATATCTGAAACTATAGAAGATCAAAACGAAAGACACAGTATAATGATACTGATTGAAGAAGTTAATGTAGTTTGCCTAAATCTGTTATTCACACAAGGTCAGAAACTAGTAAGATTTGAGGTGAAATCTTTATTAAAAGATTCCTTCCATTTCAAAATCAGAAGAGTAAGCTTCTTGACAACACAATCTATATTTCCCAGATTCTTAATAAGCTATTAAAATAAACAGCAAACCAAAAGAGACAGTGTATTAGTCTAATTGAATGCAACTTTGTAAGTCTAATAGAACATTTAAATTAGTCAGCAGAGCCTTTGATCTGTGGTTTCAAATTTAAGCAATCAAAAAATTAAAAATTAACTAGGATAAAGCTTTATACTACGTAATAGATTTGGAACACCTAAATAATGTAAAACAAGACCCTTTTCTTTTTCTTCTTTACTCATCCTCAACAGAAAAAGTAAAAAAGATGAAATTATTCAGAAAAGGCTCACACATGCCATACATCGCTTTCAATTAAAGGTATACACAAAGAATTGGTTATACTGTAAAACACCAAACGGGCAATTAGGAAAATCTGTTAGTATTCTGGGTTGGACTCAACTCTGGGAACGTACTCTAACCTTGAACTCAATTAACACAGATATTTCTTTTTATATCAAACAGTTTTAATCTTCTCTTGGTTAGAAACCACCTCCAAAAAGTAAGCATTCAAATCCATATTCAAACAAACTACAAAAACACAGATAAGAAGCTTTCCCCCAACAACTACTGAAACAAAGCCAAAAGGTGATAAAAAGAAACATACAAATATAGAACAGAAAGAACTGAAAATCACTTCTCAAAGTTAAACATGGACTATCAATGAACTCCAACAACAACCCTTTTTCACAAACTCAATAAGAACAACCATTGAAGAGAAAAAAATACATTTTTTCTCTGAGTTGGAGCACCATCATCAACTTAGCAAGCACAGACTCTTGGTGATATCAACCAATAACACATATCAGGAAAAGGGAGCATTTCAACAATTTCAGAGACTCTCACCTCTGCAAAAAGCCTGATCTGAAACAATATTACTCAGAACCACCGATGCCCCAGTTGGATTTGAAGCTCAAACTAACTGAGAACCTGTCATGCACTTACTGATATGTGTCATACAAAGTGATTTTGTTTGGAGTTAGAGATTATATCTCAGAACACATGGCAAGGCACAAAGGTTGTAGTTGGGTGCTATGGTCCCTATGAAATTTTGCCATTTTATATGGACGCCAACATAGAAAGTCTCCTCTTGTGGCAAATTTCTTTTTGACTCTAACACAGCACTTAATTTACAAAGACTTTGATTACTTTGTTAACTTTTTCTTTGTTTTGTTTCTATTACTTCAATTATTCTAGAATATCTTTCGATTTCTAATACTATATTTATGTTTTATTAATATTTTAATTTTTAACGTCAACATGTTCAAAGGTTTTGTGACGAAGAGGGTGATCGTTACATTGACATTTTATTTAAAGAAACTTACGATCATATTCTATCTTTTAAATAAGAAAGGGACATGCTTACATTTTATATTATGCTAATTTTGTACTTAATTTCTACACCGTTGGAGTTATATTAATCTTCTTAAGTGCTTTAATATCTGAAGAAAAACTTTTGTACCTTTATTTTAAGTAAGAAGGGGGAAAACATTTCTCAATTCTTAATTCTTTTTCAAAAGTAAAAAAAAAAAAAAAAAGTATGCGTTTTACCATTTAACACGTTAAATTATAATGATTCTGTATATCACTTATGTAAAGTTATTTTTACGTAATAAAATAATATTCCAGTAAATATATAAAAAACAGTAACTAAATAACATTTTTTCCCAACACCAGCAAGAAATTTCGAGAAACAAAAGCAATATAACTACATAGTCTCAATTATCTCAAATTATTGTTTTTAAAATTCCTTTATTTTTTTTTCTTAATTTTTTTGCTAGTTTTAAGTTCACACTCTTTCAACAGTTTTCTATCAAATAAAATAAATGAAAAAATGCAAAAGAGAATTCCTTTTAATGGAATTAACATATATTTTAATCCCAAAAGAAGCAAAGTTAGATGCCTCAGTTCTTGAAAGTTCTTATTTACACAAATTTTTGAATAAATAATTATAAGCTGGAAATTGAGTAAGATAAACTTGCGAAAAAGTTGACACTTGCAAAAAGTTTATGAGCATTCACTTTTAAACACTAAAAACGTATGAGTTTAATACTATGTATATTGAAAATGAAAAATAATTTTATACAATTCATTCAATTATAAATAAATAGTTGTTACAAAATAATTACTGTAAAAATCATTAAACTTATTATGCATAATTGTAAAACTCTTGAATTATTATTATTATTATTAAAAAAAATACAGTTGGAACTTAATTAATTTATTTGTTTATTAAAAAGAGAGTAAATAATATGAGTGACGTAGACACGTCATGGAATTGAGTGGTAGTAAACATTCTAATGATGCATGCGCTGGCGTCTCCTGGAGTGGGCCCCACGCGCTTTCACCTCTCATCATTTTAATTCCTCCTTTTCCATAAAAAAGTAAATAAGTATACTATAATATATACTATAAATAAATAAAAATAAATTTAAATAATTTCTTTTTTCGTTTATGAAAATATTTTCTTGTTTATTTCTTGTGATTTTATTTTATATTTATGTAATGTTTAAATTTTGTATAGGAAACGCTTAGAACTGCCCAAACATGGAAGATGAAGATTTGTCAGTCAAGTAATCATTTTTTTTAGAAGAACAAATGGAAATCTGAAAAAAAAAAATGAAGGATACGGATACAATCATCTTTAGTTATTTTCATTAAATGCGTTCATATTTTATTTAACGGTTGAGATGTTAAATAGTGAATTGGTTATTTAATTAAAGAAAAAGGAGTTTGTGGTGGAAAAGATGAAGTAGATAGAATGCAAGGGTATTCAAATAATATGGTTGAACGTTGAATCCTCTACGTGTGTGGTTTGAGTGGAGTAACGTGCATGGCTCTAGGGTTTGTTGGATGAAAGGGGTGTGAATTTAGAGCTTGAGTTTGAGATATTTTGATGGTCAAGGTGGATTGTTTAAGGTGATTAAAGAGTTCTTACATACATTTGCCTTCCTTCTCTATTTTTAGGATAATGGAAGTTAATTTTATTTTAGATTCTAATTTAAGTTTTTAAGTTATATCTTAATTTTTTTTAATAAGCTAGTTAGTAGATAAAGTGAAAGATTGAGTTAAATTGTAGGAATTTTAGTTGTGGGTCGATGAAAGATTTTGCATTTACATTGATATTTTGTTTAATTTAATTGTTTAAATTTCTATAAGGATGCTCCTCCATTTATTGAGAAACTAAATATTTATTTAGAAATCTAAGTAAGATATATATTTGATAAATAAAATTATATATATAAAATTTGGCATAACATATTTAGAATGTTGTTTACATAATATTTGGACAAGTCCAAAAATAAATAAAATGGTTTCTTAAAACGCCATGTCTTAAGTTGGAAGTTCGATTGCGATGAGCAAGTAAAGTTTAAGAAGATATTCTCCTCCTTTCATAACATGTTTTAATTGTTTAAAATTTATCTTTGATGCTTTAAATTTTATAATAATAATAATAATAATAATAATAATAATAATAAATGGTTGTCTTTTATATTTTAAATAATTTACTTTATTATGAAAGATTACAATTTGATGAATATGATTAAGTCATGAGTAGGACGAATGTGAGATTATATTATTAAAAAAATAAACGTATTTTATACGAGTATACATATAGTGTAAATAAACTTATAAAACGTGTAAATGAAATATTCAGATTTTATTAATGATTTAACTATATAGAGTAATACATCATGAGGTAAGATATTATAAAGAAGACTTCTACTTTCCAATTTTCAATGATAAGTCACGTAAGTGGGTGAGTTTGTGCAAATTACTTTGAGAGGTATACAAATGAAATGATTAAGTATATATTAATTTGCCGTTAAAAAATTTAAGTATATATTAAAAATTCAAGTGTTGGTCCCACATGTTTGATTTTAATACAATCTTATAAGTAATGAGTCTTTATATATGTTTAGATATTTCTTGTGAGGTATTTGGTAGACAATAAATATGATTGATGTTACTTGTGTAAATGAGATTTATATGTAATTTCATAAATTTATTTTATGATATATTTATTTTGTGTTAGGTTATTTTTTTATGTGTGATTGTTTTGAGATATGATTATTATATTTTTAATAAAAGAGTAATCAATAGTAATATATTGGTATTAGGATTGTAAAATTGATGTATGATCTCTTAAATTAAGATTTTTTTTATAAGTTTACCAAATAAGTGAGTTGAGAAAGCTTCAAACCTCAGCTCCCACATAAACTATGTTAAAATCAAAGTTAAAATGGGTTTTAACTATTATAGCATTAAAAACATACTTTAATTATCTTTCTAAATATTGTTCAAAATTATATAAGTCATTAAAATATTTTAAAATAAAAATTTATTTTTTATTAATTTTATAATCTAAATCTAACGACTCAATTTTTTCTTAGGTCCAAACTTAATTTAATAACTTGGACATGATCCAATTAGATATTTCCTGACTTAAATTCAACTTGACCTTGGTCTAACATCACTCATTTTGACTCGGGCTCAACCTGTATGAGTTTGGCCTAGTTTGACTCATATCGACTTAGATTAGACTCCACCCAGCTTAACATAGGTTTAACCTAACTTGTCATAGACTGGTCTCGAAGTCCCATCTTTACCTGGGCAAAATCCTACTTGGATCAACTTAACCTAGGCACAATCCAACACAACCTGATCTGGACCTTGCCCAACCCAACCTGCTTGGGCCTATCTCACCCCAACCTGATTTGGGTTCAACTTAACCCAATTTTGTTTGACTTGTGCCTAACCCAAACTGATATTTCCTCACTAGGGCCTAACCTGACCTCGGCCTAATCCAACTTGGTCAAACTTGGCTCAAGCCAACTTGTCATCACCTTGATTTTGCTTGACTCGATTTAAATGGAACTCAACCCGAATCCAGTTTAACTTAGCATGACATGAGTCTGACCCAACTTGGCCTAACATGGGCTTGACTATGCATCATTTTAACCTAATCCAACTTGGCCTGAATTAAGCTTAGTCTAACTTGTTTGATATGGTTCCAACACAACTTAACACGGGTCAAACCTGACTCTTTTGATACTAATTTAGGACCGACTAAACATGATATGCGTCTAACCCAACTTGATTTAAGCTGAATTCAAATTGACTTGGCCCAATATATATTTAATTTAAGTTGACTTAAACTAAACTCTATCTAATTTAACTTGGACTAAATACAACTTATAAACGAGTTCTTCCTACACCCTAATAAGATTCTTCCTGCACCCTAATAAAAAAATTCATTCCACAATTACCCTTATATGAGAACCGGATGGCACCCCCATCCGGTTGTCATTTGAAAAAAATTGACAACCGGATGACACTCCCATCCGGTTGTTATTTTTGTTCAAATGACAACCGGATGGCCTGCTCATCCGGTTGTTAATTTTTTTTCAAATGACAACCGGATGGGGGTGTCATCCGATTCTCATTTCCAAATCAAAATGATAACCGGATGAAACCCATCCGGTTCTCATAGCTCAAATCGAAAAATTAATTCGTTTTCGATTTTGACTATGACAACCGAATGAGTTTCATCCGGTTATCATTTTGATTTGGAAATGAAAACCGGATGGTACCCCTATCCGGTTGTCATTTGAAAAAAAATTAACAACCGGATGAGCAGTCCATCCAATTGTCATTTGAAAAAAAATAACAACCGGATGGGAGTGTCATCCGGTTGTCAATTTTTTTCAAATGACAACCGGATGGGGGTGCCATCCGGTTCTCATATAAGAATAATTGCGGAATGAATTTTTTTTATTAAGGTGCAGGAAGAATCTTATTAGAATGTAGGAAGAACTCGTCCAACTTATATGATAGACCAACCTAACTCGATGTATCTAACTTAGCTTAACCTAGACTCAACTTCACCGGTTTAATTTGTCTTACCTAAATCTTCCTATACTAATTTTAGTGTGAATTTGAATTGAGAAAACGTTTTTCATATGTAATTAAATCTTTTAGTAACTGTTTCTTTTTCATTACCTAAATCTTCCTATACTAATTTTAGTGTGAATTTGAATTGAGAAAACGTTTTTCATATGTAATTAAATCTTTTAGTAACTGTTTCTTTTTCATTAAAAGAATTTTGATTTTGAAAAATATTCGTAGGTTAACCCTGACCTATAAAACTTTTGTAAGCATTTTACCTGTACGAACTTTTCTTTTTAAATAAACATTTTGGTTCTTGAAGTTTTTTTATCTTCACCTAGATTCATGGCTAAACTTTGGAAATTGGACCACGTTAACATGTCTAATTAAGATTAAGATCTACTATCGAGATCTTTTGTTACTTAAAAGTAAGTTTAAAAGAATTGGTATTAAAAACTGTGTTGCATCTACAAAGTTATTAGTTTGCCTTTAGGCAGTTTTATGTGATTATACTAAATATTAGAGTTACTTTCTCACACCAATTCTTAATTTCAACTAAAAGAAAGAGTCAAGAAAAAGTGTCAAAGGCTCCCATTTATTTTCAATATTCTCTTCTCTATCCAAAGATATGCCCCATATATCGCTACACTCCTTGAATATTACATCAAAGAAAATAACTAGGTCCTACTAAAAAAAGAAAAAACTTATCAAAAAATATTTTTAATAAATTAAAATTAATAAATATTGAAATAAAGCCTAAATTAGAGTTATATAGCAAATCGAATACAAAATTATATAGAAATGAAAAAAAAAAACTTCTTACTAATATTTATTACTCGATCTGTTTTCTTAAGATTATCCAGAATAAATATATATTCTGGATAATTAAGAACAAAAAAAATCCCTTCAAAAACTACTCTTAGCAATAACAACCATTAACCCTACAAAGAACAATTTGATGTAGTAGTTTATTGCTAATCCTAACAATACAGTCCAACCTTACAATAATTAAATTGAAAGTGATTTCACTTGTAAAGACCCATTTAAAAAAAAAATGAGTATAAAGCATATAAATATTGAAAATATAATTAAATATTTTAAAAGTCTAATTAATCACTAAATGTGTAAAATTTAGGCTGTTTTGTTTACATAAAGAAATTTTGTTATAGAAATAAATAACTTTAAAGTATAATTTTTCAAAAAGTTAACGCCCATAATTTGTATTTTTGAAATTCATTTATACGTCATAAATGTGACGAGGCTACTTTGTCATTGTTAAAGGTTATGATTATGCGCATGTTTCTTCCTTTGTCGGAAAAACAATGTGTGTTTTATAAATAAATGTTATGCAATCATGCAAACCCTAAAGTTTGTTTCTTTGATTAAAATAATATCTAGCAAAAAAACTAATATCTCAGTGATAAACTAAAGATTAAATATCTGTTTAAGAAAAACGCGTTATTGAAAGAATCATAGGCTAAAGATGATTACTCAATTTTTATCAAAACTAATTAATTATTAATAAAGAAAGAAATACTTCATAACAATCACAATTATGAAAAAGAAAAAAAAAATACATATAAGATTATCTTTGAAAGATAGTATACTAAAAAAAAAAAAAAAAAAAAAAAAAAAAATATTTTTTAAAAAAAATAAAAAAAAAAAAAAAAAAAAAAAACTACGCTACATTTAGATTATTATATAGTTTCATTTATTTTCTGTCACGTGCTTTTATCATTTAATTTGTGCATTTATTACTGTGTTGATAATTTGGGCACTCTCTTTAATTCACGATTTTAAACACTGTTTGACCTACTCACCTTTGATGTACGGACTGATTAGACTACGTTACATAATGATATTTTTTTTTATATAGAGGAGATACACTTAACATCACTTTTTATTTATATATATATATATATATATATATATATATATATATATATGAATAATTATTTATAATTATTTACAATTAGAATTAGTATAAATATTGTTACGATAACTTTTTAAGATATAGGTTTTTATTTGTCAAAATATATATAAT
>Ga0209489_102245_pt1 | contig 39454 bp, 22 predicted proteins | sample SiratrowhiteBW_FD_187527 | JGI IMG/M metagenome (GOLD analysis project Ga0209489, IMG submission 187527) | Root nodule microbial communities of legume samples collected from California, USA - Siratro white BW (SPAdes) (version 2) | ecosystem: Host-associated > Plants > Roots > Nodule | place...
AAAAAAAAAAAAAAAAATATATATAAATATATATATATATATATATATATATATATATATATATATATATATATATATATATATATTTGAGAGAGAGAGGGAGAGGGAGAGAGAGAGAGAGAGACCAGTTTATAAGTTTATAAATGTGTCAATGATCAAACAGTTTGAATGCGAAGGGTTCAAGTTCCTTCAATCAGCAGACTACTCATCTGCATCTGCTAATTTATATTCTTCCAAAGTACTGAGAGAGGAGATAGTCTTATTACTTGAAGAAATTCTACATGCATGCATAAAATAAGATATTTTGGCCGATCAATTAGGTAGAAATAATACGCCAAAAGGAAAAAAAAAGTTAAATTATAGATCATCCTTTAATGATTAACTCAAATATGCTGCCACATTCCTCACACTGAATTAAAGTCTGCTTGATGTAAGATAACCTTATCTTCTTTGGCTAATTCTCATCTTTCTAGGTTTTGTAGTTCTTGAATAATGTCTTCTTTGTGGAGACGGTAACAGACATGCTCCTTGCATTACATACACTGTGTAAATCATTTTCCTTGTTTTCATATTTACGTTCACATGTGTTGTTCATCCACTACCGTTTGTGCTTTCTTACTGCTGAAACCTACCTGTATCATATCAACCATTCTAGCTTCGCATTCCTCATAATTTTCCTGGTAGTCTTTATGACATGTTATCCTTTGCCCTGCTTACTGACTTTCTCTTTATTATCAGTTTTATGCATATTTTGTTTTCGTGCTTCCAAATGTTCTGCAGTGACATGTTTCTCCCTGTTGGAAAGTCCTTGTCAAAACCCTATATACAGGTAACTCATTTTTTTTTTTATTTTGGAAAAAAGAGAAGAGAATTCTTATCCTTTTTATATTAAATATTCTTAGGATTGAAATTTATTTGACGTGAATTTCTTTGTAGAAAAATATTGATGACTTGTAGTTGATACTGTATCTTGGATATATAAAAAAAAGCATGCTGATGAAATATATAGATTCACGTCTAAATTCTTCATGAATGGGCATGTTTTGCTGCATGTCTTGGTACGTACTTCACTGCTGCTATACATGAGGATTTATTTATAGTTTGTCTATTGTCTGTAGTGTAGGCACAAATTAGGAGAATGTGTACTTCACTGCGGGAATTGCTATTGGTGGTGTTTGCAACCCTAGTTTCGAATGTGTACGTATCCCATTTCCTTAGTTTGAGTTAGCCTAACCACTATAAAGTGGTTCTTGGTGGGGGCATGCATCCCTTAACCCTTTCGAAGATTCATTGGCCGAATGTGGTGCATGGATTTGTACATATCCTAATTCTGGATGGATCTAGTTAATTAAGTGCATTGATATGATTAAAATTATATAAATACAACAATAGGAGAATTGAAACCAACATAAAAAAATTTAGTATACAACTATTACATACATTATATAATGACTAAGATCTAAAAACTATGTATACAATATACAACTATGTAATTATCTATCGATTATTTATTAATAGATAAAACGTCAGAACGATCAGTAAATTATCTTACCTATTACTTCATCTCTTATAAGAAATTTCGCTTCCATCTTTTTATGACACACTTATCATAACACTTGTTATTGTTATTACATAGACTCACCGTTGAACCAATACCTATGTTAAAAATGAACATAATTGGAGACTATTGATAAATAGATTCTTTTTTGTACATTTTGTTTATCTTTAAAACTATATAAATGTAAACAGGTTGAGGTTGAAACACTTTTTTATTGGAGATCCAACTTTTAGTGTGGGATCTCTAACATTTGTGCCTCCTATTTAATATATTCCTTTTCTAGCAAAAAGAAAATGAACATATGAAAAATAAACAAATAAGCAACTAAAAAATATTTATAACCGATATGTTGAATCCCACACTCTAACAACCTACTTACTTAACTGTATTTTACCACACTTTCCAAAAATTACACACTTTGTTTTAACCTCATTAAAATACAAGACTTAGGACCAAATGTAAAAAAATAAGCATGAAGTAGTTTATTAGTAATCCAAGTTCAAGCCTTGATTTGAGTTTATGCACATATTTCTTCCGCATCTACAATTGTATTAAAAAAAAAATTATCGCGTTTCTTTGTTTCCAAATATATCCACATCACAACTTGGCACATTGTTCTCCAAGTGATTCCCTTTCTTACTTATCTTGGTATTTTAAACTCAAGCAAGTGATCTCCAAGATTTTTGCGTGCTACCCTGAGTTTAGGGTTTAGGATTGCAGAAAAGATGAACTATTGTGTCTTCAAACTTCATATGCAGATTTGATAGTATAGTCTTTTGATTCATCTCCATCCAAATGAAGTCATCCTCTCCCGCTACTGCTGCTTTAACATTTGCTATTTCGTGCATTTTAACTCAAGTTCACTTGAGTTAATTATCATTTTAGCCTCTTCTCCAGTTAAAATCTCATTTCCAACTCTCTTCTACCCAACTAGCTAAATTTGCAATGTAGCATCTTTGAGAGTTGAATTGTAAAACAGCCTAGGATAGGATATTTCATATAGAAGGAATTTCCCTTAACCACCTATCTTTCCCGAAGTTGATCGTGCTTCCTGAACCTATGACATTTGTATCGAACCGATTTTGCAATTCCTCGAATTAAACAAAAAAGTTAAGGTTCATGTTTTGCTGGTAAGTTCAGTTTTTTTTTTTTTTTCCTGTTTCTGTCCTTTATTTTTTTCTAATTGCACTTTGTTTAGGCATAGTAAGCGTGCAAACTACTTCTTTTAAGTTGGTTAGGCTTAGGTAGCCACATTAATTTAATCAATTAACTCACAAAAAATCAAGTAATTTATTTAAATATAAGTGTATTTCGCCCCTTTGCCTTTTAAGTTAATTATTAGTGCTGAAAGAGTGAGGGATTAAAGATGATTTACAATTTCTACCTGAAGTTACCATTGCTGTAGGATAATTGGTTGCTAAGGCACTAGATGGGAACTCATTGCTCTTAATAAGCACAATTTGAAACACAACAGTTTGTTTATTTAGCATATACTCTTTCTTTGTTATTTAATTTGGACATCCATCTTATGATTGCATTCACAATACTGTTTGCTTAGGGAAATGTAGAGCTTCGTGATGTGCATGCATAAAGAATAGCGCGTATACTATTGTTAAATAATTACTTTAATTGTATTCATCATTTTGTGAGTTTTAGTTGGACATATGGGAATGAATTGGTGGATTCGACTATAATCTACATGAAAATTGGTCATTTATTATTTAAATTTGGTGGGCAAAACTGAAGTAAATTACTGATTTAAACCACTTTGCAGGTAAAAAAAAAAATTAGTTAAAAAATAAATTTATCATTATTTATACGATTCAGTATGGTATTTTGATGACTAATAGTTGTATTACTTATATTTAGTTATTGGTTAATGATTATTGTTGTATGTAGTTGAACTTAAATGTTATAATACATGCAGTTTTATAATTTGAATATTATATGGTGTGAGTTATGAGAAATATTTTTAATATTTCATAATTTATTGTATATTAAAAATTAAGAATAATATTATTTAGTTATCACTAATATATTTACAATTTCATCATTAAGGATTTAACAAGTGCTTTGATCATATTGATCCAATTATAAAAATCTTGGTGCGACCCAGAATACGTGAAGTATATAATTGGTATTATCTTTTTTGTTATGAAGAGTAAATAATTACGATACATTATTTATTACCAAACGATATATAGAAAATATATCAATATTTGCATTATGTAATGTTTGTGAAATAGACTTGTGATAGCTATGTTAAAAGTTTATATTTCATTAGACAAAAACCCCGCATTAAGTAATTATATAATGTTTGACCATTTTTTATTTGTTAATGACACTTTCGTTTTAGTGTTTATATATAATTTTAAATTTGTGAATGGTTCCTTATAATAAGTAGTTGAATACTGAACATCAATATTGGTGGTGGATCTGCATGTATTTTAAACTATAGAATCTGTTCAACAAAACGGTGAAAATAATTTAACTTATTATTTTTTACAGAGACGTGATCTACCACGACAAGAAATGGAATCTTAGTGAAATGATCGATCATGAATAAATCTAATCCTATTGTGTTTGAAAAGAAGAAATTAGACAGGGAACTTTTGTCACCTAGCAGTTCTGATCACATGAAAACAATGAAGAAGGAGATGAACCCATAAAAGTTTCTTTGTCCCAAAATAGATTGTCATGCAACATGTATCTGATACCCTAAATCTATCTTACACAAGAGGAATGATTACAATGTTAGAATGATTTTACATCACACTATAAAGATCACTCATAACTAGAATTACTTATTATAAAAAAGGAAAATAATTATGCAGGTAAGAGTATAAAACTATTTTATATTATTAATTACTAATATATATGTAATAATTTAGTTTATTTTTATAATAACCAGCTTTAAAATCTTATATATACATATATTAAATTTTAAATTAATTACAATAATATGTTTTATTTTAATTATTTAAATTATGTTAATATGCTAAAAATTTTAAAAATGCAATTTTATAATTCTTTCATTATAAATTTTAAATTAGAATTACATTGGACGAATTTTTAGATAACGCTTATTTATTTTTTATTAATAATAAAAAATAAATAAATAAATAAAATACTGATAATGTTTCAACTCTTTTACATATTCATATTGTTTTTAAGACAAACATCTTGTATCAGTAAAAAAAAATAAGATCAGAAGTCTAAAATAACTCGAAAAAGAAAATCATTTACTAAGACACATTATCGATATTGACATATATTTTTCTCATTCTACATAGTAATTATTCAAGTCTAGTGTTCAAATTGTGAAGAAAGAGTTATTATATGCCCTCTCTACTCCAATTCATAAGTTACACATTTTTTAGATATGAAATGTTATTTTACATACGAAAAAAAAGTGTGTAGTTGTTTCAAACTTATCTTCACACATGAATATGTTTTAATGTTTAGATTATCTTGTGTTACTAGCTTATTTGTCATATATAGAAAGATATCATATAAAGATCATTTTTCACTTCTATTAGTGATTTTGAGACTCATATATCTTGATTTTACATTATGATTAAGTCTTCTCATCATTTTAAATCCATTCATCTTATTTATCTCTAATCAAATTTTTTTCCTCCAACTCCTTTAAAAAATAGAAATCATATTTCTTTCCAATTGATCTTCTCCACAATAACCTTTATGTGCACCTATCTCCTTTCTAAAAGCTAATCTTTCCTAAATAAACTTCTTTTAGAAATTTTATAGAAAATTTGTCTAGTCTTTTGTCATTCCAAAACTTAATTTAACACTTACTCATCAATAAAAATAATACTTCTTTTTTACGTGAACTTGAGTTAATTTTTGGATTGTATACTCAAGAACCTTAACTTCATGTTGTTTTGGCAACATCGTTGAATAATTACTTAAAAGAAGAGATAGCAGAATGTGTGAAAATTCTGAACTTTTATTAGCAAAAACTACACTCATAAATTACAATATACTTTTATGTTTAAATATAAGCATTTTGATTAAAATTTATTTATAAACCTTATTCTAGGTCATGCAAATTGTAGCATATAAATAAAGTTAATATCTGTTATTAATATTACAAAATATACCAATTCTTCACACAGCATCTATTCCCTGTCTCAAGATAGATTACTTTGGTTGTTTTGAACCCTTTATTACATACTAGATAATTCAGAGTTTTAGCAACTTTTGGTTTATATTATACCGCTTACAAAACAGGTAATCCATAGCCATGTTGATTGCATGGTTGATTCTTCATCTACTGCAACGTCCTTGAATAAGTGTCTGGTCAGATCTTAGTTCCTGTGTTCCAGCACAAAACAAATAACACACATGCCTATTCCAAGCCCCTCATTTCTTTCTCTCATAAGTGACCTGACTTTTCATTTTTTTTCTTACCATTTTTACATATAATTTTTCTATCTCTATCTTTCCAAATCAGATGAAACAAATTAAAAAACCCTCTTTTTCATCTTTATAAAGAGTAAAATCAAGGATACAAAGAGATTGCTAATCAAAAAATGAACTGATTTGATGTTTCGAAGCAACTTGGGAATTGAAATTGCTGAACAAATACCAGCCTTTGATAATATTCGGAAGTATAGCTTTTAACAAGAAATCTTGAAAAATAAAGCTTCTTAAACAATTGAAAAGTATTTCTTTAAGTTTCTTAAGATTATTTAAGTGTTTACAAATATAAACAAGAAATATCATGCTGATAAAGAAAAACAAGAAATATCATAAGAAAACAATATCAAAATAAATTTTAAGTATTGAAAATAGACTAAAACAATCCAGAGTCATAATTAATTAATATTTTTAATAAATAGGATATTTAAGGTGGAGTATTTATTGACTTAATTAATATGTAATCTAAAAATCGAAAACGTAATTGGCCTTGTGGGGTCTCATATCTCAATTCAATCCCTTTTTTCACTCATAGTGTATACCCTTTTTTTCACTCTATATCTATAATGTATTTTAGTTACATGTTATTGTTGTCACTAGTGAATGTGTAAAATACATGGTGGCAAAATTCACTGAGGTATATGTTAAAGTGGGGAATACCTGAAACTAACTTTATTATCATTTTAGTCATTATAGGCTGGGAAAGGAGAATGAACATTTGAAGGAATGAAAAGGTGTATCTATATTTCTGCATGTGACTGGTTTTTTAACTTTTGTAGGTTTTATCATAAAGCACATCAAAGGCAAAAGTGTGATCATACATAATATCATATTTGTGACATTTTTATTGTTGAAGAGAATTTTTTTCATTTTTAAAGTTGAATTTTAAGAATATATAAAAATATCAATAGTTTTTAGCTAATCAAGATTTTTTTTCCCAAAACATATAATTTTTTCTTCAAGAATGGTTTATTCCATATTAATACTGTAAGAAGTGTTGATATAAAATAGCATCAATCTTACTCTGCCCTTGAATAATTTCTACTGGCTAGTCACCATTCATAACAATTAAGTTTTTTTTTTTTCATTTAAGATATTCAAAATCAAAATCTGACTAGTATAACATTATTTTATTTATTTTTATAGGTATTAAATCAGTAAAATTGTTATATGTTGTACAAATGTTTCAAATTTAACTAACAATATAAATAAATGATAAAATAATATTTTATACTTTTACTATTAATAATTGTTCTAACAGAAAGATGGAGTGTAGCTAGACAATGTTTAGAAAAAATAAATTCTCCTTTATGAAAATTGTGAATTCTTTAAAGTTGAGTTTCGATTGATTCTCCAAAACTCAAATGAAGCTAACTTGGAGAAGACTCTAGTAAGTCAATGAAAGCTTAAAATGATAATAATAGTTAACAAAAAAAACCAGTGAGTACTTATATTTATTTATATATTTTTAGACTTTTAATAATAAAACTAAGGAAAATGATATTGTGATACTGCATTTTCTCTTACTTCCGTTTGACACTCCGACGTGGCATGTGCTGTCCCGCGTGACAATGAAAGAGAAAACGTAATTGTTTTTGACATTCCACCCCTGAGACACATGTGTGTATTCCAAAATTACAAACAAACAGTGAACCACTTATTTGAATTGAGCTAACCACTTAGTGTTTTCACCCCTCAGACACGTGTGTGTTCCAAAACTACACACAACGAACCACTTATTTGAACTGAGCTAACCACTTAGACATTCCACCCCTGATACACATGTGTGTGTTCCAAAATTACACACAGCAAACCACTTATTTGAACTGAGCTAACCACTTAGTGTTTTCACCCCTGAGACACGTGTGTGTTCCAAAACTACACACAGCTAACCACTTAGGTGAACTAAGCTAACCACTTAGACCTACCACCCCTGAGACATATGTGTGTGTTCCAAAATTACACACAGCGAACCACTTATTTAAACTGAGCTAACCACTTAGACATTCCTCCCCAGACACGTGTGTGTTCCAAAACTACACACAGCGAACCACTTATTTGAACTGAGCTAACCACTTAGACATTCCACCCCTGAGACACATGTGTGTGTTCCAAAATTACACACAGCGAACCACTTATTTGAACTGAACTAACCACTTAGACATTCCACCACTGAGACAGATGTGTGTGTTCCAAAATTACACACAGTGAACCACTTATTTAAACTGAGCTAACCACTTAGTGTTTTCACCCCTCAGAAACTTGTGTGTTTCAAAACTACACACAGCGAACCACTTATTTGAACTGAGCTAACCACTTAGACCTTCCACTCCTGAGACACATGTGTGTGTTCCAAAACTACACACAACGAACCACTTAGGTGAACTGAGCTAACCATTTAGACCTACCACCCTTGAGACACATGTGTGTGTTCCAAAATTACGCACAGCGAACCACTTATTTGAACTGAGTTAACCACTTAGACATTCCACCCCTGAGACACATGTGTGTGCTATGCTTTCCCTCTCAAATTGCCCTGCATTTTCAGAAGGCAAATGACAAAAATCACCCTTGCAAAAAGACAAAGGTAAACCACGTAAGTCAAAAACAACTGTGTTTTCTCTTTCATTGTCACGCGGGACAGTATATGCCACGTCGGAGTGTCAAACAGAGGTAAGAAAAAATGCAATATCAAAGTAACATTTTCCTAAAACTAATTAACAAAAAATATATGTAATTATTAATAAAAAACGATAACAATAATAAATACAAGATAATTAATTGAGTAATTCATTTGATATAACATTTCAGACTTGATAATGAAACTAAATAAAAAAAAATTATTATTAATAAATATTTTATTACCTACATTTGAATTCAAGTCCCTTATTCAACCATTGAATCATCAATAAATAAATAATTGTATTCAATTTTAGTATTTCTAACAATTAAAATATACCCAAGTTTAATTATATTAAAGGTAAATTGGTAATTAACATTGTATTATATTTTTAAAATTTTCATATAGAATTTTTTTTTATTCTTGTAAAAACAAATATTTGTTTCATTTCTCCAAATTTTGAAACAATTATTATTTTCCTTAAACTTTAATTTGATAAAGCTAAGTAATATTTCGTTCATTCTAAAATAATGGTTTCTTAAAAAAAAATATCAAAGCAATAGTCCATTTCGAAGTTATTTTTTTTTTATTATCCCTATATGTAAATCGAAAGTAATAGATGCATGATCATTTATATTCAAAATACATACACAAGTAATTAAAAAGTTAAGGATAACTTTTACTAAATTTGCATCCATTAAATGATTTTTAGTCTGGTATGGTAACTTTAAATTTTTTTTTTAATATACTAATATCTTATTAATATATATATATATCTATATATATATATATATATATAAAATAATAATTTGTCATTTACGACTAATTTTTTTCTTCAAAATAGCAATCAACATTACTATATATTTTTATTTGAGGGCAATGTAATATTGTTTAAAATATTATGTCATTTCTAATAAAAAACAATTTTCCATATGGTGGGTGACTCATAAAAGAATTTAGTAAGATTATAAATATATTTAACAATGCACTTTTTTTAACTAATTTTTATTAGTTTAATTTACTATAAAATAAAAATATGAAAATTTATTTACTATTCAATCATTCCTCTTTGAAATTTTTAATAAATTTTAATTAATAAACATATAGTAAAACGACCATATTAATTATAGAAAATATCATCTGATCCACTAAGAGTCAATAAATAAATAAATAAATAAATATAATATAATATAATATAATATAAACTAAACGAGAAAAATTAATTCTTTTTAAGTAAATTAAACAGTTGAATGATTAAGAAATTTGATTAGAAAGAATGTTTGTTGAAAAAGGAAATTAAAAAGTAAAATATAATAATAATAATTAATTAAAAATTAGTAATTCAGACTTTTATTAATCTTTTAATCCTCCATTGATATTAGAATAATCTTTAGATTTATTTGATTTTATTACAATTATGAGTACACTATGTTTCTTAAATTGCATTATCTCATCTCAGATGAATGAATCAAAATACTAAAGGCATGTTAGAATCATGCAAATTGAAGAGCATTAATATTATCAGTATTCAAGATTTCATTCCTTTGTTTAATATGTTAAATTACCACCAAACATTCTCCTTCCACACACTTGAGGTGCAAGACCGTTTTGGTAAATTTTCATTTTATCGTGATAAATTTATTTCTTCGCAATAAATTTATTTTATCGCGATAAATTCAATTTCTCGCTATAAATTCACTTTCTCGCGATAAATTCACTTTCTCGCGATAAATTCACTTTATTTTGGTAAATTCATTTTCTTGCGGTAAATTCATTTTATCGCGGTAAATTCATTTTCTCGCGATAAGTCATTTTCTCGGGATAAATTCATTTTATCACGATAAATTCATTTTCTCGCGATAAATTCATTTTCTCATTATAAATTCATTTTCTTACGATAAATTCATTTTCAAGCGATAAAAAATATAGGGTCATCGGGAAAACCAAGTTCGTTGAATCTACACATAAAATACATAGTTTCATCAATAAGTCTTCTTTTAAAAAAATTAAAAAAGGTAAAGATATCAAGAACTCACGACACATTAGCAACAACTAATCATGTTACAACTACTAGTTTACTACCATCATTTTTAGTCTGTTATCGTAACTTTAATTTTTTTTTAATATATTAATATCTATCTATCTCTCTATATATATATATATATAATAATTTGTCAATGATAATAAAAATATTCTTTTACACTATTCTTACACAGATTTTTTTTTTCAAAATAGCAACCAACATTACTATATATAAAAATATCGTTTAAAATATTATGTCATTTCTAATAAAAAAAACAATTATCAATAAAATGAATAAATGTTTTCCATCACCAATGATACGGTGAATTTAGTAAGATTATAAATATATTTAATAATGCACTTTTTTTAACTAATTTTTATTAGTTTTAATTTACTATAAAATAAAAATATGAAAATTTTATTTACTATTCAATCATTCCTCTTTAAGATTTGTAATAAATTTTAATTAATAAATATATAGTAAAACGATTATATTAATTATAAAGAATATCATATTCATCTAGTCAAATATGGGTCAATAGTCAATAAATAAATATAATATAATATAAATGAGGAAAATTAATTTTTCTTAATTTTTAAATCTTAACTTAAACAGTTGAATGTTTATAAGAAAAGAATATTTATAAGAGGTTTTTGTATAAATTCTTTTAAAAAAAAATTGGAAAGAAAAAATCTTTGTTGTAGGATGTTGTTTGTTTTGTTCATATCTTTCCCAAAATTTGTTTGACATCTTTTTTTTTTTTTTTTTTTTAAAACTTTTTTTTTTTTTTTTTTTTTTCTAGAAAATTCATTGTTTTCTTTATTTTTAACAAGTTTTTTAATCAAAAGGGTATTCTTCCTAAATAATATAGACGGGTAACAAATAAGAAAACATTAAAGATTTGAAATGTTTTTTAAAAAAAGAAATTAAAGAGTAAAATATAATAATAATAATTAATTAAAAATTAGTAATTCAGACTTTTATTAATCTTTCATTCAGCAGTTGAGATTAGAATAATCTTTAGATTTATTTGATTTTATTACAATTATGAGTGCACTATGTTTCTTAAATTGCATTATCTCATCTCAGATGAATGAATCAAAATATTAAAGGCATGCATGTTAGAATCATGCAACTTGAAGAGCATGAATATTATCAGTATTCAAGATTTCATTCCGTTGTTTAATATGTTAAATTACCACCAAACGTTCCCCTTATCTTAATTCCACAAACTCGAGCTGAGTGGACCGTTTCATTATCAGTGATTTCGTGTCTGAGTATATGTCTGTCTGAACTTGAAAAAGTTGTGTCGGTGTTGTTGTCGTTGTCTGAGAAACAGGGGAAGTCGAGTGAACAGAAAATTTTCTGCAGCATCAACCCGTGCTCATTCCTGGAACCAAAACAAAACCACTTCAATGCACTTCCCTTCAGGTCCCACTTTTTTTTCTGTTTGTTGAATCAAACGAGCATCATCATGTGCATTTTCGAGTGCACTGGCATATTCCTCTGCTATCCCATTTGTGATTTATTATCGTATCATATTCATTTGATGGGACTTGCTTGCTCGCTTTTTCATTGTTCTCACACTAGTTTGCTACCATCATAGTACTAAATTCATATTCTTATTCTTATTTTGAAATGCTATTTTTTTATTTTTAATGGAATTTTGCATTGTCTCAGGAATTTTGAGAACAGTGTTGTTCATTGGACTTGTAGCATGGGGATATCAGGCAATTCAACCTCCTCCCCCGAAGTTGTGCGGCTCTCCCAGTGGCCCCCCAGTAACAGCACCCAGAATCAAACTAAGAGATGGACGGAATTTAGCATACAAAGAGCATGGTGTTCCAAAAGATGTAGCCAATCATAAAATCTTCTTTGTCCATGGGTTTGATGCTTGCAGACATGATGCCTATGTTGCCAAAACCTTATCACCTGTAATTATTTGTTCCCCTTTTTGCTTTCATTATATTCTATGCCATCTTTGACGATTTATTATCTGAATTTGTGGTGGGATTTTTCAGAATGTTGCTGAGGATTTAGGGGTCTACATTGTGTCATTTGATAGACCAGGGTATGGGGAAAGTGATCCTCATCCAAGCCAAACAGTGAAGAGCCTGGCACTAGATATAGAAGAACTTGCTGATAAATTGGGACTAGGGTCCAAATTCTACATAATAGGTTTCTCTCTTGGGGGTCAGGTTGTTTGGAGGTGCCTTAAGTACATCCCTCACAGGTATGATGTATTCAGGTTTGAGGTAATTCTGTTGCCTAGAACAGAACATTATTTGGTTGTTTTTTCTTTTTATGGCATGTAAATGTTTGTGTCCTTTTGGTTGAACTTGCATTTTAGTTGTGTCAGTAATACAAAATCTTAGTTCCTCTGCACTTATTATGCAGAATTCTGTTGGTCCAGATGGTCCAAACAAACCTTGAATGAATATTAATATTAACTTGTTTCCTTGGCCATTAGACTAGTAAGTGTAAAAAAGCTCAGGGTTGGGAAATTGGGTTGGGGTAATTGTGCTTGTCTATGACATCAAATTGGGTGGGATATGTGTGCTTGTCACACCATAAAGAGTTATCTGTTAAAAATTGTCTTCAAATTATATTTATTAAGAATGATGTTTAGGTTTAAATACTTGTATATCAAATTTCTTGAAATAAGTTAGATGAACTATCAGCCACTTTCTTTATGTGTATTCTTTGTGACAGTGAAACAAAATTTCAATGGTGACAGGGTGGCAGGTGCAGTGCTCATAGCGCCAGTTGTGAACTACTGGTGGGCTGGTCTTCCTAGAAACTTAACAAATGAATTGTTCTACCTACAAAAATTACAAGACCAGTGGGCACTTCGTGTGGCTCATTACATACCTTGGCTAACTTACTGGTGGAACACTCAAACATGGTTTCCATCTTCTTCTTTGATTGCTGACAGTTTAGATCTTCTTTCCCTTCAAGACAGAGAACTTTTACCTAAGAGGAAAGATCGAAAGAATCATTTGGTATATGGCTTATACGACGAAACTCATCTAACTTCACACTTTATATTTGTTGTTGATTGACTCATTCTAATTGATTTTGATATTTTTGGATGAATGTTGTGCCTAAAGTTAGAACTTGATCATCTTAAATGTGTTTTATTACTGTTAACAGAAAAATATTAGACTTTTTGATGAATCTATTCATTTTGCTCAGGACATACTTACAAAATATCATGAATCAAGGTTTATAAACTTGTAGTTCGTGCCTTAGGGTCATTTTTATGATATCTAGAGCAAATTGGATTAAAATTAAATCCAAAATTTAAATGGTTTTTATTTTAATAATTGATGTTAAAAACTTTATAATCTAAGTGTTGAAACTGGAGTTCTTACATTAGTTACTTATATGGTCAAAATAAAACATATAACTAAAGGATAAAGTGTCACTTAAAATAGTTTCGGGATTAAATGGCCCAAATTCAAATTTTATAACATATATTGTTGTAGTAGTTTATGTTTAAAGTTAGGGTTATTTCTTCCTCGACCTCCTCAGTTTCTCCCTGCACTCCACTGCTTTATTTTTAATGAAAAATAAAAAATAAACTTTCCTACATCCTTATTTATTTAAGGTTATTTTGAATTACACAATTTAAAATATAATACAAAAGATGTATTTTGAATTTTATAATTTTAATAAAAATTGTATTTATGTTTTGGATTATATAATCTAGAATATAAAAAATTATATTTTAAATTATACCATCTAAAAAACAAAAATCATAAATTTAGAAAAGTATTTTTTATATTTTCAGAAGTATGGGGTGCAGCATGACCATGGAGGTGCAGGAAGAAATAGCCTTTGGTAGTGGCAAAAGGCTTTTATTCTCTAGGCCTATGGTGAATTGATCCGAGAGCCCTTCATTCCCTCTTCCTCTTTCTTATCAACTCCATTTTTCCTTGCCTTGGATATTTCTAGATTTTGTGAATCTTTAAATGCAGAAGAGTTGTACCCTAGCTTATTCAGGATCTCTAACTAACAAATTGATATTTAAAAAAGTTCTCTTGAAATTAGGGGATGAAATAATTTTGTATTGATTGTTAGGCAACAACAATTGGTGGTACCATGCATATTGTTTGTCTGAATAATATTTGATTGGGTTTATCCTATTGTACCCAAATGCAAAAGCAACTTTTCAGTTCTATAATCACCCATTAGTAAGGTGACCTTCTAAACTTCATGTTAAATCAAAGAAAAGTGACCTTGTTACAACCAAACATGCATAGAATTATGTTGGTGTTTTATTTCCTATTATAATTATTTTTTCATGAATAATGATATTATAATGTTTTGTTTATGTTGGAATATGAATTTATAATTAATTAAACGACATTTGTTTGTGTGGCTTCCACTTTCAGGGTCAGGTAAGACAACAAGGAGAACATGAAAGTGTCCATAGAGATCTGATTCTTGCATTTGGTAGGTGGGAATTTAGTCCTTTGGATCTGGAAAATCCATTTCCAAATAAAGAGGGTTGGGTTCATATTTGGCAAGGAGATGAAGATTTGATAGTGCCTGTTAAAGTGCAACGATACATTGCACAAAAGCTTCCCTGGATTCAATATCATGAGCTTCAAGGTTCTGGCCATTTGTTCCCTCATCTTGATGGTATCAGTGATACCATTGTTAAGTCGCTTTTAATTGCCCAGTTGAGTTATTTGTTTGGATAATTTATAAAATTTCAATTATGACTTTAGTAAAATTGGTTGAGAAAAATGATTTTTTTTTTAAATTTTGGTTAATATACAATTGATTGTGGCTATCTCAAAGTTGATTTCTAATCAATTTATTGTATTTTATTCATTTTTGCTCACTTTATAGAAAAGTGAAATCCAAATACAAAATGCAAATTTGTTTTGAATAAACTTTTTAATATTTTTAAAATAAAAAATAGCTTGTTCTGTATTAAAAATTGCTTATATATGATATAACTTAATTTTATAAATGTTCTCATATTAAACTTTTTAAAAAAAAATTATTTTAACTTCTACATAAATTAATTTTAATCATGGACAAACTTTTTTTCTCTTACTTGTCGTCCAGTATTTATAGAGAAATTTATAAATGATTCACAATGTATTCATTGTATAACTTTTTTGCATTGTCATTTTTCTATCTAATATGCTAAAGAACTAATTAATACAAAACATACAAGTATTGTTGGTATAATATATATATAATTAAATACAACAAAAAATTTTAAAAAATATTTATATATTATTTTTTTATTCGCTATTGTTATTATCTATAACATTATTTATACATCCATGGAAAGTTACATGTGCTCACGACAACATAAAACGGTGTGCTAATTAAAAATAAAACATTTATTACTTGATATATAATACATATTCACATATATCATTACATGCATCACTCGTTACGGTAATAAATAAATTTATTATAAACATAATATTTACATAATTACAAATTTAAAGTTAGGATTTTCAAAATATAGCTCATACTATGTACTTAATTTTCTAAGTTTCATTAGTCATGTTCACTTTCTTCGTTCACCCTTTATCTATCCTATTTAGTTCATACAAACTTGTCATCTTAAACATAATATTATATTAATTATTAGTTATATTAATATATAATAATATACAAGTATATCAATATGATCATCAATATATATAAAAAACCATAAAGTTAGTTAGTAGTTTCATTCTCAACCTTCGATGAATAATTTCAACTGAAACATTCATAAGATGTAAAAATATCCTGTCACATACTCACACATGTATTAAGCATGCATAACTAAATACTAACATTTATCATTTGACCAATGTAGTTTATGCGCCTTAAGAATGTATAAATCTTTTTTAACTTTTCACTACTTAATGTTTTAATATATGTGATTAGATCACTAATAAAGTAAAAATGAATTAACATATTTATAATTTAAAGTATGATATCATCTAAGGTATTTCACCCTAGATATGAGTCAAGTATACTAAATTACATAATTGCAAGTAGAAAGTAATTCTCGTTTTTCTATAAAACTTAGTTGCACTTAATAACTAATTTGGACAAATAATATTTTCATAAATTATGTTTATGTTTAACTATACAAATAGAAATAACTTCACTCTTATACATATAATTACTCAAATTTCTTTCCTGTTAATGCTAAATTCGGCCTACTAAGTTACTCAAACCATAACCCTTAAATATAGTGAACTTAATTTTTCTGTATTAAGAATAAATTTCTTAAATGTTTAATAAATAAACTGATATTCACAACAAAGATTTAGAACAACTAATAAGTAAAGTTTTTTTAGTTTTTTAGATACAAGTTTGAATAAAAATAAAAATATTCAATTTTTATTTTAAATATATACTGACAAATCTCTCATTTTAACACTCAATAAAAGAGGATTAAAAAGTCCTCAAACAAATTATATATTTCATTCTTGTGTTGTTGACATGATTTTCAAATTAATTCTTGCAATAATTGAGAACAAAAATGATTTTGTGATAGAAATATTTTACCATTTTTAAGTACATTTTCTTTTTATTTTCTTGTTTTTATATGTATGTTTTCGTGAGAAATGTCTCCTGTAGCTATAAGTATATTGTTGCAACATCGCATATCTGTATTATCTTTAATACTAAAACAAAATGAATGTATTTTAAAACCTTCCTAAAATAAAATATTGAACACGATTATGAGTAAGAACAATTTGCTATGTGAAAATAGTATAATAAAACCATTAAAAGGTGAATAAATAATATTGCAAGAGAAAAAATTGAAAGGAATACGTGTTGAGCTCAAAAGATGTGCTGTAGTAATACAAGCTCACACGTGCGACACCTGTCCTATACGTGGCGGGTAATGTGACCTACTGAGAAAAATATTTGTATCTATTGCAGCATTAAAAGTTTATCTTTTTTAATTAATCATTTAATGCTCTGTTTTGTGGGGTACCCTGAGCTGGAATGAACCATATAGACAAGATATATCCATGAAGTTGCAGGGTAGTGTGCCTTGTATAAGTGTTCTTTGTTACCTTCAGTTTGCTTTAAATCAATTTGAACACACACTTGATCTGCAATTGTGGTGAAACTGAACAGAAACATCGATCTACAAGTTTTTGCACTGCTACAAAAGGAACTTCTTCAATAGTTATACCAGTCTCAAATTGAAATTTCAATTTCCAGGTATCTATGTCCCTACACTTTGTATGCAATCCACCATCTTTGTAGATTATATTGTTAATTGATATCCATTTTGGCTTCATCAATCTTTACAATGTTTGTTTACTTTATATAGATTATTAATATATACCATTTTGCAAGATCATTTTGTTGTTATTTATTTCCATCACATCAAACTTTTTTTCATGATTCATCATAGTTTGTCATGGTTTATGCTTTTTCATCCTTTTTCAGTAACCATTCTGTGTATGAATATTTTACCACTTTTTTCATCAAAGAAGGGAAAATATTCCAAACATTAAACTTTGCACCTGGTATCATACTCATTAGCATTAGTTAGATGTTTCATCCAAAATTTTATATTTATTATCAAGGCAAAGGAAAAGCTCAAGTTATTCTAAAACAAAGCTGTAGGAATATTAATTAGAAGCAGAAAATTACAATTTAATTTGGAGAAAAAAGATGCTTCTTTGAACCAAACCCAAACCTACCTCTTTATTTTGACACAATATTGTTTTATTTTATGCTCTTGAGGGTGAAATTTCCATTGCTACAGTAAGCTGTGTGTAGTGAATAAACCCAAACTTATAATAGTTTGATTTTTGTTGAGAGATCTTGGTGGTGCAATTCTCAACTTTTTTTTTCTTCTGGTGCCGGTGCAGATAAAATACTCATTTTTGCAAGTGAATTTATGTGGAATCAGAATTGGTATTTATCTTGATCATCTAGTATTGGATAACATTAAATAATGTCAGTGGTGTGAAAAGCATCTGATTCTATTCTACCAAAAGGTGATAAAAATGAACTGATTCTGCCATGGTCCCCACTTCAAGAAATTTACTTAGATGTATAAATTGACATTTTTTTGAATAATAAAAAAAATACTAAGTAGGGATTAAATAATGTGACTCTTTCTTAACAAGATTAACATATAATTCACATGTTAAGTGAATTTTCATGTGCTGTTAAAGTATTTGATAACAAGTCTTTTATGCATTTTTATAATATAGACATATTTTTCTTATTTAATAGTAAACAAATTAAAAACATTATTAAAAATATTTTAAACATGGTATTACAATAGTAGTGAAGTAGATGGAAGCGTTCTTTTTCTGTATTATATTTTGTCAATCTTAGATTTGTCTTGTCTGTTACTCCCTTTGTTCTCATCTTGTCTCTTTCAAAGAAGGGAAGAAGATGGTGGTTGAAGAGAGTGAGATGAACTCCCAAGGCGAGGTGGAATCAAGATTCCAACAAGATGCCAACAAGAACCACCATTCTCAGTTCTCACCATCATCCATGGGAAGACAAACTTCCATATACTCTCTTACACTGGACGAGTTCCAGCACAGTCTATGCGAGCCTGGCAAAAACTTCGGCTCCATGAACATGGACGAGTTTCTCAGCAGCATCTGGAACGCAGAAGAGAACCAAGCCATAATAACCTCCTCCAATGTCCCTCTTTCCCACCAACCCTTCACTGACAAAGACGCAACAACACTAAGGAAACAACCAAGCCTACCTCGCCAACCCTCACTGTCTCTCCCTGCACCCCTATGCAGGAAAACCGTGGATGAAGTCTGGTCCCAGATTCAGAAAGAGCAACACGACAACGATAACAACAACAACAACAGTGTTCAGAATAATACCGAGTCTGCCCCTCGCCAGCCCACTTTTGGTGAGATGACTTTGGAGGATTTTTTGGTCAAGGCTGGGGTGGTTCGGGAAACACCGTGTGCACCGCCGCAGTTGCCTCCTCACTCTCACCACATCCCCCAGCAGCAGCCGCATTACACGAATAACAACGGTGCAATGCCGGGAATGGGTTCTTCTTTTGTTGGTAGGAATGTTATTGGTGCAGTGAGTAACGTGGTTGCACCTGGTTACCCAGTGGGGGAGGGTTCTGGTGGGTATGCTGGAAATGGTAAGAGGGATGGTGGTGGGGGGTTTCATCAGCAAGGAGTTTGCTTTGGAGGGAGTGGGTATGGGATGGGCCCCGCAATGGGAATGGGTGGGCCTGTGAGCCCGGCCAATTCTTCTGATGGGATAGGGAATGATTGTGGGCAGTTTGGGCTTGAGATGGGTGGTTTGAGAGGTAGAAAGAGGATAGGGGATGGTCCTGTGGAAAAGGTGGTGGAGAGGAGGCAGAGGAGGATGATCAAGAATAGAGAGTCAGCCGCCAGATCTAGAGCCAGAAAACAGGTGCATGTCTCATTTTATCATTTCAATGCAATGTCTATGCATCTCAGATTCATAATCTTGATATAGATCATGTTGGCAAGACACTCTCTTGACGTATTCTTCTAAATTTTCTGCTTCATAATGATAATTTTGTAGTGCACACTCCCGCCAAGAATTGTTGTGTGAAGTTGGTGTTCATAATTTGAGGGGACTAAGGATTTATAGTTGATGCATCATTGATATATATGAGCTACTGAACACAACATTAGTGTCTAAGAAGAAGTAATAAAAGTATCAATACTTTGTTAACTTTATTGCACCAAAATTGGATACATCGAGTTTATATAAGAATATGTCTTCAATGCTCGCCATTGATGCACTAGGATCGATAGTTTTTCTCAATCATTTTCCCCTTGAAGCAATGTAACTAGGATTGGCTTTTCTTTCAACGAACTGTAGGGGGTTTACTGACACATGACAGGTTCAAACCACCAGCAGCAGTGGTCTATCAAGTAGATCAGCTACTTTTGAAATGCTCTTAGTTAGTTCTTTTTACTTAGCTTAGCTTAGATTTATATATGTAAATAAAGGACCACGTAGCTACTACTTTATGAGTTTCGTTGTGTTTTTCACTTCTTGCATAGAGTTGGTGATGGAAAAGTAGGTTCTGCTATTATAGTAACCTGAAATTATCTTATTGCATAATGTATGAATCTATAGATAGATAGATAGATAGATAGGATTATTTAGGTACCATAATGATCAGGGATAAACAATTATTAATTGGAAGAAACGTGGACAGGAAGTAGATCATGCATACACTAGTTTATTTAGCAGGGATTCACTTCCAATAACACTAGAAATATCATGTTCTTTGAGAACTCCTCTTGTGAATTCAGACTAAAAGGGTAAAAGTACGCCAGAAGGAAGAAGTATTCTAAACTTGTACAAAGTAATATACATTTTTCTTTTTCTGGAACATCTTGGTGGATATTTGAGGAAGGATTGTATTAAGATTCATTTGCAGAGCCTTATACGGTTTTTTCCTTGGCAGGCATACACGGTTGAATTAGAAGCGGAACTAAACCAATTAAAAGAAGAGAACGCCCAACTTAGACAGGCGCTGGTACTGCCAAATTACGTTAACTTATGCTGAATGTTGAAAGTTTTCATCCATATAGTTGTTAGGTATTGGTAATTCAATTATACTCACAAGGATCTTACTTGTATTTTTCAGGCTGAGCTCGAGAGGAGAAGAAAGCAAGAGGTAATCACTAACTAATGATGATCTAATTAACTTCTTGTTAGAATTTCCATCAAGGGTAGAAAAGCTTTGGTGTAGCATGGTCCTTTTCTATTCCATTACCATTATAGTAAATCTATTGCTAATACTGTCCAGCTTAATATGATTTCCTATTTCCCATGACAAAGCTCACTTGTTACGTAGAAATCTGTGATATATAGGGTCTGAGCTAGTGGTGATAACTTGAAACCACATTTAAATTAGCATCTTGTTATCACTTGCAGCAGTGTTTTGAAGAATTAAACAATATTATAGTTGAAACCAACGCTCAGAAAGCAAAAGAGAAAATGAGAGCTTTGAGGAGGAGCATGAGTTATCCTTAGTGAAGAAACTGCGTGGTAACCAGTGAAGACCTTGGATTTTTGTACGCACCAGAGTTTGTTGTGACTCGTATGGCTAAATGAAAAAGAAAGTCAACGACAAAATACTAAAGTTATAGTCCGTTGAAGAAGCAGAGAAACAAAGGGACGGGGAAGCTGCAAGAGTCCTCAAATTAAGATCAACGAAGAATGGGATCGCCCAATTCTGATGACTCTTCTTATCAAATGATCACTAGTTAATTTTTCAGACGTACAATACATAGTTTTTGTAATATTGATGTCATTTTCATCGTGGACTTGTGTATGTATGTTCTTGTTTACGCCTATCACACCCTTACCCTTGCCTTTTAGTTTACTTTATATGTATTTTCAGTATGAACATATATTGGCAATCAATCAAAATTTACTGTTCGTTATATGTGTTTTATGATAATTATAATAAAATTTATCCTCTTATCAAGTCATTCATGATTGGATAATTTTGCTGTGTTTTCTTCTTTTCTTTATACCTTTATTACGATGAAGGGGTGAAATAGTGCTTGAACGTGTCTGTGTTTTATGGATATTTTTGCACATTTTGGAGTTTGAGATCTACAAATCAGAAAGGGGAACTTACTTTTTTATACACGGGGTAAAGGTTATTATAATAACCCAGTGGGTGTCCATGAGGTCAAATAATTTGTTAGTTCACAAATGACATTTATTCCGATCACTCGGTGTATTAAATATACTTTATGTTTTGGACACAGGAAGAGATCATGCATTAGACTAGTGACTCATTTTAATGTGTTTAATAGAAGTTATAGATGCGTGATAACTAGTAAATACTAGTGGGAATAATTTGCCAACTTCCCGTTTTTAGAAAGAAGAAGGTGGAGTACGATTCAGATTATCCAAGAATCATTCAGAAGAAACAGCAAACATTTACTATGCAGTAATATTCAAGCGCAAAAAAGCAACCACGTATATGCTCCCTCTGTCTCCTTCCACAAAACAAAACAGTAATAACAATAGAAAGAAAGGGGATGGGACGGAAACTGAAATTCACTCTTATACACAGAATCTATAACTTTACAATTGAAGAATTCTAGTGATTCAAGACAGAAGAAATGGACAAAAGAAATTCAAGGGGCATGCATCTATTTTCCTTTATTTGGACAGATTACATGAGTGCGACAGAACCCACTACTCATATTCAAACTCAAATTTTACATGCCCATATTTTCTTCCTAGTTGAAGAATGAATTCAGAGAATCTGGCAAGAATTTGGCACTCTTCATGTGTTTTGACCTCTGAAACATAACCATGAACGACCAATCTTTTCAAATTGGGACAACCTTCCAAAAGTCCAGCAACCCATACTGAGAAAAGATCACTGATTACAGTCCATCCAAGTTCTAACACCACCACATTCATCAAACAAGACAAACCCTGCAAGCCATAATGAAGCACTCCATCTCTTAAATCATAACTTAACGACAAATGCGTCAATAGAGGAAAGCAAACAGAAATTGTCTCTATATCGACAACCTCATCCTCGTCATCAAAAACAACACCCCACAGCCGAAGCTTATGTAACTTTGAAGCTTTTGAGATCATGTGATAAAATTTTGGCCACATGATTGTGAAGTTACAGACATCTATAATCTCAAGGTTCTCCGTACTATCCCCAATATCAAGATGGATAACACTCACATCATCAATTTTCAACGCTTTCAGTGTTCCCTTTCCAATCAGCTCAAAAATCTCAAAGGTACAATCTTTCAAATGAAGTTTCTCGAGCAAATCCACATCCAGTATAAACTTATCGGAACTAAACAATTCAAGGTGGAAATCCTTCAAAGAAACACTGCTAAGCTCCACAGAAGCCTGAGTATCCGATATTGCAATCTCTGGACCAACCATAACCAAAGTTTCAAGCTTTGGACAAGACGACATAAGAAGGCTCAAATCCAACGCCGAGATGTTAACAAAACTCAAGGAAAGCGACTTCAAGCAAGGAAACTTCAAATAACGCGGCTCCACACCCGTGATGGAATTGCGAGCCAATGCCAACACCTCCAGCCTATGCCTGCTGCATTTCTCAATGATGTTGAAACAGGGGGTTGTCCTCACATTGTAATGCAATTGGCGCAAGGAATCCCTAGTATACATAAGCCAAGCAATGACGGGGGCAGCAGAGAACTCATGCTCATCATCCATGAAAATGGTCAAAAACTGCAAAGCCTTGGTTTGAAAAATGGTCTGAGTGATGAGTATCTCCAACCTAGCAGAGGTGTAGTCATGATAGAGAGGCCAGTCAGAAAAATTGAAAGAAAGACTGTGGAGGTGACTGCGCCATGCTTCCTTCCATTTCTTGCAAGTTGCAGAAGCAACCACAACATCCCGGGCCGAGCCGAGAAGAGACAATATGTTACCGATCACTTCAACGGGAAGGTGGTCCATAGTAGTACAATCAAACAAATTAACGGAATTTAACAAATACTGAACCACACCCTCAATTTCAAAAGAGCCCAATCCAATTTATCAGAACCTGTGCAGTATATCAGAATTTCATAAATTCATAAATTAAACTTAATTGAACAATAATAACAACAACAATAACAGTAATACCTAAATAAACAAAAATCAGAGACAGAGGGATCGTATACAGTGAGTGATTGGAGTGATTAAGGTCATAAAATAGTTAGGAAGTTAGCATTGAATTGAATCGGCAAATAACACAGTTAAAGGTAAAGGATTAAGCTAACGGGACTTACCCGGAGAAGAAGAAAAGGATCGTGTTCTTAGCGCAGAGAATTTGGAAATCGAAGAGTCGTTACATCCAAATTTCGCCGAACTGTGAGAGAGAGAAGAGGACCTACCTCTCTCACTAGGCGAAGGAAATTCTATTTGTTAGGGGAGGCAAAACGGAGTGCGTCTTCAAAATCGTGTGTAGGGTCCTTCGCACGTGTTAACAACTTACCCTTCGCACGGACTTTTAACGTTTTAATTTTAAATTAATTACGTATTTTAATTAAAATCAGTTATTAGTGGTTAGTAATTATTTTACACGACAAAAAAGTTATCAAGAATTTCCTTTGTTTACTTTCATGATGAGGCCGACACCTCACATGAATGATTCATCGATAATGTACAAGTGTTGAGTAAAGAGTAAGGAATAGTGTAAATGTGGGTTAAGTTTATTTTAATTTTTAATCGAATATATAGTTCAGTTACGGGATTAAGATAATGTTTTAGTAATTTGGTCTATTTCAATAAATTATAATTAGGTTAAATTGAATTAGGCATTGAATAATTGAAAAATGTACTCGTATTTTTTTAATTTAAAATTAGTATTTTTAATATTTTTTATTCTTATAAATTGGAGTAATATTTGTATGCACATGTAAACAATAATTTTTAAAATATAAGGTTGTGTTAGGTAGAGAGAAAATAAATAAAGTGCAAAAAAGAAACATGTAAACACAGAAGCTTTGATTTAAGTGAAACAAAATGAAAAAATTGAAAGAAAAATATAAGAAAACTAGTTAAAAAAAAGTTGATTTTAGAAACCAAATTTGTTAGTTTTAAAATAATAAAATTACTTATTGATTTAATTAGAAATTAATTTAAAATCTAGCAATAACAACTCTAACAATAACAAGTGAGTGGTTAAAATTTTAGTAATTAATGTTAGATATTAGTTTAGATTCTCATAAACTAATTTAGTTACCATCAAATACAAATAAATTAAAATATCAAATACATAGAACTAATTTAACTATCAATTATGTAAAAATTAATTTAGCAACTAATTATACATATTCATAGCTAGGTAAGATAGAGATGAAATAAAGTTAACAAAGGATAATATTCATGCTGATAATAAGAAATAATCACTAAAGACACTGAAAAAAAATAATCATAACAGTCAATAAAAGAATATAGTTTATATTTGTCAAAAAAAAATTAATCTCCTAAACATTAATTAATAAAATTCTAATTAATATCAGATAAAATAATAATAATGATTTACAACAATAAAAAATAATCCTAACAATTTTAAAAAAATAACTCCTATCAATATTAATAAAAAAGTAATAGTCAATATCAACTAAAAATAGTCATCACACCAATATTTCATCCAGTCTTAATCATATTAACGACCCTAAAACAAAATCGAACTAAAGAAATAATATAAAATATATGAATAATTCTTGAATTTTTATCTTTTAGGCCAAATTTAAAGTTATATTTTTATGTAATCCAATTGCTTAAAACATTATAGAATTTCAATTTCTTTCAGCATTCTTTACTCAAAGAACATATATTTTTTAAAACATTTCAAAATTTCTTTACAAATGAGTTATCTTATTAAAATTTCTCATTCAAACACTGTACGGTATTATGAAACATACACATAATATGTTTTAGAAACATTTAATCTTTATTAATATGTTTTTCTGAAATTTAAGAAAATGTATTAAAAAATACATCTTTTAACATTTCATAAGACTCAAAGCCATACATCTATACATTTCAAACATGAATATACACTTATTTTATTATAACTAACTTGATATGTGATAGAAGATTCAACTTGACCGAAAAGGAAACAAACTCCTTCGCACCTTGAGTTGTTTAATTTTAAGCTAGCAAGAGACTATATCACAAAGTAATATCAAAGAGAAACACATTGAAAACTAGGGGTTGGTTCAATTTAAGTGTGATTGAAAAATATAGCTTTAAAGAATAGAAAAGAGCATGGTTCAACCTCTCATTTCCCTTTCCTTACTCACTTGTGGGATAAAACTTCAAGCTTGCAAGTGTTGGTTGTAGAGAAGACAACAAAAGCATATCTTCCTCTTCCTAATTTACATTGTTGTTCTGGTTTAGAGATTAAAAGACAAAACTGCCCTTTTATATTAGCCATCAAATAATAAGAAAGTTTGGGTATAAAATTTGACCAATTGATTTTTTGGTTAACTGAAGTTATAAGAGTGTAGCGGAGCAAATCTTTTTAGTAAAAGGTTCTCATAATAGAAATGCCTACTTGTGACTAATTTAAATTTTTAATTTATTTCCTAAAATTAGTTGATTTATATTAGACCAAAAAATGAAAAATTTGTTTTTACTAAAATTGGTAAATATGTTGTAATTATTTTAAGCATTAATGTTAATAACTTAGAACTTTGTGTAATCTCAATAAACTCCATACAGTGAAATTATTTATACAATGGAAAATTTTCATATACTAGCCTAATGTAATGTAGGATTACATAGTGCGATTAGGTCATAGTATGACTGATTTTCTAAATTTATTATCACCTTATTTAAGTCCTAAAATTTCCATAAAGTAGTTATATAGATAAAACATAAAAAACAAACAAACTCAATATTGCTTAAAATTCATACAAAAAATTGCTAACACATAAATTAAATCTCAAATTTATTTAATTATTAAGTTAAAATTTTAAAGGTGTTACAATGAATATAAATATCATTTAATATTATTTTTTGTATTGTCCTATATTATCCTTTCAATACTTATCAAGAAAGAGTCTGTGTTGGATGAAAACCGTAAGCTTGAGAACATGGAGAAAAATAAATTATCTATTTGTTGCGCAAAATTAAAGATAGCCTACCAAAATAAGATAAGTAAACAACATTATCTTAGTCAATAAGATGAACTTAATGTTATCTAATGCATTATGATTATCTTCTCTGTTTCCATCAAATCAAATAATAAATTACGCCCTTTAGGAAATACCTTTAATATATCGCAACAACCTTTTGATAGATTCATATATAAGTTCTCACAGGTAAGAAGATGACACAAATTATCTATGAATATTTTTTTTTTTCTGTTTTGAAATCAAGTTTTGTTGAAAAGTGTATTACTTTCTTTTAGTTGTTGCTAAAAACATGAGCTTGACCTTAATATTCATTTGTGTTAAGACGCTTTGATTTGTAATATCTTCTTTAATTAAAAAGTGTAAAAATCTAAATAGGTTATTGTTTAAATAATACTTCAGGAAATTGTTTAGTTTATTGTAAATCATTGCCATATTGTAAATTTAAATATACTGTCTTCAATAAGAAAAATTTTGAGATCTACATACAAGTTTTTTGTAATTTTAGTATTTTATTTTTACTTTTATTTATTTAAATATTATTACTTAAAATTAGTAATCTCAATCTGACTTTGATTTGAATTTTAAAAATTGAATATGGACACTGCCAAGTAGAAAAAAATACAATAAATATCGATTACAACATAATTAACTAATATATTAGAATCTAAATAGACGAGTTAAAATATTCTAAATTGATATCATTGATCTAATTATTGGTGAATCTTTAAATGTTTATTTTTTTTTCTTTAGTCATTTTCTTTAAATTATTCATTTTTATTTGTCCACCCAAAAATATAGTAAAAAAATTTGTCAACACCTAGTAAAAAGCTTCACAAGAATCTTGTCCCACAAACTTGTATGATTAAGATTTTTCATTTCATGAAGCATCTCGTGCCATTATATTTATAGACAGGTCATCATTCCTTTAAATGTGAAATTCATATATAAATAAATGAGAAATACAAGGACTTAATGCAGCTTCTTTCCCTAGGTTTTGTAGCATAAGGCTGCGCCATTCAACCAGAAATGATAATTCGTAATAATTTAAGTAAAAGCGTGTTATTTAAATCGACCAAAGAATTTTAAGAAAAGGTTATTCAGTTCTGAATGCGTTGAATGATATTTTAAACTTAACTGATTATTTCCAAGATATTGTTAACCTACAAACTAGAATTTTCATGATTTAAAGAATTTTACATTATGAATAAGAATCATTAGAACAAATGATATTACAAATTGTTGAAATAGGCCTTATTAGCATCAGCTCCAGAGAACTCGTATACTGAGACCACGCAGTACTCAGTACCTTTTGTTCTGAACACCAAAAGGCAGAATTGTAGAAATCGATTAGTTGTACTTGTGTGTCTATCTATTAAGTCGTGAAAGGACTACTACTTCATAAGGTGGGGATCCACAGCAAGTCGAATAGCAATTTTAACCATTTCATGACTTAGAAGAACCACTGCTGCCTGTTGTCATGAAAGATTCACCACAACCACACTGACCTTTAGAATTTGGATTGACGAAAATAAATTCCGATCTGAGGGGAGGAGCAAAAAAGAGTAGTGGTTAAAATAAAAGCACGAAAAACACAGCAACAGTTCACATTAGGAAAAAAAAAAACGAAGAAAACAGATGAACCAAGCAACAAAAACGAGCACACCACAATAACTGTACAATAATTTTCATGCCCTTTCATCAATAGGGTCCTTCAGTGATGCAAACATTTTTCTACATGTATCTGAGATAGGAAAAACACTAATCATTACCAGAGGTAAGCATAACACGTTACATAGGAAATAATTGACAACTCCAAAAGCCCAAGTTAATGCACAGTAAGAGTAACAGGGGTGGTATATAGTTTCTGTCGCAACAGATCAATGCCCAAATATGCAGTTCCTAAATGAAGCTAAGACCTTAGCTAGATTCCGGTGAAGAGAATCTAATCAAATTAATGTCTTCTAAAGTTTAACATATTTAATGCATTTGTGTTTCAATTCTCTCTCTCTCTCTCTCTCTCTATATATATATATATATATATATATATTCAGTATTTATAAATCATGATAATGACATCATGAATGGATTCAATTCTTACTGCAAATATGTTGTGTGCAGTAAGAACATATTTGCATGTAATTTAACTCTATAATGGGCTGGTTTCGTATAAGGAGAAATTTTTGTGATGGGACGATTTCATACAATGCAATGTATGTGTTTATCAATATCTGTCATAAGCAATATTTGTTTTTGATTAACAATTTATGCACGACTAATTATATGTCTTTATTCAATAACTCTGTAAATTACTGATTTAGCATATCTCATCTACCAAACAAACAGACTTCTGCATGTCTGTCACTAGTTATGCTCTTAACCGTTTGCTTGTACAAAGAATTAGGTGAATTAGCTAATAATCCTTTAAGGTGCACGTTTGTTGAGGTAATCTCAATTAATTAAAAGGGATGAAATTCTCATTCTCATTTGTTTTATTTAATCACAGGCAAACATGATTGTATAAAGAAAGGAGCAAAAATTAATTAGAAGGCATTAAATTCCGTCCTACACACACACACCACTAGACTATTAGTTTTAATACTCAAGATTTAGTAAGCCTTAAATTCTGTTACAGTGGTGCCGTACACGCACTACTTGTTTTAATACTGTGTTTCTTTTTATCTTTTCAAGGTGGAAGAGCCGGAATGTAACTTTTGTGGACACTCTACAGATTTGGTTATAGGATTAAAGTAAAGTAGATGCCACCATGACAGTATGACAAGATTTGTCCACAATAGAATAATTATGCGGTTCTCCTAAAGAATAACGGAATACAGTTACTTAGCATTCGTACACACCTCATTACTAAGATGGATATATTTTATAAACTAAATTCCCCTAAAAATGATTCACTATATGCTTTGGAAGTAATATAGTATGATTCTTTGATGATTGAATTACATTATCTGTGTCGATTTTCACTATTAAGAACTAAGATTTCAAATCTACCTACTTGGACACAGTTTGTACTTCATGCTCTACTGTATTAGTTAAAGGGTAGATATCAATCATTAAGATCAATTAGAACACAAATACTCTAGAAGTATTAAATTAGAAGTAACCAAATAACAAGCTCAAACATCCGATCTACTTACGTTCATGCACTATTATGCCATAATGAGTCCAATTTTAACAGCCAGAAACAGAATAGACAGAAATCCTTAATATCAACTTTGAATGACACTTATCACTAAAATATTTTCGGTTTCCAGAAAATTGGCGCAACAGATTCAATTTACAAGAGTAACAAATGCATGAATTATTAAAAATATGAATATTTCCCAATTTCAAACAATTCCCATGGAAACTGATAATCGGTAGAGGATGAATTTCTACATCCAAAAAGCAACCAACAGAAAAGGACTAAGCAATCGACAACTGATTTTGATGTAGATGGAGCAGTTTACAACGATAATCTTAACATATCTGTGTCCCAATTCCCAGCCAAAATACGATTACCTCTTATAGAGAGATTTATCATCCCATTCTTAAAGCACAATGCAATATACAAAAAATAGCAAAACAAAAGAAAAGTTGAACATAAGGAAAAAGTGTTAGGGAAAATATTTACCTCAGTTTGTCATCTACAAAATCCATTTTAGTTCCAATGACATGCATAAGGGCCTTTGGATCAATCAATATCTTAACACCCTTATCCTCAACCAACTCATCAAACCTTCCTTTTTCATCTGTCAAAAACAACAGGAATCTTAGATCAAAAAGTCATAACTCATAATTCAATAATGCATCCATCTCCAGCTCACCACAAGTGAAAGGAATAATCAGTAAACAAAAAGAGAAAATTCCCAATAGTATTGAACTTCTATCCATGTTACTCATATTTAGGACATGAGATTTTTATGAGAATACATTAGCACCAAAGGTCAATTTTGCCTATTTATCTTGGTATTTGACATACCTCAATGCATGTGTTTGACTAATGGTGGGAGTTAATTAATCACGGGGGGAATATCTTCCAAACTTCAGTTATGTAACAGTATGACAATGGAATGCAAGTTTCAAAGACACGGGTTAACAAAGTTTTTGGAGGTGAAATACGACAAGTTAAAAATGTTTTAATTTTTAATAGAGCTCCGTGATGCTGAATGATGCATGCGGCAGACTTCACCCTGCAGATTAAAGTCCATCTTCTTGACTGTTGCCATCAATTACATCAATCGTCTTAGTACCTATTTAGTTAGGTCACTTCCTTAAGGTATGACTTATTTCATCATCTCAGATGTGACTTCCAAATTTACTTCCTCGCTCTAATCATCCAAAATTCTTATTTATGCAGACAATGAATTGAGCATTTTCACGCTAGTTTGCGTAAAACCGATATGTATATGAAACCAAAGACACTAAACATCCAAAGAAATATAAAAATAGACAATAAAAGCACACTAAATCAACTAACTGTTCATCAAGTTCCAGATTATGATAAGATGCCATCTCAAAGACAATAATCATAGGAGCACGTCATAAAAATCGAGAAAAATCGACCATTTACAAGCACCGATGCAAAGGACTACGGTTTCGAAAATTAAAAAGAACCGAATGGATTAAATCTTATACATAAGAAAGGTAATTTAACGAACCTAAGCTAAATTATTTAGGATAAACCTTTCTCCTATGATTAAACCACAGGGAGTCCAAGACGAAAAATTCATAATCAACTTGAATTGAGCTAAGTTATTAGAGAAAAAACGTACGGCAAATCTAGAAGATATACGATATTAAGAGAATAGACGAACGGAAAGAATGAGAGACCTGCGTAATTGAGGGTATAGGATAAGCCGTTGCAGCCGCGAGCTTTGACTCCGAGCTTCAAGAAGGGCCTCTGCCGCTGCTGAAGCAGATGCCGTATTCGCGAGGCTGCGGCATCCGTCAACGACACGGCTTGGCGGCGTGCCGCCGCCCCTATCTTCTCCGCCGCCACGCCCATCGCCTTCGAAGCCATCGAAGATGAACTATTTCTGTCCCGTCGTTTTAGGATGGTTCCTCTCTTTTTCAGGATTGGCGCGTGGCCACCACGTGTGTGGCTATTCTACGCTATTCACAGAACGTTCTCGATAAAACCTATGCTCTGTGCTTGTGTGGCCTAATTATACCTGTCTGTCACCTCTTGGGTAATTTTATCACAGCTCACAAAGGTTCTTACAATATACAGTTATTAGACAAATTTTATCTAAATTCATTTATAATTCAAAATAATTTTATATCTAAGAAAATATTACTTCAGTTATAACGGAATATTCTGACATAATCATTTACTATGCAATTAACAAAATTTACTTTTTTAGATAGTAAAATAAAATTCACTTATAATGTAACAAGTTATGTAATACTGTTATACGCTTATCTAGACATGTATAATAAACTTGTTAATTTTTATAATAATTATCTAAAATCTGTAAACTTAGTTCTATAATAAATGTTTAAAAATTATTTCAATTATAATTAAATATATTGAAATTCACAATGATTAATTTGTTTTTAAGTAAAAAGGGCAGAGAAGAGATAGGGAGAGGTTGCTGCGAAGAAAACCCCTAGACGAGTAGGGGTTTTCAATTCCAAAGCTGTTCTGTCTGTATATGTTGTTAGCGTTGGCACGCTCATCACACCCAAACAAAACCGACCTTGCGGACCATTTTCATTTCTCACTTATCAACAAAAACAAACGCCTCAAAATGCAGACACGCTCCTTCTGAGAAAATAATTCCACTGCTCCTTTCCATTTCACCACTCAAATGCTACACTCACTCTCTCAGACCCCTTCACTTTTCTCTGGTTTTCTCTTTTCCTCTAATCTCCATTTTTATGCTTTTAAGTGTGCCTATTCTCCCTTTTCGTGCATTTCAGTCACTTCTATTATCACTATTAACAGCACTACTATACGAACTACACTCTAGCATCGTTTACTTGATTTTTTTTTTTCTCGCATGACCTAATATTCGGTGATTCTTTATTAATTTATTTATTTATTTAATTTCACAAACAGGTATCGGAAGGAATTTCGAGCGAATTGTAACATTCACGTATTGAATTTACTGCTGCTAATTTTGTCGAGAATTTATCTGAGGCCGCGACTTTCGATACTGTGAAAATGGCTACCTGTTATGCACCTTCGAATGCTAGAAATTCAGCGGGGGTGCTGGCTGTTGTTGGAGGAAGAGCAATTTCTGAGAATCACGGGAGCAGATCGAGCTCATTGAAAATTCAAGAGAGCAAGTACTTGTTTGGCAGCAGTAGAAAGTGTGGTTCGATTCAAGTGAAGTGCTCCACGAATTCCCACAGCATTAGTCGCAATGATCCTTTTCTGGATCTGCACCCTGAGGTTTCAATGCTTAGAGGAGAAGGAGGGAGTTTGTTGAACAACCCTAGACCTAGAAAGGATGTATCGAGTGGAAAGGTGGATGAAAGTTATGAAGCGACCATGAATCCAAGTAACTACAATGAAGCTAAGATCAAAGTCATTGGTGTGGGTGGAGGTGGGTCAAATGCAGTCAACCGTATGATTGAGAGTTCCATGAATGGTGTGGAGTTCTGGATTGTTAATACTGATGTTCAAGCCATGAGAATGTCGCCAGTCATTCCTCAGAACCGGTTGCAAATTGGTGAGGAGCTTACGCGAGGTCTTGGCGCCGGTGGTAACCCTGAGATTGGTATGAATGCTGCCAAGGAAAGCAAGGAATCGATACAGGAGGCAGTTTATGGAGCTGACATGGTCTTTGTTACTGTATGTTCTGTTAACCACTTTTCCTTAGAGATATAGCTTATACTAACTGCATTTCAGGTTTGCATTGTGAATTTTATTTGTAATGCCTTTCTCGCCACTACCTGACATGGTTTATCATATATGCTCTATTGCAATACCAGAATATATGTTTGTAAAATCATAATTGGAACTAGGTTGTGGTGGTGTGTGTTTCCGTACAAAAAGAAAGGATAGGGTAATAGAATATTTTGTGCAAGGAGGAACGGGCCACAAGGCTATCAAGGGACTACATCAGAGGGGTTATACTGGTGTGGAGGCTTAAATTTTTATTCTGCATGCTCCCTTTAACATCTGTTATGGTGACATTCAAGTGCATGGTCTAAGTTATTTGACCCATGTAACTTGACACTTATTATTTTGTGAACCACTCCTTTGGATTTTTACATTTCTGCAAGATGTTTAAATTTGGGCGTATCTTAGCTGTATCTAATGGCTCTTTATCACAAACATGTCAAAATTGATAAAACTCCTTACAATGAATTGCAACATCTGTGGTCTCAATACATCTGTTTTGATGACAAATAACTTGTATGCCATGTTTCTTTATCAGTTTTAGGAGGAAAATTATTAGAACATGTATACAATTCAGGTCTTTATTATTTTCAATTTTGATTATTAATTATAATTGTTAATCATTGCCAGTTAGAAACAAGGAACCAGCAGTTCATGGTTTTTGAAATCCTCGACTTTACAATTTTTCAAAATTTTCCAGTTCTACAATACTGTTCACTGTTGCCAGTAAACTTGAAAAACTAGAATTCATTTGTGCAGGCTGGAATGGGTGGAGGAACTGGCACTGGTGGAGCTCCGGTTATTGCTGGTATCACAAAGTCAATGGGTATACTGACTGTTGGTATTGTCACAACTCCCTTTTCTTTTGAAGGACGAAGACGGGCAGTTCAAGCACAAGAAGGAATTGCAGCCTTAAGAGATAATGTTGATACACTGATAGTTATTCCAAATGACAAGCTACTGACTGCAGTTTCTCAATCTACCCCTGTAACTGAAGCGTTCAATCTGGCTGATGATATTCTTCGACAAGGTGTTCGTGGTATATCTGATATTATTACGGTATGGAATCATGAAGATCTTTGAACACGAACAAATACATTCCTCTCGTTTTTTTTCTCCTGTCAAATCTTGATTGTAAATGGAGTCAAAAAGGAAGGAAGAATGAAATGGGAACCTTGAGGGATGTTTTGACAATTCAGCAGTCCCTACCTGATTCACTAATTTGTTTGATATGTTAGTTCAAAATTATGTCTTACCATTAGTTTATTTGCTAGAACTCATACATTTTCGGCTATCAATTTTGGATGCATGTAGACAAAATACTATGACCATCCTACTAATCAGATGACCTGGTTTTGTTTCCCATGTTTTAAAGTTGATGGTGTTAATCTGTGAAATCACTAATGCTCATTTTGTTAATTGATTGCAGATACCAGGATTGGTAAATGTAGACTTTGCTGATGTTCGAGCTATAATGGCCAATGCAGGTTCTTCACTTATGGGGATAGGAACTGCAACTGGTATGTATGGGAAATGCAGATGGAGATGCATTGCTGGTCCTGATTTCTGATCTTCGATTTGACCTAAATAACTAGCAAGTTTTCCGTACATTGTACGGTTATTTCTAAATAAAATCAAATTTTAAAACATGAATTTAGTCAAATTTAAAATTAAAAAATTATCATTGATTCATTGTTGAGAAATCAGGTATATCTATAAGAAAGAAAAATGTATAATAGATATCTTCACTGTCGCTAAAGCGAGTTTATTTTAATGGATCGGAATAAATTAAAGAGATGAGACTTTTGAAATTAATGAGAAGATTATGAAAATGAATTATCTGAATCAATACTCATTGATGTATATTGGCGAAGGAGGATTATGTTGGGCTCTTGGCAGCCAATGTAAAACTCAAATTTCCTATGATGCATCAAATTGAAATTCAAATTAGGAATGACTAGATTTAAAAAATTGTTTTGAGAGGATAAAAAAATCTTGAAGTGAGATACTTGATGTAGAAGTTACGTCCGTGGCTTGCATAGAAAGAGTGTATGTCCTGAAAATCCTCTTGTTTTAAATCTAGTACTCGAATTTAATATATGGCAGTGGATTGCTTCTAAACCTCTGCTTTTCTAACTAAAAATTATATTAATATCTGTAGAGGGTATTGTGTTGCTTGAACTATGTATGCAGAAAGACAATTATAAACATTACGTTACCATATGGATCATGTCTATAACTAAAAGGGAAGGATTATTTGACCAAAGTTGTTTTAGAGGCACTGCCTTGAGAGTTGAGAGTTTCAACTTGCACCTATCTTTTATTGCAAATCCAAACAAAGCAAGATGAAGATTGTAAAATCAATTCTAAAGGTCCTCAACAATAAAATTTTAACCCTTTACTTCAATTATTAAAATATGAATATATTATCCCCTTGTCTCTGTAAACCTTTTTTATGGGAAAAGAGAAGGGCGGTTCAAAATGATGAGCATATATTGATCCATAGTTTCATTTAGTATTGAAAAATTGAAATTTATCTTGCTTCTTTTTGTATTGAAGGGAAAACAAGGGCAAGAGATGCTGCATTAAATGCTATCCAGTCACCTTTACTCGATATTGGTATAGAAAGGGCTACTGGAATTGTATGGAACATAACTGGTGGAAGTGATTTGACCTTGTTTGAGGTAGCTAGCTATCCCTCGTCTTTTACAGGGTTGTCTTTACTAGATAGTTGTTTCATCTGAGTAAGTACATGATGCTTTTTTCTCCTCGTTCTTTCTTTCGTTCTCCTTCTTTATTTTGGAAGACAATCTTTCCCTTTTCCTTTGGAATCTGGGTCATACAACATGCACTGAAGTTAGGATTTTCTGAATAATTGAACCTTATGACCATGTGCTGAATTCCATCGTGATACTTTCTTTTCATGATTGAGATGATTGTGAATATTTGTAAAAGACGTCCAATTCCATCTAGTGATCCAATTACGATAATTCTGTAGTCATACTTTCATGGCAAGCTAGCTTAGTTTTTGAAGCGGCTAAATAATTGTTTGAGGCATACTTTGGCATCCATTTCGTGAACAGAGAAATAAAATAAACAACTCTTAGGTTTGAATAGCTACCTGTTTAACAATCTGCAATCTATTAATTTCGTCATACTCCATATATTTAATATGGTCTTTTGTATGATAGGGTTTAAATATTATCATTTACAGGTAAATGCTGCAGCTGAAGTTATATATGATCTTGTGGATCCCACTGCTAATTTAATATTTGGAGCAGTAATAGATCCATCGCTCAGTGGTCAAGTAAGTTATACTATGCAAACCCTTGAATATTATTTATACCAACAGCTTTATGTCAATATTCATCTTCCTCTAGATATGAGTTGGGCAACATTACACCTGTCCAGTGCGTTCAATACGTAGTGTTATCCTTTTTTTTCTAGGAAGCACACGCACTTCAAAATATTTGTCATGTGCATGTCACATTTCATAAACATTTTAGATACTCCTACCTACTGTCCACAATTTATGATTATAGTTTTTTTTTTTTTTTATAAATGACACTTCTTTTCACTTGAAACATGCTTAAATTGCACTGTTCTCTCATCTAATGTTAGAATAAATGAAAATTTCTAAAAATGTTTTATCATTCTCTCTCATGGGATTAGTCGTTTTTTTTCTTATCCTAATTTGTTTTCTTAATCACTTAGGATTATTATTAGAGTAAGTAAATAAATAAGGGGTACTCTCGGTTTTATGAACATAATTGAATCCATCCATACATTGTAATACATTTCAGTTAATATCAATTAGTATTTCATTCTTTCTTATCTATCTTCCTCCTTTTACACCTAAATTTCCACAACTCAAACATAATTTTAAAATTACACTCTCCTCTCGAGAGATGAAATGTGCTTCTATGAATGACCTTACAAAAGACACTTGTAATTTCTTTCACAGCTTTCAATGTCACCGAAAGTTAATTTTGAGCAATCTATTTTTTATTTGGGCCTTCAGAGGATAAAATAAAATTTTAAACTCCCTCCTATCGGCTTTTGAACTTAAAACATTGATTTTTCTCTTTTAAGATTTGTGCATTTATGTTAATGTTATGCTACATATGTTTTTTCATACTCATACAGTCCTATCTTTTTTCAAATTTGCCATGTAATAGGTAAGCATAACACTAATTGCGACTGGATTCAAGCGTCAAGAGGAAGGTGAAGGGAGGCCTACACAGGTATGACCTCTTCCCTTCGTGTGCCAATTAGCCACCCCCAGTCCTAGTCTCTCTTCCCCTCTCTGATGCCAATACCCATATGATTGTGCTTTTTGTCCAAAATGCAGGGCAGTCAACTCATACAAGGGGAAACCATTGGTATCAATCGGCGATCTTCCTCTTTCACTGATGGTGGTTTTGTTGAGATCCCTGAATTCTTAAAGAAGAAGGGGCGCTCACGTTATCCAAGGGTTTAATCACAATTCTCTCAAAATCTTCAATCCCTTGCATCTCTTTACCGGACAAATTTTAGGGATACAAATCTCATCAGTCTAGACGTTAGGTCCTGTTTTACCCTCTTTTACATTCTTAGGCCCGTTTTTTGTATACAGTGTTCAGGAAAGCAAAGCACTTTCCAAACCGTTGTGTTGAGTTGAGGCTTGTTGGCATGTTCTAATAAGTTTGTTAGTTTGTATTTTTGTACAGAGAATATATCAGTATGGTCAGGGCTTGTTAGTGTTACCAGCAGATCAAGATTAAATTCGTGTACATGACAGTTCTTGGTTCCGAAGACACCCGAGAAACGTTTCACATTCTCACAGACCAGGTGAAGCTGTCCTAGTCTATAATGGTCTGTTTTGAGAAATATAATACATGAAAATAAAATGGATGAGGGAAAAATGTGAAAAAAAGGTGTTTGGTGCAAAATAATTAGATAAAGTATAAGCAGAAAATTTGATAAAAAAAAGTGATAAATTGCTTTTTTTTTTAATTTCATCTTCTGTTTCTTTTCTACTAAATATTAAAATTCATTTTCTCTATTTCTTTACTCTTCCAACAAACTATAAGAAAGTGATATTTTTATTGAGAAGCGTAGAAATACGTTATTCTATAACATTTTAAATATGTTTTCATATGAATTCTAATAAATTTCTCTTTTTATTTTCTTAACTAATGTTTTAGGATAATGGAAACAAGACTTGTAAAATATTGTGTTTATTGTTGATAGAGTAATGAGATATTCTATAAAACCTCTTACAAAAATTTCTATTTATTGCGAGGGTTATGTGTTTGATTGACTTGATTCGTTTACAGTGCTGAGTTATATATATATATATATA
>Ga0209489_102246_pt1 | contig 39450 bp, 19 predicted proteins | sample SiratrowhiteBW_FD_187527 | JGI IMG/M metagenome (GOLD analysis project Ga0209489, IMG submission 187527) | Root nodule microbial communities of legume samples collected from California, USA - Siratro white BW (SPAdes) (version 2) | ecosystem: Host-associated > Plants > Roots > Nodule | place...
ATAAGTCACTTTATTTAAATGAGTTCATCTATATTATAATATATATTAAATAGAGACGAAAGGTAAATAGGTTTACACTGTTTTCTTTTTCTAGGCTGCTGTGTTCAAATTGTAATATTCAGACTCGTATTGTTATATTATAGTTATATAAATTTAAACTTTTAAATATCAATTTTTTATTTTTAAATTTTAGAAAAAGGTAATTAATACTATTTTTAAACTTTAAAATATTAAAATTAAAATGAAACAAAATTATCTAAGAATACAGTACTTAGGAAGGAAAAGAGTAAGTTAGAAATTAGTTTTTTTTTTCCTTATTAAGTTACTTCCTCTATTTTATGGTCGATATATAGTTTAGAAAAATAATTATTTTTTATTTAATTATTTAAAATTTTGATAATAAATTTATTGAAACGCTTTTCCAATTTCTTGAAAAAAAAAGTAACAAGTTTTTCTACCAAAACAAAAAGATTTCATAAAAAGTGTATAATCAAAATATACTTACTTTTATACATTCAATTGATCAAATATTTCTTAAGATCTCACTCTTCGTTAATATAAAAAATAAAAAAATATAATATTTTTTCTTAATATTGACAAAAATTTTATTTTTAATTATTTTCATTTCTACATTATAATATATATTAAATAAAGATAAAAGATAAATAGGAGTAGACTGTTTTTCTTTTCTTTTCTAGCCTGCTATGTAAACTGTTATTGTCAAATTGTAGTTGAATAACTTTGAAACAATAATTACTTTTTTTCTAATATTATTATTTATGTTATTAAAATATATTTTTAAATTAACCTTAATTACACTTATTTATTATAATTTTTAAATTTATATATAAGAGTATCTTTTAAGTAATAATAAATTAATGTAGTGAAATTTGCATATATTTAATTATAATAAACATGATATCTTTTTATTTATATTTTTACTTATATTTAAAAAGAGAGAAACTATTTTCTTTGGTTCTTAATGTTGTTTTGTGGTGGTGCTATTATATCTTATGATTTAATGTAACTCTTATAAGCATTCTATTATTGTATGAGTATTTTTTTTTTTTTTTTTTTTTTTTTTTTGGTGGTTTTTTTTTTTTTTTTTTTTTTTTTTTTTTTTTTTTTTTTTTTTTTTGTCAGTGGGTCTGGTTGATTTATAGCCTTCAATTTTATATTTTTATCACGTTTGATGCATAGGCTCAGTGAAGAAACTGGTTCTGAGAATAATTTGGTGGTAACAGGTAATACCGTAAGTCCATGAAATAGCTAAACGCTTTGTGGAGTTTTGTTTGATAAAGAAGCGAAAGAATGAAAGTGGTCCACGGCGCATCCACATCCTATCGAAATTATTTTCCGTAGTCAATATTTTTGCATAATAGTTTATTAGTTTTCGCTAGATTTATGGTCTGGTTCTTTAATAAAAAAGAAATAAAAAAATAATTAAAAAATTAAATTGTATTACTAGTATTTTTTTTAACTTTGTTTCTTACATTTTTACTTAATTTTTATTTCTGCCCATCTCCTTTTTTTTTCTCCAACTAAACGCTTTATTTTTCTCACCTTTTTAAAAAAAAAATAAAAATTATCCACCATGTTTTACTTGTTCTCTATCAGACACAACCTTAATTCCTGTTACTGTCTACGTCTTGATCTAGTTTAATTTAACATGGCATTAAAAATATTGTTATGCTTAATTCTGATAATTTTAGGTTTTCACTTGTTTTCTTTTCTCTAAATTTGTGTCAAATCAGTATGTAACTTGTAGATTTGCATGAGATGTGTTGGGTAGATTCACTATTGTTTTAGGTTAAATTAAAAGTACAATTGCAAAAAATAATTATAAAGTAAAAGACAGTAACTTTAGCGCCTAACGTATTACATAAGAATTAATTAGCATTTTCTTACAAATAGAACTAAAAGAAGACGAATAGTAAAGTATAAAAAATACATAATTAGATAACATATTTTTGAGTAAATAATTTAAATGTTATCTCTAGATGTTATTAGACCCTGAAAATTGAATTTTAGAATGTTAATTTATCGCAAAATAATTAATTTTTTTAATTGAATAAATTATTGAAAATATTTAGTTCTCTATGTTCCTCTTCTTTAATTGTTAAGCAAGAGTCTAACATTGCCTCCAAGTCCATTTAGATTTTATATTCCAGTAAAACTAAAATATAAATAAAAATGGCAAAAACATATTATATTAGATTTTTGTATTCGAAATAAATTTTATGATTTTACTGAAAGAATATACCTATTTTTTAACAACATTAATTTGGTGAACTTCGGATTGAAAAAACTGATAAAACATACTATGGTAGAAATAAAAAAAGGAGCTAAGTGTTTACATCTAGATACCCAAAACACGTCTAATTTGAAAGACTAATTAAGCCAGGGCGTTAGGCTAACGGATAACGGATCTGATATTAAAATATTATATATATATTATTATAATGGCACCAATAAAGTAACATACATTTACTACATAACTTAAAATATTAATTTTCTAATTATATTTTTTAACTTAAAAATATTAATGTATAGTATTATATTATTAAAATAATTGCTAAGTGGGTGTAATTTATTTTAAGTATCTAAGTATAGTTTTTCTATTTGAATTAATTCCAAGTACTTTCACTCCTAAACACGCAATCGAAATAAGAAAAATGGAAAATAAAATCTTTCAATTAACTAGAATTATGTCATAGATCCCAAATTGAAAAGAATTGAAAAAAAAAAAAAACAACGTAGAAGTAGTCAAATCAATAATAATTGAGAAACATTTGGTATACTTTATATATATACATTTTCTTCTATTACACAACACTACCTTTTTCACAAGTGACCAATTCATACCCTGTAAAAACTTTGTTGATCACCTAAGCAAAAAAAGTAGGTTTGAAATTTCAATCGGCTTACAACTAACATCAACAACGTTTCATGTTGTGATGAAGATGGATAAAAGAAAGGAAAAACAAAGTGAAAGACAACAAATAGGATCATAAATCATGATTTGAGAGAACATGTCCCACACTAAACAGGATCATCAAATCTACTTTCAGCCGCAGCAAAACCACTTTCTCTGCATTTAAATTTTACTATAACTTATTAGAGGGATATTCAAACACATACTGAAAAGGATGAGTAATATTAGTATTTAAGTTCACCTTTGAAGAGTATTGAGGAGGTCTATAATTCTCATTCTTGAACACGGGATCAGATCTACGTGAGATTGTCGAAGTAGTCTTCTTCTCATCTATAGCCTTATTGAATATGACAGTAAAACCTTCAGCTGAGGCAGGATCATTCACATCCCACTCACCGAATTTAGGCAATGCTCGACCATTTCCTTGCTGTATATTAAGAAAAGCTTCAACTGTTAGTACCCTGTTATGTTGTTCCATGCAAAGAGAGTTATTTGTGATTTGTATAAAAATTGTTGATGAATAGAAAAAAGAAAGAATTGAAAGTGATGGGAGAAAGATACCGAAGCCATTGGAGAGGGTGGGAATCGCAGGTATGTGATATGGTTTGGGATTAAGAGAGAAAAAGAGCAACGCTGAGATGAATGAAGACACAAGACAACACACGTATTTAAAGAGCATGCATTAGGACAGACACCGTGTGTGTCTGTTTGCTTTGCCGTCCTCTCAGTTCAACGGCCCTAACCGTTTTTTGTTTTCCGTTAACCACAACGCCCCCAACACACCGCCGTTAGCGCGCGGGCGCATGTTTTCAGTTTTACCTCACCTTCTCAGTTATTTCTCCATTGTACCAGTATTCCGTACTAAAATATCATCACCAAAGTTCGAACCATCAACCATATTTATTTGTCTATAATTTTTATTCTTATATAATAATGTAACATTATTTTTAATTATTGACGTCTTTAAAATATATTGGAATTTATTTTAAAGATATATAGATAAAATATGGTATATGAAATAATTAAACTATTGTTTCTGTTTACATCACTCTCTTGTTAATCCTTTATCAGTTACAACAATAAAATGTCTCTTTAATCTTATTTGAGGTAATAAACCAAATATTTCTTAAATAAATTTTTATTTGTCTATTTAAACCAAATATTATTATTTTTATGTAAATAGTACTAATGGGTTAGGCATATATTAAAAAACTAATTTCTCATATAAGATTATTATTGCAAAAATAACCATTAATGTCATAATTTCTGTGTTGGTTGATAAAAACATTAAATTAAAAAATTGTATTAGAAACCATATATTACGAGGTTGGTTGCATTTAAATCCTAATAATAATAAAAATGCTTTTTTACATCAGATGAAATGTATCTAATATAAAGAAGTCATTTTTTATGTTTGATTTCCGGTACAACTAATTTAGAAAAAATCATTTAAATTATAATTTTACCATCATACAATTTTTTAAGTCAATTGCTTTTTGCCAACTAATGTAAAAAATGTGATGGTAATGGTTTTTTTTTTTCCAGTAGTGATTTCTTCGTACTTTAACACTATAACTAATTTTTTCATTTTCTTAATAAGCTTTAAATTGCTTTTAGCAGATAAAAATTATTAGTATGACTTTAGTCCCTGATTATTACTAAATATCATCATTCTCAAAATGAATTTTTATTTTGAGATACTGTTAAAGGCCGTATTAATCTCTTTTTTCTTTTTTTTTTCATTTGATTGAATCTCAAGAGTGTAATAAGGGTACAGAAAACAAATAAATATGTAATTTAGAGGTAAAAATCGTGAAACCTAATCGAGAAAAATCTCCTCGAAAAAAATAGAGCAACATGTCTTTACGATAGCACAAAATGTCTTTACTCATTACCAAGAAAAAGAGAATAAATATATTTATTCAGATTGAAAGCTTAAGCTTTGGATAAAAATAATTCGCAAAAAACTGAAAATAAATGATATCTTAAAAAAGATCTCACAATGAGCAATGTTCTTCCCCTCCACAAGAATAATACTACTGCATGCTGAACACGCCAAAGAAAAGGAGTGCATGCTTAACTTAGAAAAAATATGACAAGTTCACATTTTATGGGACAAACAATTGAGTCTGTCGTTGATATGGGTGAGTCTCTAGTGACATAATCCTAAATTATCAAACTAAACTTTAGTGTGACAATTTAAAATTCAGAAATTATAAATATAAATAGTTTGTAATATGTGATTGTTAGAGATATGTGATTTTTAAATTATTTAATTATTGAATATGTGATTGATCATTTTTGTTCTTTCTATTTTTACTTTTGATTTTTGAATTAATTTTCTTCAATTTTTGTTCTGTGTTTTTCAATCTTTAAACCCTGAATTTGAATTTGTACAGTAAAAATGTGTCTTCTAAATATCAACCTTGGTTGTACTCTATATTGCAAAAATTTAAAGAAACTAAAGTATGTTTATTTTCATGAACGACAATGAAAATCATGGTCTCTTACCACTCTTTACTGTTGGAGTTTTTCCAAGCTCTCTCCTATGAACAACAGCTGGTCTACATCGAACACTCTCCCCGTCTCGACATGTCAAACTTTGTGTGATGTTGGTTTCGTTGTTGTCAAACTCCGTAATCTACTTCAGTTACCTTTGTGATGCTCCTTATTGTTGCGTTGTAGTGTTGTTGGCTTGCTAACCTCTATAATTGTCGCGCTCCTTCACGGTGATGTTCCTCTACAATGTCGTGTTGTCACCCTCATTGGATTTTGCTATAGCTAGTGTTGTGCTCCCTATTGTTGTCGCCTAGCTTCGTTGCATTGTATTGCCTCACTATTAATATGTTCCTTCTATACTGCACAATTTGCGAAACAATGTAGAAACTATCTCACTTTCTAATTATTAGCATATACACTAACATGTTAATTCATGTAAAAACATATAAGTAACTTATGTAAAATGTCTTTTTTGTAGTAGTCTAATTAAGAAAATATGTCATACTACATCTCCTTGTTTATACTTACTTTAGTTATTAGGAAATTATGCGAAATTACATCTTTTTTTTTCTAATTCCTACTAAGGAACTATATGATTAAATATCTTCTAAAAAATATATATTGGGTACGTTTACCAAAAAATAATGTATAATTCTTAAATTAATATATGTAAGAGCTCATGATATCATATAATCAATCAAAGTTATTTTTTAAGGTAGTTAGTGTTATTTTTTAGTCAACATTGATGAAAACATATGTCAAAATCATTTCTCAACCAGTATCAAGAGCTTTCAAAAAATATCAATAATAGTAGCTTTTATATTTGGTAACAATTGAAATATTTTATCTTAACAATAAAATTAAACTTAATAAATATAAATTGCCTTATCTAAAAGATATATTTGAAAATATAAATGATTTGAAATAAAAGCATTTCAACATTAACGCATTTAAAATTTTCAGTGTATAAAATTTCTTATTCAATCATTTTGTAAGTGATAACACAAACATGAGTATATAATTATTGTTTTACGTTATAGCATCTTTTAAAAATCTCATTAAGTTTTACTTAAAACTAATAAGTAATAAGTTTTTACTTAAAAAGATGACCTATTCTCTTAGACCCTTACATAAATCAACACTGCATTAAACATACAGTCTTTTATATGCATAATATTGTACATTCTTATTATATATGTTTCACCAATAATAACTTGAAACATAGAAGCTCCATGAAAAGTCAACGAAATACTCACCTATTAAAACAAAAGTCGCACACAAAGTACAAGAAAGTACTTTCCTAAACTAAAAGGAAAGTTCAGCATTTTTCTTTATCTTACTGAGTGAATTTTGCTGAAAATATTTACGGATGTAATAATTGTTACTATCTCCATATTTTCTCCTCATCTCAATAACATGCCTAGGAATGAATAGAGATAAAAGATAGAAATTTGAAAAATCGTAAAAGAGGAACCATAGAAAACTGTGACTCGATTAATCTTAGACTAGAAAAGAAAAGTTTAGTTCATTATGGGAGTAAAAAATACAAAAAAGAATGTAAAACTAGAAGGGAAGAGATAAATCTATCGTAATAATGAGCCATCAAATGACAAGTGTAATTTTTTGTTTTACATTTTTATTGACTTAGAAATTGGGCCTAACACTACATATCGAGAAATTCTTTCTGTTAAAACTTAAATATAAATTTCGAAAAATTAAAAGATTCGTAATGTCGTTACTTATATTTTTCAAAATTTTGTAATTTTTTTCTTAAGTTTTTCACAATTTCAATCTTTTAACTTTTAATTATATATATAATTTTGGCCAATGATTTTCTTTGTGATTTAGATCTTTAATTTTAAAAGCCCTATAACTTTAGTCAACTTTTCATTGCTTGAGAAAAATCCATGATACTCACGACTTTTTTTACATTATTGAAAAAGATAGAATCCATAAAAATTAAAATTAAACAAAGTTATATATAATTAAAAATTAAGCTGTTAAAATAAAAGAAAACAAAATTGCATATTTTATAAACTATAGGGACCAAAATCAGAAATAAATTCAATGAAAAAAGTGATAACAATCCAGTGCATCAATAACTATATTAGTTTTTGGAAAAAAAGATAGATAAAATCATACTTTACATTTATTAGTATTAGTTAGTTTTCACTCTAACCTTTACTTTAAACAAAGTTTCTTGGGACAGTAGGGGCTGCGCTATTGCCACAGTTGTATATTTAGCCTGAAGAACAGAGAGGCATGAAACATAAGCCAACCTAACTTAACCACCTAGCTTTCAAAGCTCAAACCACCTACCTGTTTGTGACAACAATTTTCATCACAATATTTAAGGTACCACTTTAAGTGGTTGCCATTACTACCCGCACATGGGCCTCCATCTTCTCACAACTTCATATATGAATTTGGAATCAAATTCCAATTCCATCCCTTTAACCCTAACCCTTATTTCCACATTTTCCTTATTCATCCTCTTTCCTTTGCTATTATTTTAAAAAAAATATATATTCGAATTAATGAAAAAAGATAAAGAAAAAAGAACTATATAAAAAAATTAGATGTTAAACAAACCTTAAATACACTTTTTTAAGGTGTGTATGGAGATATCAATGACAAACTCCCTTTTTATTCCTCTGAATTTGAAAAACTATAAGATGATTTAGACTTGTCTTCAAAAGACACAAGAAAAAAATTTGAGAATGGTGTCCTTTGAGTATTCTTTGCAAAATTATATATAATTTTAATTTATAAAACTATCTCTAACTTTTTTACATTTTATTCAATCTCGTTTCATATTTTTTAGAAAAAATTGTTGTGAAACTATCTAAGTTTAGTTATCTTGCTCATATACAAGTGGAGAGAAAAATACTAATTCCAATTCCAAAAGGAATGTTTCAAAATTGATTCATCAGAATTTATATTTTTGCATTTTTTAATAAGAAAAATTGGTATTTGAATGTGGTGGACGATAAATATTACTTTACATAACACTAAATTAGATTATAGGTATAAAAGTGTTGCCTAAAGATAATAAAGACAACAGTTTTATTATAAACATGGGTTAAAATCTATTATAGACCACAGTCAGTCATTTAACCGTTGATGTATTAGACAATATTTATATATATGTTGCTTTTGAAAATATGTTATGTAAAAAAAAAAAATTGTGATATGTCAAATAAAAATAGTTTTTTTCTCGAAAAAGTAGTTGCCTCGTCACAAAAATACAAACTAACTTTTTGAAAAAAATATTTGCTTCTTATCTCTTCGGCAAAAATACAAGTTTTGTCAAGATTCACTGAACACAAGAATTGGCTTCCTATGGCCCTCGTGTGCGGTTCTTCCTCTCACTCGCGCATTCTCATTGGTTCATCGACGTTCCCTCGCCAGTTTACCATTGGATTTGTTAGTCCATCGTCATTGTTCTTCATCGTCGTCGGTTTATTATCAGTCTTCGTCGCCACGTGTCATTTTCTACCTTCTCATAATATGTCGTTCTATCCCTTATTTCTCTTGCTTTTTCATACTTGTAATTTATAATTTTTCTTTTATTTAAGTTAGGTATTATGTGTCTTTAAGTTGTATTTTGAAGATTTTGAGATTTAGGAGTTTAAAGTTCTTGTTTTTGTTAGATTTATACGTTAAATGATAGTTAGAATAACATATTCTTCTTTTTATTTACATTTTAAGGTGGTTTTATAAAAATGAAGAAATGCAATAACATTTTTATTCTTATACAAAATTTGTATAGTTTCCTATTTTAATTTTTTTCCTTTCTTCATCTAATGCAAAAATATATGTGTAATTTATTTACAAATTAAAAAAACATGAAAGTATTATAAGAAAAGATAATAAATATGTTAGTAAAATTTTAAGAAAAATAGAAAATAATATTTCTTTTCCATAAAATATAAAGAAACGGAGGAAGTAATAAACCTATATTTAGTTGGATTAACAAATAAGGTTTTTAATAAGAGAGAGAATAGTGTGTAAAATAATAAAAGAGATATTAGATCTATTTTATATTTGACATATTTTATTAATAATTATAATTATATATTTTATAAAAATTAAAATAATTTATTATTTAATATTTTAAACTTATTAATTGATTTTTTTACCTATTTAAGTTTTATATTTGGATAAGTTAACATGATTATAATTTTATTATAAATTAAAATGTTTTTTATTGACTATTTTCTCAAGAATATGGATCAATAATTTTTTTTTAAATATTTTTTATTTAAAACAATTATTTCATATGAAATCTACGTTTAGAAAACTTTTGTGATTAAGTAGAGAAAAAATATAAGAAAAAGTTTTTATAAAATTACTATTTCACTAGTCAAGTTTAAAATGTTAGGAGTGTCTATTAGAAATTAGTAATTATTTTAGGAGTATTCATATTAGTTTTTAAATATCTAGTCACATGTATTTAATAATTAGTTGAATTTATGATTGAATCTTTCTTTTCACGAATGATATGAATGTCTACTTTAATTTTTAATTATATTAGTTATATAGCCAAAATCGGTTATCTATCTAAAATGTATCCAAAATAAGTATATTGGATACTGGTTATGAAATAACATGTACTTTTAATATATTTTTTTATCAGTATCTTCTAAAAAACGAATAATTTTTTAAATAAATATTTAAAACTAACCTTTGTCTAACTAAATTTGATAATAGCTTCACAACATAATAAATCAAACAGGTTCAAGTATTTTAAGAAAAAAAAAAATGTTCCTAAACCTCTCACTCATTTCTCTTCTTCTCCTTCTCATCTCTTTCATCCCAACTTAATACAGAACAAACATCAGCATCCATTAGAAACTAAATAAATATTTTGACATAACATTCAACATTTGAATATAAGAATTATGCTAATAATCTTATAGTGAATTTTAATTAAAAAGTTAAACATTTTTAAGCAAACTTTTGTTTACCAATGTTGATATAAGTTATTAAATATATAATATTACAAACTATTTTGTAATAAATAAAGGATTTATGATTTTTTTTCAGTAAATCATAATTTTCTTGCTAATGTAATATTCAAATATGTTTATCATATGTGTAATCATTTGTCTCATCTATGTACATATAAACTAAATAATAATGCAAAAATAACTTACACCAACACTATAAGCCATTTCATTAGTAATAATATGATAAATATAAATTGGTATATTGAACTAATTGATCTCTTTAATAATTTTTTACTATACACATAATTACAAATTAAACAAACTATTTTAGAGCTATAGAGTCTTTCCATCTATTCCTAAACTCATAAGGAAAAGATCAAAGTTTTTAAAAACAACCACGATTGAGGAGGAATGGTATTCTCGTTGTAGATCAAACTTGTTAGAAGGAAAAGACAGTGTTATTAATGACATTCATAATATCAACAGATAAAGTTCACTTGTCTCTAATCTATGTAAAAAAACTTAACAACCTTTTAGGATCGAGTTTGTATATTTACTGAATAATAAGAATAAAAATCTGAAATTTCAGTCATTAGTAACTCATTAATTCAGTAATTAAACCCTTTGAAATCATTTACCAAGATTTTAAAGGTTTAATTCTAATAAGCTCTAGAACACTCTTATGTGTTCTTTGTAGGACTCTTCTAAAAAAATTATGTCTTCAAAAGAATGAGTGGAGCAAGGAGACAATGGTGGTTGGTGGAAATTAATTAATGAGACAACAAAGTAACTAAAATAATAGCTCACATATTTACTTACACCATACCCTCTATAACTATAACCTTTTTACTTTCATAAAATCACCGTCAAAGGGGTTGGTTGTGGTGGGGACATACTCATTAAATTATGTCTCAATAATTACAATTTCAATCATTTAAAAACATTTCCTTTTTCATCTCCCCACCAATATATTTATGGAAAATATTATTAAAATTTTAAAATATACGGCTATTTAATGCTAATAATACACTTTTACTTTTATTAATTTTTTAACCAATATTTTTTAAAGTACTACTTGTCAGTAAATTTTTATTTATGTTATTAGTTAAAGTTTTTTTTAACCATTAAAATGTCTCAAAAATTTGTTTAATAAAATAGAAAAAAATTATGTGTGGTGAAGAGTAGTGTAGGTTCCCCAGCTACCTCTCAGCAGAAGTATTAATGTAGGAGGGACACTAGATCCACACGTCAGGACGGTGCATGAGAATCATAAGAGTATGGGCCAAAGTCAATTTAGGAACAAATGTAGTCTTCAAAATACGACTATGGATTTGTTATTTGCTACATTTTACATCTAAAAAATAACTCTTCCTTATTTTCTAAATTTTAATTTTTTTTGGACGAATTTTTATTTTTGTTAATGAAATATTTTCAGGAATTTTTATTTTTATTTAATCGGAGTTATCTTTATTTTTTTCTTTTAGAAAAAAAGTTATTTAAATAGAATTTTAAGAAAATAATATTAAAATCAATTATTTAATGAAAAACATTTATAAATAAAATTTATTTATTTTCATTTTTGCCTTTTATTTTTAATTTTAAACAAGAAGTGATTTAATCTAAATCATTAATGCTGAGCAATTAATATAAAGTTGTTTCAAACTCAATTAATAGTTTCGAGTTTGAGTTTTTGGTATTTTATCAAAAAAGCATCAAATCTGAAATCATAGTTTTTAAGAAAATTTACTCTAAATAATAAATTTATGGAATAATCTTATCTTTAACTTTGAATTTTTACTTTTAACTTTAATTGTAAGCAATCCATCAATTTACTAGTCACATACCATTCAAAATACATTGTTTATCTTGCATTAAATATATCATTTTATTTATTGACTGCAGTTTTTATCCTCCCTGAAACATATTTAAATTGAATTTTGAATCTTAATGCGCAAAAATTAATAGTAGCTCCGTTTAATTTAAAATACGATTTCAATTGTGGTTGTATTTTATCTTTCAATAAAATTAAGTCATAATCAAAAGTATGTTTATACAAAAATAGTTTGAGATAATCCGAATTGATTCTTATAAAAAAAATAATTTTAATTTTTATAAGAAAGATATTTCTTTTTTCTGCTTTCAGTTTGGGAAGATACTAAATTATACATACATATATATATATATATATATATATATATATATATATATATATATATATATATATATATATATTTATATTTCAAAAAAATTGTTGAATCTTAAACTTAAAGTAATGAAACTGTTATATATATAAGATGAAACTCTAGCAAAGTGGCAACTACTCTTCTGGTAATTAAGGTACCCTTTTGAAATGGCTTCTTCTGTGACATTCATGTCTTCTTCTACCATCCTCCTCATTACCCTCTGCACACTGTCCTCAGTTCTGTCAGTTGCTTCTGCAGCAGCATCTGTGGAAGGAAGGACAAGACCCTTTAAGAGGGTTTATGCCTTTGGGGACTCTTTCACTGACACAGGCAACACCAAGAACGCTGAAGGGCCAAGTGGTTTTGGCCATGTCTCAAACTCACCCTACGGCACCACCTTCTTCAACCACTCCACCAACAGATACTCAGATGGAAGGCTTGTGATTGACTTTGTGGCTGAAGATCTCTCTCTGCCTTACTTGCCCCCTTATCGTCACAGAAAAGCCAACGACACTTTCGGTGTTAACTTTGCTGTTGCTGGTTCCACCGCCATAAACCACTTGTTCTTTGTCAACCACAACCTCTCCCTTGACATCACTCCTCAGTCCATCCAAACTCAGATGATATGGTTCAACAGGTACCTGGAAAGCAAGGAATGTGAAGAATCAAAATGCAAAGACTTCGAGGATACTCTATTTTGGTTTGGTGAGATTGGTGTCAACGACTATGCCTACACTTTAGGATCCACTGTCCCAGATGACACCATAAGGAAGCTTGCAATCAGCAGTGTCTCAGGAGCATTACAGGTAATAAATTTGAATCCTTTAAGCGGTTTTGTTTTTCTTTTCTGATTTTTTTGTCTTCATAGTCTATGATGTTGATCTTTATCAAACATTTATTAAGTGAATTATTGAAGTAAAATTATAACTCCAATTGGATTTAACAAATTGCAATTTTGTGCACAGATCATTATATTTCAATATGATTGACTCCTTATTTTCATTTTTTGTTTTGCAGGCCTTGTTAGAGAAGGGTGCCAAATACCTAGTTGTGCAGGGTTTACCTCTAAGTGGGTGTTTGACATTGTCCATGTATCTGGCTCCTCCTGATGACAGGGATGACCTAGGATGTGTGAAAAGTGTGAACAACCAAAGCAACTACCACAACATTGTCCTGCAAGACAAATTACAGGAATTGAGGAAACAGTACCCGCAAGCTGTGATACTTTATGCTGATTACTTCAATGCGTACCGAACTGTCATAAAGAATCCAAGCAAGTATGGATTCAAAGAAGTGTTCAATGTGTGTTGTGGATCAGGAGAACCACCTTACAACTTCAGTGTGTTTGGCACGTGTGGCACACCTAACGCCACTGCCTGCGCAAACCCTTCTCAGTACATCAATTGGGATGGCGTTCACCTCACTGAGGCCATGTATAAGGTTATTTCTAGCATGTTTCTGCAAGGAAACTTCACCCAACCTCCATTTAATTTTCTGTTGGCAAAAAAGGAGAGGGCGGGGTGAATGCTTCACTTAAGAATAATGTTTGGGATTTACTTTTCCTAAGTGCTTTGATGCATCTGATTATGTAACTATGAGTGAGGGAATTAGGGTTTATCTGTTTTGCCAGAACTTGTGTCCACTGCATCATATATGACAAGTTCAGAGGAGCATATGTTATGCTATATTATGAGATATAGTATTTTTATTTATCCCTCCTTAAATATAAATATAAAATATTGATTTAATTTTTTCTTGTTTATTTTTATAAGATTTTCGCTAATCCATTACGTTAATTAATTTCTTTATAAAGGTAATTCTTAATTATTTTAGTTCACTAGTAATACATATTATAAAATTTGTCTTTTATTGAAGAGTTTAATTTTAAAACTTAAAACTCTACTATTTTTCCTTCTTCATATATTAATTATTTAAAGACAAATTTAGAACAATATTATAATTATAAATAAAATTAGTGTTTTAATTGAAATTAATCAATTTTATTAATATCTTAATTTCTTATGTTTAGAAATGGAGAAAATATGTAATTATTTTCTCAACCATCAATTTGGTAGTTTATTAGAAATTTAAGTAGATAAAGAAGGATGGAGAATTGGGGTGGAGATTGGGAATGTACATAGTTCAGTACAGTAAAAAAGTAAGAAATAATGGGAATTCAGCAGTAGTATAACATGAAAGTGGAAACTTCTATTGGTCTTAAGAAAAATGGATCCAATTTTGATGACATTTTCTCTTCCAAATGAATGAGGGTAGGCCCCTTGGAAGTGGTGAAAGGAATTAAAGATGGAAGAATCTAGAATACTATTAATGGATCACATATGCTGCTAAATTCAAGCAATTCAGCTGGAATCCTTCAAAGTCTGATTCATGTCTGCAGAGAATGAATAACACTCATCAGCACATGCTCGTGGTTCCATCCCTCTAGAAAGAAATATACATACTTGAAAAATGAGCATATTAAACCAAACCAAATACTCCTAACAACTTTCCACAACATTTAATACCAACCACCTAAGTATACGGTCATAATATTTAATATAAATTAATACAATATTCTTTATATTTGACAACATTGATTAGCCGTTAGTGTTTTCAATAAAGTGATAAATTTTATGATTTCATTTACTCATTATATGGTGATTGGTTGATTTTAAAAAATAAACTTATATAAAGTAATAGGGGTAATGTTGTTTTGGCGTTAGTAAATATATAATGTATTTAATTAAATATAATTTAAAAAAATATAACTTTCAATTTAATTGGAAAATAACACCAACTTGTTCTTGCTAAAAGAGAAAAAATACATATTATTATATACTCCCTCCTTATGATAAGATACCTTCTAAAAGTTTTACGTAATGGTTTTAATAGACATTTTGTAATTTTAATGATATTTTCCTTTACTTGTTTTTGTTGGATGCGTTTAGTATCTATTTTGGGATTTGTCTTCAAAGAGGAGATATATAAATTGAACTATATTTTACTTAACATCCAATAAAGTGTTGTTATATCATTTTTAACTTCTACTGATTTTAATGTTTTTTCATTAAACTTACATTGATTTATTGGTTATATAATGCTTCTTTTATCTAGATTTTTGATAAGTTATTTTCTCATTAAATATTCTTATTTACGTTTATTCCCCTCTTTGAATATTTATGATTTGGTTCATACAATATGGATTTCACTATTAATTAATAATATTGATGTATAATTTGTTATTTATAGTTACATGATGTGTTTCTAAAGACACCAAACCGATAATGTTTCATTTAAAAATTTAATACAGTGAAAAAGGAAAATCTGATTGCAAAATTAGAGGTTTCAATTCGTGGGAACATTTATGAATAAAATACTTGTCAATTTTTTATTCACTATCTCAATGCCTCATGAGATGACTTTGCTTATCTAAAAAAATTCAATGCCTCAATTCATTAGTAAAAATTTCAGAATAAAGATATAGTTGATTTGTAAACTTCCCATGCATGATTTTCTTTTACAATCTCCACTTCTCTTTTGTCCACGTTTAATTATTAAGAAAGTAATATTTTTAATTCATACAAAAATTAAATTAATGTTAATTATTAAATCTAAGATAAAAAAAGTTTAATATCATTTTTAAAAAATCTATAAAAATAAATTACTTTTTGTAGACCACAGTTAATTATTATTATTATTATTATAACAATAACAACAACAATAATAATACTAATAATAAAATAATAATAATAATAATAATAATAAATAAAATTACTATAAGTAATATTTTTTTTCTAAATATTTAGCACAACTTCATATTCAGACTCAATTTAATGATGTTTGATACTATTAAACACATATTTACGACGTTGAAGACTTGACAATTGTTTAAAACATTAATTGTAAGTATTACTCTAATAATAAGAAGCAAACATACTAAGAACCGGTCCTAAAATGCTAGTGGATCTTGTCATCATCCCAAGTACACAATCATACAAGAAAATATTAAGTAGTTATTAAGATTTTTCTTTCTTCTCCACTTCACAATCATACAAGAAAGTATTAAGAGGTTGAATTTTAATTGAAAGCAATGGAAGCTTCATTTCCTTTTGTGATATCTATAATTTATATAATACAATTTTTCTTTTTCTTTTTACATAAATGATGTTTCTATTTTATTTTCTTGTAACAACTAATGACCGAAGTTTTGTGATCGATGTCAAAAGTCACATAAGTTAACTTTAGTAAATTAACAATGCAATTATGATGGATGGAATTTACTCTCTAAGTTAGTATTTATTAGAGGAGACACTCTTAACTAGAAAAAATGTTAAGAAGAGAAAAATAGGAATTATAAATAAATGAATATTACTTTATGTTTATTGTTTAAAATTATCATTAATTTGATGAGATATCTTTATATGGATTCGACAAGAGTTTAGTTAGAGTAATATTCAATTTTTAAATTAAGTTTGGGGTAGAAATTCTTATATTCTCTTCTCCTCATTTTTATATTGGTCTTCATTTTAAATCACTAAAATTACTTTTATTAGATTATTTAAAAGAAATCATCTTCATTGCTTTATTTAGTTACTTATTTTTATTCAATTATTTTTTATGTTTGAAGAACCCTTATCTATGTATACAATAACTGTTTTCTCTTGCATCTATTTGACTAAGGCAATAATCATTAAGTTTATATAAATGTATTTTTTCTCTTATCACAATCTTAATTATGATTGTTTTTTTCTCTATAACTCAGTCCATTAAAGAGGTGTACTGTATTTTGAAGATCCTAAACCTTAGATTTATTGAATTAAATTATTTATAAGATACATATATGATCATTTATGGTCTTTTTTAATGTTTTTTTTGTCATATAAGAATATCTTACTATCAATTTTTTTTATGTTCAATAATGTAAAATTTTAGTTTATTAGGTAACTTAGAAAAATTATTTTCTCTTTTGAAAAAATATTTTCTCTTTTGAAAAAATATTTTCTCTTTTCTCTTTGGTTTTTTTTACTTTGTTTTATTTGAAAAACTCTTCTTTTGTTACATGATTTTTTTTCATTGGTTCAACTCATTTTATATTCATCAAGTTCATTTAAATTCTTAGATATTTTACTTTTTAATATTTGCAAAAATAAACAGATTATATAATTGTCATGAAATATAAATTAATTTTAATCTTTTACTTTTTTTTCTATAATTACTTTACAATTCGAGAAACTCTTATTTTCTATTTTACTTTTAAATTTATATTGTTATAATTTTTTCCTCAACATTTGGCATTAAAGAAAAAAAGGAAAACGTGTATCTTTTTATATAGAATCCTTGATATCATGTTTTTTTTTTTGTTTTATTGTGTGATCTTAATCTTTTATAAGAAAATTAGTTAGTTAATGTTAGACACTAGAGCACACAAATATTCTTATTATCTATCACAGATGATAATGAGATATAAATTTCATATTAAAAAAATATTAATCTGTATTTCAGAGAATGAAAAGAGTATAGTTAGACTTTCAATTATCCCATTATTATTGATAACAAAAAAAATTGTGAAGAGAATATTTCTTTTCCCACTAAGATTTATAATAAAGAAATAAAATAAAAAAACGCTTCAATGGACAATAAAACCTTTCATCCATTTGGATGATTGTACCTGCCTTAATATAGATAAACACAAACAATAATATTAGTTCATGCAACAGAGCAATAAGTGAGTGATGGACAACATAATTAAATAGATTGGGAGGAAAGGTGACCAAATTGTATAAGCAGATGCTTAGCATTTTTGTCTTCAACTAAAATAAGTACTCGTAATACATAAGGAAAAGAGCATCCGGAATATATTCGGGAAGATTATTTACAAACAGATAAAGACGCAACATATCTTCTCTGTTTATGGTTTGCATATCAATAACTTCTCTACGACATGTTAGAACCCACAAATCCCCCGAATTAACTCTCTTTAAGCTTCCCCGGCAAAATGGACAAGATTCTGACCTTGTGTTCCTGCATCATAAAGTGATAAAAGATGTATTAACATTTAAGAATAACTTCCACAATTACTATAGGTTAATATTGAAGGGGAAAGGAGGTTATGATACCAGTCATTGTAACAATTTATACACATAGCATGGCAGCAATTAGGCAAAACCATTTTGGTGGTAGACTCTAAGCAAATGCCACACTCATGGTCTCTCTCCAAGTCCAAATCTGAAGGCTTCCTCTGATCCTCCTTACTCCTATTGGTAATCATCTCAATGTTGTGATCATTTTCTTGAGCAATGTTAGCTTCTCCTAAATCACCATGAAGCCGCTGGAGTGAAGGTAATATAACACCTGCATTTGTAGTTTAATGAATCAAACTTAAGTACAAAAATGGAGAGCACTTTTAATATTAATCAGAAATATAGTTTAACTTATTACAAATTTTTATTACATGAAGTATTGAGGTAAAACTCATATCTGGGAGAACAATATTAAAAGCACTTCAAGGAAAATGAACTTTTGTGTCAATATCAAACCATGTTTGGATTTTCATTTAGAGGTACTCTTGAAAAATAAACCCAATTTTGTGACAGATTTGGTTGTCCTTACAAGTATGTTCACAAACTTATGTCTGAAATCAAGTTTTCATAAAAACACAAACAAGTTTCCTTATATATGTTTGCTGATAAAAAATAAAAAACTTCGTTATATATACTCAGTCTACAAAATAAACACTACTCCAAAACTAAAATTTTCAACTTTAAGTCTTGCATTTAACAATTTTAGGACATCCACGTATGTGAATATATATGAAAAAGGTCATGAACAGAGTGACTAAAGGGTTAGTATTCAGTACTTACTGAAGAACTCCCTTATGGTTGCTTTCCTTCCACTAGAATACATATCTGACTTTCCATTAGTGTGTACCTAAAAACAAAAAAACAAATAAGACAGATCAATAAAAATGAGAAAATTGAAGAAAGAAGCCAATAATTCAGCGTAGAAGAAAAAAGAAAGGGAGAGACACTAACCTTATACACAACTACTTGGAAAAGATTAAAATGACTAGAAGGTAGACAGGAGCATGAGTAATCCAGCCATTGAAATAAAAACAGAAAAATTGGTGCCAGTTTATTGTATACTAACTTCATTTGAAGGTAATCCCCGCCCTTCCCCCTTGGAATGGAAGCTGCCCTGCAAACAATTGAAACCAGAATACTACATCATAATCCAATCATCTCAACATTTATCATAAATGTACAAGTATGCTTAGGTCCTACTCCGACCTTTCAATTGCAAGCATATCATTAGATGCAATTAAATTCACCTAAAACGATTAAACGGATACAATGCCAGGGTTGCTGAAGTTCTTTTTCCTTATCTTGTTCGTTACAAGAATGATTTTAAGACCACCTTAGAACTTTTGGTTAGATTTTAGCTCAAACCTAAAAGTTAATTCCTGAGGTTAGAGTTACCTCCACACACACACACACGTATATATACACCTTTTTATATTTCTACTAAATGTGATAACTAATTGTTGCACTAAAGAGTGTGATATTTGCATTACAGAACTGGATTACATAACAAGTTCAACAACAATTACTAAAACACAGTTTAAAACAAGAATTTAAATTTAAGTTTAACTCAACTTTTAATTAGTAAGTATTTTGGTTGTATCCTAATGAGAAATTTACACAAATTGTGAATATAGTACTTAAGAGGCATGTTAAAGGTGCAAATATCTTACAGAATATGAATTGCATTAGTTGACAAAGTGAACCCATATCCCCTGCTATGCTACAACAAAAAGCAACAGAATAGGAAATAGAGAAAGAGAACTCACAGCACATTGGCATGTTGGATGTGAGCCTCAAGTGCCTTGAGGGAATCCAGGAAAGAGCATGGTGAATGAAGCATTTGGTAATACTGCATTAGTGAAAGTAGAGATTGTGGTCCTTAGGGTGAATGGCGAGAAAGGAAGGTGGAGAATAAATGGAGTCATAAAACACAGAGAAAAGGGATGGAAAATTGTTGGGAGTTGAGCCAGTTGACCAACAAACAGACACACAGAGAAGAAAAGGTCTTTGGAGACATCGGTGGCGCTTTGTTGACCAACACGGATATCATTCATTATTTGTATTATTCAACCTTCACATCTCCTGTGAAAATTAAATTTTTGTTTCTTTACCTACAAATTTTATGTAGTTTATTATTATTCATATATTTTTTTTTAATTGTAACACATGGGAGAAATTTTATTTTACTAATGTTCAGTATTTATTTTTTACTTCAACTTGTTAATTAATTAGAATAATTAAAAATAATAAACAACTGAATTTTTTAAATCTTATACACTAGCATTCAGCAGTAAACAAGGAGTCCTTTTCAGCTGCGGAATTAATGCAGCGGCTGAACTACCAACATCATTTTTGTCGGCTCTTTGCAACTTTGGCTTTGGATTAAAACAAGATTTTGAAATCGCATATTCATTTATAGAATCGTTGCATTGGAGTTATTTCAGGCATAAATTACTTAAATATATGTGCCAATATACCCAAAGGATCCATAATTTTCATTTCGTACTCCGGTTTCCACAAATACCTGTAGCCATCACAAACTTTTCGTGAAAAGCCCAACACTGGTAGGCCATGGCCGACGGGTTCTTCCTGCACCCTAATAAAAGTTTTTAGATGCCAACTTTGTCCTTAATTAATGCAGTGCAGAATACGAAATTATCCTTCACCCTATATGCACCCTAATATCTTCATCCGGGTCAGTTTCTTCATTCTCCATTGTGAACCCTAAGTGCATCCCGCCGCCAAGAAGCTGCCGCCATTCAACCTTTGACGTTCAACGTGAGCTTTCTGTATCACGCAAACGTTACCTCCTGCTTCTCATCCGGTTCAGATTTTTCTTCGTCCGGTTAACATCGTCTTCATCCCGATTGCTCCATTCTTCGATTTGTTTTCTTCAATCGTTCAAGTAAATAATTTATGCCATTTATTAGCAATTAGTAAGTTCAATTACTAATTAGAGTAGTTAATTTGAGATTTGGTGCATTGTCGACGACGAAGGGAGAAGTTCTTCAATTTCAGGCATGAGAACCGGATACGCATCATCAGGTTCTCAATTTGATTTTGTTATGAGAACCGGATGGCACCCTCATCCGGTTGTCAAATTTTTTAAATATGACAACCGGATGAGAGTGTCATCCGGTTCTCATAACAAAATCAAATTGAGAACCGGATGGACTGGTTATTCGGGTGTCAAATGTTTTAAATATAATAACTGGATGAGGGTGCCATCCGGTTGTCATTATGAAATCAAATTGAAAACCAAATTTGTAAAGGATAAAATTAAAATTAAATTTTTTTATTAGGGTGCAGGAAGCAGCTATTAGGAGAATTTGTCGCCATGGCCCATGTGGGGCCCAAAACCCGAGCCCACTGCAAATATTTACACTCGGCACGTGCAACCCAAAACCTCCATTTCGCAATGGCTGTCTCTACAATCTTCCACTCTTTTGCACTCCCCTTTCACCTTGGCCTTCCCAAAACCTTCTCACGCTCTTCAGCGATGGCTACAGCAGCATGGGCATCTCCGCGTGCAATTGGCAGCGATAACGGCGTTTCGATTACCGGCGTATTATACCCTGCATTGTCTCATTCGAACACGCTTTACTTCAAATCAGCTTACAACGTGCAGATCGTAGTGGGTGACGAGGAGCCCGAAGATAGAATCGTTTATCGCTTCAAGAAGGAGGTCCTCAAGGCTGGAGTGCTTCAGGAGTGCAGACGGAGAAGGTTCTTCGAGAACAAGCAAGACAAGGTCAAAAGGAAAGCTCGCCAAGCTTCTAGAAGGAATCGGAAGAGGTTCACCTTTTTACCTCTAATCCCTCGCTTTCCTTTTCCTATGAATTCTAATTGTTTACATTTATCTGTTCAGGAAGCCGCGGTCAAAAGCTTGGGCACAAAATAAACAGGATTCTGAAAAGAAAAAAGATACTGATGGCGATGATGATACTGATCTTGATAATTGGGAAATTCCTGTGGGGGATATTCCGTACACTTGATGTTCATATACAGGAACAAACAGAGAAGAGAAAATATGACTCTCTCTATTAACTTCAATGCCAAATCCCTCCATCTGAGGTAATTAATTTCTTGTGTTCTACAGGCCTTGTACAGGGAAGGTGCCTTTACATGATGAAAACTGTTGTTCATAGTTGGTATGTACATTTTTTCAAACTTTACTAGTACTTAATGTATCTCGATATGTCAAATACATAGACTAACAGGAAGCAAAGATGTTTGGTTTTCTTTCTGGTGAACTCTCTTCCAAGGACAATGTTTGTGAAGTCCATTCATGACTTTAAAATTGTTTGTTAATGATGCCCATATGGAATAGATTAGATATGGGAATGTTGTTGAAGTCATCACAAATAATAGAAGCAATTATGCAACTATATGTTAGTTGGTAAGCTGTTCGAGGAGAAAATACTCCATATCTATTGGACTTGTGTTGCCCATTTCATAGACTTGATGTCTGAAGACATCGAAAACTTCCTCTGATAAATAAGACAATTCAAAGGGAAGTTAGTTTTGTTAGCATTATTTATAGCCATTATAGTTTCTTTATTTTTATTTTTTTTATTTTGAAACAATTCACAAATATGAGGGACTTCGGAAGACATGATGTTACAATTTTTGCTATGTCGTATTTATTGGTAGAGGTTTGCATCAATGGAAAGGAAAGGAAATTTGAGAAAAATGTTGACTTCATGTTAGTGGAACAAAACACGTTTAAGGAATCTAATGGGAAGCGAGCTATACATACAAAGTGTTCCAATGCCTTCATTTTGGAAATCGTATGTTTTTTACTCTCAAAAGTCGTGATTATTTTTGTTCATGTATTTCATCTTATGTGTGAGGGAAAAAAAACAGTTATTTAGTGTATATATGAAAACTAAAAAATGCTAAGGAAGAGATAATGATTTTTTTTAATATCAATAAAAGTGAATACAGGGATGTTTTTACGATTGTTGATACTAGATGGACATGTCAATTTCATGTGTGATTACATGCCAGTGGTCATTTTTGGTCATTTTTTTAATGTAGAGTTATTTTCAAATTTGAAAATGGAATATGTTTTGGAGGTTACGGGTGGATATGATTATCAGAATGTGAAAAGTTAACATCTGAGTGTTATCAGTAATCCACTGAGAATTATTTTGAATAATATCAAATAGAAGAAGATTTATATATAATGAGTATGTGAAAACTCTTCTTAATAAATCTAACTCTCATCAAACTCTCATCAGATGCAAATGCTTTGGAGAATCCTATATAAAATTCCAAGCAAGTTTAAGCATGTAAGTAGTTTTTTCTTCCAAATTTTAATCAAACCAAGCTCCCTTGAGATTTAGTAAGACACATAGAGCTTCAATTTGCAGTACCAAGTGGTTGTTTAGCAATATCATCGGACCAAATATAATTTTTAAGAGGAAAAGAGGTCATCTGTAAATTCGAAAGCTATAAGCAATATTGCCTACAATCTCAATTGTATTCTACTCATCATGCATAAAATATTGCCTTGACAGAAAGTAAGGTTACATCTAATTTTATTCACAATGTCTTTTAGACTTGGAATGCCTTAAAAAAAAAACACCAATATAAGTAAAAGGTATCTCCATATTTTGAAAAACTAAAATAATCTGAATCTGCTTATTAAAGGAATTAGAACCGGAGTCAATAAATAAGTGACTTTTATCGATAGTAAGCCGTTTTCCTGAAATCGAACTATACTAATGTGAAAAATACATAATGGAAGTTGAATTTTCCTATTAACCTTGCAAAAAGATGATATTATGATCTACATAAAGAATATGATGAGGGAAACAAGTACCTTTAGATTGGCCATAGGAAAAATATCGTTACTAAAGTAGATATTAAATACCTCTACTAAGAGCTTCCTCCTCAAGACAATACAAAGCAGGAAAAAAAGGGCTCACCTTACCTAACCCCTCCTTAATAGGAAAAATACCCCACCATCTCATCATTAACCTTAGAAAGAAAAATATAGTGAAAATGATGTTAATCAAATTGTAGAAAATAGAATGAAAATCAAATTGACCGAACACCTTAATAAGAAAATCTGAGTTTATATTATCAAAAGCTTTTTAGTATCTATTTTGATAGCCACATTACCATCATTGGCTTTATTAGAAAGCATGTTAATGGCCTATGCGAATATAATCTCGAATGTTTTTACCATTCACGAAACCATTTTCTTGAACACTAACAATTCTACTAGCAATGGAACCTAATCTATTAGCCAATATTTTAATAATAATTTTGAAACAGAAAGTTGGAAATCGCAATAGGTCTATAAGGTTTATAGGAATAAGAGAATGACATTAACATTCATATACATGGAAGAATCTGATGTGCTTGAAAATTTGCACCACAACATTATAAACATCACAACCGATAATGTCTCAAAAAAATTGATAGAAACTGTCACCAAAACCATCTAGTTCTGTTACACTACTCGCATTAAGATTGAAAATCACAACTTTAATCTCATCTTGTGAAAGGGAAGCACTTAAGGAAGTTATCCTACTCAGAAACCAAACTAGGAATATATAAGAAGTCACAAAATTAATCATGAGGAGCAACATATAAGTCTTGGTTGAATCCAAGAATGTAATTTTCAATTTGAATTTTGTCTTTTATAACGTTGTCACCATTCATCAATCTAGGAATATGATTTGAAGCATAATAACTTTTGACAATGGAGTAAAAGAATATAGTACTCCTGTCTCCTTCTGAGAACCATTGTAGCCTAGCTTTTTCTCTTTAAAATTGTGTCTAGAAATCAAGAGCAATGCCAAGATTAGTATTGACTTCTTTCTTAGCATGTAAGATGGAATCACCTAGAATAAAATCATACACAATTATCTTAGATTGAATGTCAAAAAGACTCATTTATTTGGTCTCCACAAATTTGTTAAAATTACAAAGACCTTCTTATTTTGAGTTTTGGGATTGTTTTTAAGTAGTTGGATTTTGTAATGCATGATATACATAGGACAGTGGTAAATAAAAACAGACTAAGAGTGCTTCATAACATTGATGCAACTCGTATGAGAAGTCTGAGCTTTGAGAAATTTGAAAGAAGGTCAAACCTTAAAAGTATCCGTGGCAAAGTAAAACAACAAGGGATGTTGATTAGAATTTTCACACATGAAGTTAATCCATGTTATAAACACTTCATCAAGATTCCTATCAATATGGCAATGAACAGTCCTGTCATTAGTCCGAGCATAATAAGAACTAGAAAAAAGATTCAATAAATTGATTATGATTAATCCAACCTTTAAATTTTGCACAAGAAATATAAATAAAAACAACACCCTTAGCTACAGAAGTATCTAAAATTGCATTAAAATCTCCAAAAATACACTAAGGACTAGAATGAGAAGAGAGATACAAAGATAACTCTATCCCCAAGTCTCTTATAGCTAGATGAGAATTAGAATCATAAATTCTAACAATAAACACAATCTTACCGTAAAAATTTAGAAAGATACAAATTAACTGAGCATAAACTTTATTGATATTGATGTTGAGATCGATTTCCAAAACACAAAAGATTAGAAAAAAAAAATTTAAGATATTCTTAGTACAAATACTATGACCTATAGATTGGTAATAGGAAGAAGGAATTTTATTCTAACTAACCATAGGCTTAACTAACATTAGAAAATTAGGATTATAATCATTTATAACATTCTTTATGTATAAGTTGAGAATTAGCATTAACAAATCCTCAAATGTTTTGAAAGAGACGTTTAAAATCCATAACAAAAAAAAAAAAAAATCCTCATAACAAACTTTTGATATTACGTACATATATTTTCTCATACCCCAACCCAAAAACAATAGTTAATGAAACACAAACATTAAAAATGTCATAAAGATACATTTTAAAAGGAAAATAAATGAAATTGTGCACCAACTCAATAGGTAAACAAAAACCCTACACAAAACAAATTCACAAAAAACTGATACCACTTAAGGTATCCAAAAAAAGACGTGAGAAAATAACGGTTAAAAACAACACAAAATTTAAAACTAGAAAACCAACTGAAAAGAAGATAAAACTTCATAATCTAGAAAAACTTACTAAAAATAGTGTTTAGATTTCTTTTGACCAATTTTTCTTGATTTCTTCTTCTTCTAGATTTAATGGTATTCTTTAGAGGTCATCCATGCTTCGTATTATTCTGAGGAAGAATCAAATAATTTTCTTTCTCTTTATTTACGGATTCATCTTCCTCCACTCATATGATTTAACTTGAATTTTTTTTTTTTTAAAAAATATTTATCTTGTTGACCAGAGTTTAATTAATTCGAATTATATTAGATTAATTAAATTAAATATATGTTCAAAAGAAATTTAAATATCAGTACTTAAGGTATTCTTTTATATTAAAAGTTGTTTGTAAATTAATTATATATTTTTTATGCTCAAATGAGTTACATATTTGGGATAGTAACTTGAATTTATAATTCCTTTTACGAAATTAAATTGCTTTATTGCATTTGAAAATTTATAGTTTATGATTAATTTTAACATATTTTAAGCATTGTTTCTTACGTAAAAATTGATATTTTTCATCAAAAACTATTTTATACCAAACTTATTTAAACAAAAAAAAATCTGATTTAAATTATAATTAATTATACATATAATTAACAATTGAAATAATTTAATTCTCACTATTGTTTCAAATAGAAAATTGAAAAATCCGAGCTGAATTTGCTTGGACTAAAATGTTCTCCTAGAAAGATTTAAGCACACTATTTTATTTAAAAAAACAAAGTTAATTAAAAAAAGATGTAATTAAGAATACTCCAACAAATAAAGAAGAATATAGTTTATTGAACTCAAATATCTAAAAAGAAAAAGTATTTTTTCTTCAATGAAAATTAAAATAGAATATTTAGTTTATTAATTCCTGCATTCCAAAATAATAATATTTTTATTTTATTTTTGTTGTAAAATAAGAATATTAATAATACAACAACAATAATAATAATAATAATAATAATAATAATAATAATAATAATAATAATAATAATAATAATAATAATAATAATAACAATTAGAAAAGATTTCATATTGAAAAAGACATAAACTGTAATTTGAGAATATGTTTTTTTTAAAAAAATTGTTTTTAATAGTTACTATTTTGAACAGAAGGGATATATAATTCCATAGTTTATAATTAATGATTAATATTATTATTTTGAATTTAACAATTAGCTGAATTTATGAAAGAGGTCCGTTGTAGTAGCTTGTAACTTGAGCTACGCATCGTTTTGTGGCGAGGTATATATGACACAGAAGTAAAGGGAAAAAACGAAGACTGCATTTGGAAGGAGGAAGGTAAAGGAAGCAAACGCAAACGCAAACGCAAACGCAAACGCAAACGCAAAAGCTATAGCGGCAGTGATGGAAGGAGAAGAGGGTTCTCAGCAGCCACAGTTGGTACTCGCCGACAAGCTTTTCCTTCTCCGCCAACCCGATGTGCAGGACATTGACAAGGTTCGTTACAAAGAGGAGGTTTTCGGTCACGTCAAGGAAAATGGTAACTCTCTCTCTCTCCCTCTAATCCCATTTATATCTTCATCTCAACATGTTATCACTCTCTTTTTCTGTTCAGATATGGTCCCTTTGTACGAAACCCTAGTCGCCGATTCCGTGTTGGACATGGATCGTGCCCTTTTGGATTCCATGCGCACTAAAACTGAGGACGAGCTTAACAAGATCGACGAAAAGTGAGTTTCTATCTCTTCGCCTCTCGCTTTACCTGCGATGCTTGCGCCGACCCCCGATTTGGGATTTGGGATTTGAAATTTACTAGGTTATATTTACTAAAATGTTATTTTTATTTTCCAATTACTCTACTGTCTTATATGTATTTTGGTTTCTGCTGTTTTTTGTGCATCTTGCTAGTTGTTGGTATTTCGTCTTTCATGGTGATTGATGTTTGTTGTCACCATCATCGTTATCGTCACTTGGGTTGTGGTCTGCACCTTGGTAATGGAATTGAAAGAAGTGAGGTGCTGGATGGCTGACACTGAAGTATGTATGAAGTTGTGAATCCTCGTTTCTCTTGAGATTCTCACGACTAAAGTTTTATCCTCTAGCAAAGTATTTGGAGTTACTCTGAGGAGTAATGTTTTATGTGAAAACAATTTTTATGTTGAATTCAACATGATACATGATGCATTGTTGACGGTTGAGACTTGGGGGGAAATAATATTTTATCATAATTTTAGTTTGAGCGTTGAGACAAGAAATTAATTGCAAGATAGAGATATGGAGACAACAAGCCTTGCAAACGCATGGTTTTCACCCAAGTGGCAATAAATAAAGTATGTGGAATGCAAGTTTGGCAAGATTCAGAATAGCTGTGTCTTAGATGTAATTAGTTCATAACATACAATACCACAAGCTACTCATTTTGAGTATCTTGGGTGCATCATACCAAATTATGGGGATATAGAGGGTGATGTTGATCACCAGATCCAGCAGGGTGGATGAAATGGAGGGATGCGTGGATGTGATATGTGATAGAAAAGATAGGATTAGGACTACATCCATTGGATAGAATTCCCATTGAAGAAAAAAATGGTGAAGCCTCTGCATTAGATGGTTGGGGCTTGTGTGGAAAAAATCTGCAGAAGCACCATTAAGGAGAGCTGACCGGATGGGTGGTAGAGGTAAAAAACTGTAGGTCAAACCATTAAGATGGACTTAAGGTAGCTCGTCCGTCTTTGCACACAGTATAGGAGAGAAATCTATGGCATCATATGATTCATGCAGTTGACCATTCCTAATGGGAAAAGACTTGGTTGTCATTGTTGTTCTATGCATGAAAGTAATGTTTTTTCTTATATATTTATAAGTTCATGTTATAGACCTAGTTGCCAAAGGCTTATAAATGTCAGACAAGCCCATAACGTAAATGGTGCGTGGTGGATGGCATAGTAGCGACTCTAATTAAGCAAGGGAATTGTTTTAATAGATGTAAATTTACTACAGTCATAAAGGTAAGTAAATGATGTAGTATATAATGAAAAATCATCATAAAAAAATATCTATATCTCAACCAAAGCCAAGAACATAGAAAATAAGAAAACAGTAGTCTATACAGAAGAAATTGTGGATGTTAAGTATTCAGACACGATTTTAGGATCTATGTAATGCTTTCTAGGAAGAGAGGGATCACTAAGACAAATCTATTTGGCTCTGAACAGGTAGTGTTTTCTGTGTAAGTTTGAAATTTGATTCTGAAGTGTTTTTTCCTGTGTTATTTTCACTAAGAAAAAGCTAAATGACGATTGTTCCCTATAAAACATAAATTCATAGGCTGACTTAAAAAAGGTCTAGAATATACAAAAGTCTACCACAATCAATGTCCACTCCTGGGGAGGTTGCTATTATTCTTCCGGATTGAAGCTGTCACATAATGATCCTTGCCACTTGGCTATAAGGGCCACATCTACAACATTGATTCAAGGTTTTTCAATGTATGAAAGTTGGCCCATCTCTGCAGCAATAATGAATGGTCCACATTCCACGTGCTCTCTGGGATAGATTGCTCTTGCTTTTCTAGGTTGAAAGTGAAAACAAGGAAATTACATTATATAGTCAAAAACTATGATACCCGAAGAATAGAAAATGCATGGGACAGATGCATTGCACTCACGCATTTTTCATTTATGTAATTCGTTGGAGTGCAAACTATGGTTTCTGGTGTCTACTCTAATAATTTTTGCAGTCATGATAACACATGTGGGTGCCTCTCTTTAGGATTGCTGATGCGGAGGAAAACTTAGGTGAGAGTGAAGTTCGGGAGGCTCACTTGGCAAAATCCTTGTTTTTCATCCGAATTGGGGACAAGGTATATAACTATTATCGCCTGCTCATTTCATATCTGCTACTTGAATTGAATTTTGGTAAACTCTTTTTTTATGTACCAGGAGAAAGCCTTGGAACATCTCAAGATAACAGAAACCAAGACAGTTGCAGTTGGCCAGAAGATGGACCTGGTGTTTTATACTTTGCAGCTTGGTTTCTTTGACATGGATTTTGATCTCATTTCCAAAAGCATTGACAAAGCCAAAAAGTAATGTTTTGAAAATCAAACTTCCGCATCTCTGCCATATTTTCAGTTAAGAGTTGTTTTTCTAACTCTTCACAGCATATGGTGGCAGTTTGTTTGAAGAAGGTGGTGACTGGGAAAGGAAGAATAGGCTGAAAGTGTACGAAGGCCTGTACTGCATGTCCACTAGAAATTTCAAGAAGGCTGCCAAGTTGTTTTTGGATTCTATTTCAACCTTTACAACCTATGAACTCTTTCCTTATGACACCTTCATATTTTATACGGTTTTGACCAGCATTATATCATTGGATAGAGTTTCCTTAAAGCAAAAGGTATGTTGGTTGTTTCTTGTTTATACTAATTGTCCTTTTCTTTTTACTGTTGTTTATGTTTCGTGGCAAGTATTCTGTGTATTATAAATTATTAACAAGTTCATTTGCATCAGGTAGTAGATGCTCCAGAGATCTTGACAGTGATTGGCAAAATCCCATTTCTTTCAGAGTTTTTGAACTCCTTGTATGATTGTCAATACAAGTCTTTCTTCTCAGCCTTTGGTGAGCAGACATCTGTCAAATCTCAGTAATTTTGTAGTGAATTTTGAATGTTTTGATGCCTCGCTGGAGACACTTTAACTATGCATTAATTTTATGTTTGCAATATAATTTGAGAATCTGTGGAAATAATCTACAATTTACAATTGGAACTTCAAAGTGATGATGAATAATCACTTCCTATCTGTTTGGACCCATTGTTAATAGTATTGTTTCTTTTTGAAATTATTTCAGCTGGTCTGACGGAGCAGATTAAGTTGGACCGCTATCTGCATCCCCACTTCCGATATTACATGAGGGAGGTCAGAACTGTTGTGTACTCCCAGTTTTTGGAATCTTACAAAAGTGTGACAATTGAAGCCATGGCCAAAGCTTTTGGAGTGACAGTGGATTTCATTGATCTGTAAGTAAATGCATTTTACAAACCCAATTTTGGTTTAGTATTTGTTTAGTTTTTAGGTGCCACGGAAAGTTACTAATTACAGTATCTGCTTCCAGGGAGCTATCACGTTTTATTGCCGCAGGGAAACTTCATTGTAAGATTGATAAGGTTGCTGGTGTTCTTGAAACTAACCGCCCTGATGCCAAGAATGCGCTTTACCAAGCAACTATTAAGCAAGGGGACTTCCTATTGAACCGGATTCAGAAATTGTCACGTGTTATAGATCTTTAGGCCATCTCTTGAATTTTAGATCCGAAGTTTATTGGAAAGGCAGAGCTGATGACATCTTTAAATTTAAAGGATATCCTGTTGAATTCATTTTACTATGAGGGTGTGAGGCATGGTATTTGGTTCTCATTTGATTTTGGTTTAGCAATGAACAGTCGAATTTACCGAATTTAAATATGTCTTGGCATACACGCCCACACGCTTGATTATTCCCTACTTCTGCTAGGTTGAAACAGCAGTTGGTATACCCTACATCACCATGTGGTGTGCCACGTTTAGATGGGGTTACCTCCTACACACTATTATCATCGAGTGTGCCACATTTAATTAGAGTTGCCTTGTGTTACTTTTTTTCTTCTTAATGTTTCCCTCAAGATAGAATGAGGTTCAAAGACTACCATGCTGGTGCCTTAATTCCTACCACCATCAGGCTCGTGCTATAATATCTTATCTAACCCCGCCCCCTCTCCACCACAGCCTAAGTGCCCTAAGCATGTTTTTGTTTGCAATTTCTTGGACTTGAGTAGACCAAAGTTGGTTATGTGTTCTGAACTGAAATTCAATATGATCTTGTTTACTTTCACGATTGCTCTTGAAGAGGTAACAGTTATGTTGGACGAAAATTGCTTTGGTGAATTCATTGATATGTTTACAGATAAGGTTCAACCTAAGACATTAAAATAAAATTAAAAAAATGCGTTAACGCTTTTAAAACTTAAAAAACATTCAATATTTTTCTTATCTAATAAATAAGAATGGTAATAAGATTTTGTATGATAATATAAAACAATTTTCCATCTCAAAATTTGCTCATATTTCAAAGTGTCATCGTTAAGAAATACATTATTAAGTAATTGATTTAGAGTAAACCCTACTATTATTACATCATTCATTGAATTTAAAAAATATATTTTTGAATTAATCCTTCAGAAATATGGCGTAATGTTAAATTAATATTTAAAAAATCATCAATTAAGTTTTTGAAATATTTAATTTGTCACTCAGTATATATATTTTTATTATTGAATTATTTATTTTGTTGATGCCATTAGATTTTTCATATAGTCTAATGAAATTCCTAAATCATTAACTTTATAATTTTTTAAAGATTAATAACAAATTTGAAGGAATTAAATGAAACGTGCAATATAAACAATTAACTTGAAGAAGCTGTTTTATATATTATAAAAAATTGGCTAATTATTTTTTATTTGAGAATGAACTAATATTAGCATTTTAGAAAGGAGAGTACTGATATGACGTGTCATTGTTAGTTGATAATTTATCATTTTAAGTATCTGGTTGGAGATTCAACATGAGGTTATTTTTTTATGCAAATGTAACATTAAGTTTGCACGTGTTTAAAACTAAAGCAACAAGTGCATTAAATAATGTGAATATTCTGTTTGTTATATAGTGCTTTCTTACCAGTTCATGAAGGAGAAAAATTTAAAATTCTCAAATGAATCAACACTATGCATAATCAAATGAAAAAGTATAAATGAAATAAGTACTCTTATCTAATATAAAAACATAGTTATGTTCTAAAACAAGTAGTTAAGTGTAAAAAGTAGAAGATAATTTAAGAGTTTTATCTTATTATACATTTGGTGATACTATAATTACATTCAATACATCTTATGAAAACTGTACTCAAATACGAAGAAAACATAAAAAGGCAAAGCCAAATTGGAAAAGTCATTCCAAGAGAAACTTGAATGATTGCAATGAATAGTTTCTGAAGAAGTGTATAGACACGTAAGACCTCCTTGAGAAGATTACGAGTCCAAAAGCGAAAATTCTTGTCTATTATTCTATAAACAAAGTGTGTTCTAAGCTTACACTATAAAACTATCTTCCAAATATAGTTGAATGAATGTTAAAATTAGTGCCTAAATTGTTTGTACTTCTCATTAAGATATTGAAAGCTAATTAATGAAGCTTTATCCAAAATCTATGTATAATTGTGTGTTTTTAGTAAAGTTTAAAGAGATTCATTCAAAAAATATTTGAACGTCTCTCCAGAAAACAAGTAACAAACTACTTTTAATCTTAGTTGATTTAATTATATCAAACATAATTTTTTGTTTATAACTAAATATAGTCTCATTTTACAAATGAAATTATATAATAATATCTTGATGTTTTTATCTTTAGTCTAATTTGCCTTTAAACTTGTTTAAGGATGAATTTATTTTATATCACAGAAATATCAAATGAAGTATGGCAAACAGTTTTAACTAACAAAACCCGACACCCCTTCTCAGTTTTTGTTCTTTACAAGCATAAAATAATGATGAAATAAAATTAACACAAAAAATTAATTTAAAAAATATATTTTTTGTTAAAATATCTAAAACCGTTTTAAAAATAATTAAAACAAATTTGAACTTTTTTTCTTACACCACGGTTTGTCCCAGTTCTTTGTATTTTCCACTAGGTGAGTGTGTAGAGTGTATATGTTTACTACATAAATCCATACGAATTATTCTATTTAGTTTATAGAAAAAACCTTAAAAAGTGTTAAATATTTATTAAGCAAATTGATGCAGAGAAAAGGAGTAATTGTGCAGAGGAGTTATGTTTCCGACAGCTTTTGACGTCGTTTTTGAGTGTGACAAAAAACCAAGGTAGAAAGCAAGGTATAAATAAAGTGAGTGTTGTTGTATCCATTTGCTGGTTTTATGGTTTATGAGCCACACACTCAGACACTGAGTTCAGAACGTAGCAATATATTTAATTTTATATGCGACTTCGTAGTTGTGGACGCATACCATGTTACCTCCCGTTCCTGTTCCCATTGCTTTTGATATCAACGCTATAAAAGATAAGCTCTCCTTTCAGTTCCGACCTTGGCAACGTTCCTTTCAATTCTGGGTTCGAGCGATTGACATTTACGCCGGCTACAAGGTCTCTCTTTCTCTCTTATATTCATTATTATGCTTCGTCTTTTCTTCTGCTTTCGCTCCAATTGCAATATTCCTTCGTTGTTTAGGTGTTTCAAGTGAGAGTCAATTTCGTCAAAGATGTGCAGAAGCAGGAAGCAATGTGGGAACGGCAGCACGAGCTTGCTGCCGACAAGATTTTCGCCTTGTGCTCTGACCTCGGAGGTTTCTTCCTCAAGGTTTCCCTCATTTCGAAATCGTTTTATTGTGTTTTTTTTTTTTTTTCTTTTCATTCCTTTTTTTGTGTTCGGTTATTTTTCACTCCTAAATTCTTTTTTCTTAATCGATCGGGTTTTAATTTTTGTGAGTTGGCGTTTTGGTTTTTGGCATTGGCTTATGGACTTGATGCATGTCGAATATGATGCAGATTGCGCAAATTGTAGGGAAGCCTGATTTGGCTCCGGCTGCATGGGTGAAAAGGCTTGTTACGCTGTGTGATAGGGCTCCTCCTACCCCTTATGATGTGATGAAACTAGTTTTGGAGAATGAGCTGGGACAGGGTATTGATGATGTGTTCGAGAGGTTCGATGTTGAACCCCTAGGTTCTGCTTCAATTGCTCAGGTCCGTTTTGCCCTGTATAATTGGCATCATTTTTAATCGTGGGAGAATTCTTTTACCTTAAAGATAAAGTATTTATGCCTCCTTCAACTGATCTATTAAAATAACAGTTATGGATAACAGTTTATTTTCCTATTGTTGGCTGTGGCGGGATCAGCTGCTGCTGCTCAGGTCACTGGAGGTGTCTGTGACCAGCTAGCTACCCATGGGAATTAGGGGTACTTGTAAGGCTACCCCCAAATGTTTCCAACACCTTAGTTAGTGTCTATCAGAGCTGTTTACTGTGTCAGCTAAAAGGAGAAATATAGCTTAAAAATAAGTAACCTCACTGCTACTTGTAAGATTCAATGGTTTTGGGGACATCCTTTATTTCTTACTACAAACTAGTTAATAATCAATAAATACGCTTATAGAAATAACTGTTCTAAACTGCCCCATTCTATGAAATAACATTATAGAAAATTGTCCATAAGAAGTACATATTGGTTAATATGTTTACAAAAATTACGAATCCATAGTGCCCCTCCTGACAAATAGTAGTTATAGAACTATTCATACTTATCTGCTATAATAACGACAGGTGGCGGCCGTAACATCCAAACACACTATAGAATATGCTACCTAAGCATAGTAGTATCAGGCATGCATAATAATTGACAGCGACACTTTATCCTTCATCCATCATTTGCAATTGCTGATAAACCTTATCAAATAGACACTACTACTCTAGCATTATGCTTGATTGATGAGAGACCACAGCTAGTGATTGTCAAAGTTAGAGTTGGTTCAGTAAGCATCCTCTATCCTTGCTTCAGTGTTCATTTAATTTAAGTGATGTTAAACAAGGGTCACTTATTGAAATTAAACAAGTTTTTCCATGTTTTCTATTCTTAAACTATTTTTATTCTTCTATTTATTATTTAAATTTCTATTTCGTTTTGCCAATGCATTCAGTCTGGTTGGTGGCAGAATAACTTTGAAGAGTAAAAACCTTTTTGGGTATGTAGCATTGTATTTTTTCAAGTATTGTAAAATATAAAAATATTTGCTTTGCTTCTTGAAGTTCATATTCATGTCCATATTTCATATAAGCCCTCAGAAGAGTGATAGTCAGTAAAAGAAGTGTATTTTGCAAAGTCTTGAATTCTATATTAGGATTTAGCACCATGTAAATGACATATGTCTTGTGGTCATACTAGGTTCACAGAGCAAGACTGAAAGGTGATACAAGTGATGTTGTCGTCAAGGTAAATGAATCTAATAAGCCCAATGGATTTGATTAACCTGTAAAGCTCTAATTCTGATTTCTTTTGTGTATAATAGGTTCAACATCCTGGAATTCAGGATCTGATGATGACAGATATCCATAACTTGCAAGCATTTGCACTGTACATGCAAAAGACAGATATCAAATTTGATCTATATTCAGTGACTAGGGAAATGGAAAAACAGGTGGAACTTATTTTTTTTTAGATTTCTTCTTTAATCTAAGTGGATTATTTGATTCCCACATGTTTTCTTCCCCTGTTTTATGAATTTGTTTTTCAATCACAGATTAATGTAGAAGTTCCTAAGAATAAAATGTATTGTGTACCTTCATTATGTGTGAAACGTATGACTGATAGGTTTTGGAATTTGGATGCAATTCATACTAGAAACATGCAATCAAGTTGCCAACATATCTGACCTCTTTTACCCAATTGTTTTGTGTTTTTGAACGAGTCACATTAAATATTTTTTGCTAAGGGCAGGAAGTCATCGTTCTTACAGAGGTACCTATAAGTATTTTGTGATTAAATCTCATACCGAATCTTTATGAATGTGGTGATTGTATTGCTGGAGTGAATATTCATTTAATTATTGACTTTCTCTAATTTTTCTTTCCTTAGTTGTGTTACTAAGGTTTTGAGAGGAAAATAGGAATTTACGCTTTATTTGGCTTTCCTTTGTTTTTGATACTTATATTTTTTCAAAAACAACTTGTTACTTCTCTGAAGAAATCTGAACAAGCATCTCTTTGATTAGAATGTAAATCATCTACAATACTGGACTAAAAGTGCTTTATGTATTAAGAATCAAGGTTTGATTGAGAAAACAAACTGGCCCGCCCCCTTCAACCTTTCAGTTGTTTGTCTTTGAATTCTGTATAAATTATTTAGCTTCTTTTCTATGCTTATCGCATCACAAATATTGAGGTTCTTCCTGCAATTTATCATGACTAGTTCTGAACATCTACCTGTTGATTTGTGACATTTTAGATTGGATATGAATTTGATTTCATGAGGGAGGCTAATGCGATGGAAAGGATAAGAAAGTTCTTGTATGAGAATAACAGAAAGCCTCCTGTTTTTGTGCCACGAGTAATACGAGATATGGTTACTAGGTATATTATGCAGTCCAGCATCTTACATAATCTTGATAAGATAGTATTAGTAATGGACAATAATGCTTAACCCTATATTATTTCCTGGGAAAAGTGCCAGCTATTTATTCATTTGACTCAAGAGTGCATGGCTGTTGTAGAAACGTTTGATAGTTTCTTAGGTATAGCTTTAGTCATCGAAGTCCAAATTTGCATTTTAAATGTCAGTTTGTGCTAGCTTTACTAATTTCTTTATGTTATCTCATGAATTTTTTGACAAACTAGTTTTGCTAATTGAATAATTTAGGTAATTAGTTTTTTTGGACCAAATATTAAAAATGAAAAACAGTACAAAAACTTGAATGGTGGTGCACTGTTAAGTTGTGCAGTATCAGGATCTATAATTACATACCATGCTTCAAGCTTGCCATCAATAACTTTTCAGCTTTCTATACCAACCATGGTATGTTATGAAAAGACCCTTTATTGAAAAAAGCATGGTTGAACTGAAAACAATAAAGAAGAAATATCCTATATGGAAAAATATTTTCCTATATAACAATTCGATCTTGATCAAATAGCCAAGAAGAGTATAATACTATACACACACACACACATTTGATTGGTTAAACCTTTTAAGACATATTGGTTCATATGCATATTGGTTGCGATGAGTTTTTTAAGTAATGACAAACTTTTTGGATTGTACAGGAGGGTCCTAGTCATGGAATATATTGATGGGGTTCCAATAATGAACCTTGGTGATGAAATAGCAAAGAGAGGCATAAATCCTCGTGGTAAGGTTGCAGCAGCAGCAAAGCAGTAAGCTCCTGAGCTATATATCCTATTTAAACCACACTTCTAAGTTCATAACTTATAATTACATGAATTATGACTTATGGCATGTGCTTTTAGCTCTCGTCTATTTTCAGTCATCAAGATAAACTTATTCATTCATTCGCTGGTATCTTTGTTATTATGTAAGAAAAGAAATTTATGAGAAGGAAAGTAAAACATGGGGCAAGGATACGATGTTCTCCAAAAGAAAAGGACAAGCGTAAACAAAATACAATTAAGATTGCAGCATGGTGGTAATCACAGTTAACATGAAAAATAGCCACTCCTCGAATAAACCATGAAAAGAATGTCATGTCATAAACCTAAATCCTATCCCATACTGAGTTGAAGAGAACAACATGCCCTTAAATATGTAAGCATTCAGCTCCGACTAAATGTATCAATGCTCAGTTTGCATGTTTTCTGCCAAAACCTCTGACAAATCATCAAATCTTTGTCGTTTAGCAACATAGCTGAGTAGAACAAATGAAAGTGCCTTCTTGCTCTTATTTTGTTTTGTGTAGAAACATTTCAATTTTATATGGATATCTTTAAACTCCTATTGAAAAATGGAATACAAAAAAAATTGGAACAACCTGGTATTGATTTCCTGCAATTTTTGTTCCATGATCAAATGTATGTGCAATGATGCTTATGTACATCTGATGGTGAAGAATCAATTAACAAATTGTAACACTAAGACAGCTTTGATAAATCTTGGCACTTGTTCAGCTTTCCCCATGTTTGGTTGTGGTCCTGATTTTTTAGAGGGGGGG
>Ga0209489_102248_pt1 | contig 39430 bp, 28 predicted proteins | sample SiratrowhiteBW_FD_187527 | JGI IMG/M metagenome (GOLD analysis project Ga0209489, IMG submission 187527) | Root nodule microbial communities of legume samples collected from California, USA - Siratro white BW (SPAdes) (version 2) | ecosystem: Host-associated > Plants > Roots > Nodule | place...
ATATATATATATATATATATATATATTGGAATTTTAAATATATTAACAATGTGTATTTGAAAAAAAAAAACATTCTCCAGTTCAATATATAGACGAAATATAAGTGGAAAAAATTATAAATAAATTCATCTAATTTTCTCTATCAAATCGTAAAACTTAAGTATAGCATCTTATCAATTAAAGTCTTATGTAATATAACAATATAATATAATGCAGTACTAATATATGATAAATGTAGGCCCATTAGATAAAATTCATTATATGATATTGTTAGACTAGAAGTAAACATTAAATATATTTAATGAAGAAAAGTTGGTAATACAATTTAAGATTTTGATACATAAATAAACTAACATATTGATACATAATAGATAAATAAGCTAACATTGTATTAGACGTCATCCTTATATTAAGTAATTTGTATGAGTTGAAGTTTATAATCACAATTTCATATATTTTGGTTTGAGATAACTTATTACACGTCTATTTACGTCTCACATATATATGTTTATTATATTTAACTAATTATATAATGATTTTATTTCGTGTAATAAAATAATATTAGACTATAAATACTTTTATAGAACTAATTATGTATTATTAAATTACATCAATGATTCTGCTAATCTTTTACATAATAATTGTATCTATTACATTACATTAAGATAGAAATTTAAAATATCTCATATTCTACAACTTTGAATTGAAATTTCTTATATATATATATATATATATATATATATATATATATATATATATATATATATTGAGTTGAATATTAACTCATATTATTACACAAAAATATAAAGTATTTGATTACTTTATAAAATAAAATATTTCAATTTAAGAATTAAAAACATCTTAATTTAAGAAAAAGTTACTTAATATTGTAACTACGCCTTTAAATTTATATTAAAAACATACTAGTAATTGAAAAAATATATTAACTAATTATAAAAATAACTTATTAAAATAATTTAAGAAGTATCGATTTATCTACATCTTTTCTAAAATTATACTTCACTAATCATACATATGTTGTGAAGTATGACTATATACCAATACAAGAGTGCCTTAATTTTACAAATTTCAATAATAATACTTTTAATCATTTGTTTAACTCAATCAAAAATGGAGTTCTTTGGTATAGTTTATGGTACTTGTAACTTTTCTTTGAAAAATGAATATAATTTTTTGTAAAAGCGTTATTTGTTTGTGTATAGAAGAAAAACAGTGATGGCATTAAAGGAAGTGTTTTGATTGACTTTTGATCTATTAATCAAGTAGTTTTTAAATAATCAAGATATTGACAAGATTCTAAATGTCACTCATCACAAACATGTAATCTTGATTAGTGAAGTGTACAAAATTAATGAACTGGATATTTAATTGACTAATTATGTTGAAATTATTAAATTTTATTTTGTAATTAGAATTTGTTTCTACTTGTTGTTGCCTTATTTAAGTATGTAATAAAAGTTTCAACATTAGGAAAATGTAATTTAAAAGAAGTGACAGTGTTATTATTGACATAATTGAAATTTATAAAATCCACTTCTATTAATATTATACAGATGATCATTCAATTGTTTAGTTTTGAGATGTATTTGCTTATAAAGTTTATTTAATATTGTTGGACTTAAGACCTTGTTAAGCACTTATAATCTAGAAATAACATAATGATAACTTAATGTAGGTGATAAAAAAAGAAAAAGGTCCAGATCCGAGTGTATCGGATCGTGGTGTTTTGCGGGTATCCGGATCCACTGAGACGCTCCAGATCCAACACAAATTCAAAAAGTTATTTTGGCTCTCTGTTCTCTTTCTCTCTCATTCTTTTTTCTTTCTTCCTTTCTCTGTCAACTCAACTCTTTTCTCCAATAATTCAAATCCGTATCCCTCCAACGGCTCTTTCCAAACTCCATCATCTTTCTTCTTACCTTCTCCATTTCCTTCGCTCTCTGTGTTCTTTTTTTCCTCTTCCCCAAAATGAAGCACTTCATGCTCCCAAGAAACCCTCTCAGGGACGCAGAACTCGCTTCTTCGGCCACCCCAACGCCCTCTCCTAGCTCCGCCAAACACCGCCCCTCTCGCAAGCACAAACCCTCCAAAGAGAATGACCCTCCCTCCGATCCCAATGTCGCCGTCCCTTCCCCCGCTAAGTTCAAGAGCCCCTTGCCTCCCAGACCCCCCTCTTCCAACCCTCTCAAGCGCAAGCTCGCCGCCGATGCCCTAACCGACAATTCCCTCCCCGTACCCTCCGATTCCGGCGTCAAGGTTGGTTTCGCCTATTAGGGTTTTCGACTTCTCAGTTCCCAATGCCTTCTATCTAACTCCCATTTCTCTCTTCTTTGCAGGTTATTGTGAGGATGAGGCCGCTCTGTCCCGACAAGGACGAAGGAGATCCCACTGTTCAGAAGGTTTCCAATGATTCGTTGTCCATCAACGGCCACAACTTCACTTTCGATTCCGTTGCTGACACTGCGGCTACTCAGGCACGGTTTCTATTTTTAGTTATGCTCAGTACCGTTCTTTTATTTTAGCCCTGGCTTGAAAGAAATGTTTTCTTAACGCGATTTTGGCCACAAGGACTGTTGGGAAACCGCAATTTCGATCCATGGTTATATCTTCTTCAGAATTATTGTTTTCGGTGTTTGATGCGCTTTGGGATCCTGTTTTTCAGCTGGATATTTTCGAACATGTTGGTGTGCCGCTGGTGGAGCATTGCTTGGCTGGTTTCAACAGTTCAGTTTTTGCTTACGGACAGGTTTTCTTCTTCCCGTTGACTTTTACTTTAACTTTTTGTTTTGTCCTGTTGCTGCCGCTGCTGCTCTAGTGCTGTTGAGTTTGATGATGTTGTGCTTTTGAACTTGCTAGACGGGGAGTGGGAAGACTTATACAATGTGGGGTCCTGCCAACTGTTTGTTGGAAGAAAATGATCAGCAAGGACTTGCACCCCGTGTTTTTCAGCAACTATTTGCACGCATAAATGAAGTAAGCATTCGATTTTGGTTTCTTGTAAATTACTTGAAGAGTGTTTGCACTGTTTTGTGATGTTTACTAGCTATTGCATTTCCTGCACAGGAGCAAACTAAGCATTCTGACGAGCAACTCAACTATCAGTGCAGCTGTTCTTTTCTTGAGGTTGATTGACTCTAAATTGCTTCTTCCTTGTTTGAAACCTGTTTAAACCTTCTCAGTTAAGTCCATTTAACACAAAGTTTGTTTTCGCAGATATACAATGAGCAAATCATGGATCTATTGGATCCAAATCAGAAAAACCTGCAGGTAAATTCTAAAACACCATTTTTGTTAATTATTTTTCTCATACTTCACAGTTCTGTGCTGGAACTGATATTTTTTTTTCCAGATTCGGGAAGATGTCAAAGCTGGTGTCTATGTCGAAAATCTTACAGAGGAGCCCGTGTCTTCAATTAAGGATGTAACTCAGCTTTTAATAAAGGTATTTGTCATACTTACCCTACCGCTGGTGTTGTATTAAGACATGTTTTCTTTCTTTTATGACTCAATTTTGAGCATAGTCTTAAGGGGCAATATCATTAGCCTCAGTGGAACTAGTTTTAGCCTGCTGTTTTGTAGCAGGTAAACTTTTATGGTTCAAAACATGAGTTACTCAATGGAAAGCACTGCAGTTGTTTATTGTTTGCCGGAAGAAAATGGAGAGATTTTATATCATGCATTGATATCATTTTATTTAAAAATTAAACTTTTAGTTCACTTTTGTAAAGATTTCTGGAAGATTAAAGAGTCTCAAAGCTGTGTAGACACTCTGCTTCAAACGCTTATTATTGTTTTGTTTCAATTAGATAGTTTTAATATAATGTAGTAGATCTTATGGCAGTAGAGATTGCCTCAACATCCCCTTTGATATCACGTTTTTTACTGTCATCTGCCTTTCATAATGTAGGGATTATCGAACAGGAGAACTGGTGCAACCAGTATAAATTCAGAGAGTTCCCGCTCGCACACTGTTTTAATTTGTGTAGTCGAATCTCGATGCAAGGTGATACACTATCTCATGACATGGAAATTGTCCAGTAATCTGCACTCTTAGTAATAATGAGTGGACTGCTGATATTATATGATAGAAGAATAGATCCTATGCTAGTCCAGACAATTTAAAGGGTTTGATTAAGCTAGATTAATATGAAAAGTCAGGGTGTTGCAATTGAAAGCTTAAGAAATCTATTCATCCTGAATTGTTCTTCTTAGCAATTGTTTGCCAAAAGAACTTTTCTGGAGGGTGTTTTGAAGTAAATTCATGTTTGCAGAGTGCAGCAGATGGTGTGAGCAGATTTAAAACAAGTAGGATCAATCTTGTTGATCTAGCTGGGTCAGAACGACAAAAATCAACAGGTGCTGCAGGAGAGCGGTTGAAAGAAGCTGGGAATATTAATAGATCACTCTCACAGCTTGGGTATGGTTTAACTTGCGAGTGTATTATATTGTGCGCAAATATCAGTGTTAAAGATAATTACAAATGGTGAATTAAAGATTTGAATACCAAGCCAGAAACACAAGAAAGAAGAAAATCTTGTATGTGATTTGTTGAGGCTTTAACGGAACCCCAGAAATAAGCCAAATATCATGGTATCCTGAAATGCAATTTTCAGGTGCTAGGATGAATGTTAGCAAGGGCAGTTCAGTACTGAAAGTTACAGTTTCTTAATATTAGCACACTATGAATGTAATTTAGAGCAGTGAAATGAGGAAACGACAAAACTAGATTATGGCAGAGATGCAAGTGTTTTTTGGAATCAAATATTTCTGTAGGAGCCAGTACTTTACTGAAGTTAAATTGTACTGCAGGAATTTGATAAATATTCTTGCGGAAGTCTCTCAAACGGGAAAGCAGCGGCATATACCATATAGAGATTCGAGGTTGACATTTCTGTTGCAGGAGTCTCTTGGAGGAAATGCAAAATTAGCAATGATTTGTGCTATTTCACCAGCGCAAAGGTAGTATGTGCAAATCATTTGAATTATTTTACCTTCTAATCCTTCTGTACTACAGAGTTTTTTAAATGGCTTGGTCCTGCAGTTGTAGGAGTGAAACTTTTAGTACACTGAGATTTGCACAACGTGCCAAAGCTATCAAGAACAAGGCAGTTGTTAATGAAGTTATGGAAGAAGATGTGAAGCACTTGCGACAAGTGATACGACAACTAAGGGTATATTTTATTTTTCATAATTTTAAATCACCTCTGCTTTTCCATTCTTCAATTTGAAGTTGGAATAACTTAGAAGTGTATAATATCAACAGGATGAGCTCCATCGAATTAAAGCAAATGGCTACAACCCAATGGACTCAAGTGGAGGTCATTCAGCAGCTTGGGTCCGGCGAAGCTTGAATTTGTTACAATCCAGCCTCAATCGGCCACCACCATTACCCCGTCTTGATGAAGATGGTGATGAGGAGATGGAAATTGAAGAGGAAGGTGTTGAGGACCATGATGAAGTTTCCTGCAATGCCAATATGCTGAGTAATTGTAATACTGCAGCTGATAATGACAATGGAATGAACACTGATGATCAGGGTTTGGCTCAACCTAATGAGGAGAAAAATATACCTGGTAGTAAGAATATTAGTCAGGAACCATCATGTGCTATGGGTGAATCTGACATTGGAAGTTTTGCTGGTTTTTCAGCCCCAGATGTGCCTAGTGATTCTCCTAGTGCAGCAATGAATTGTGTCTCACCTGCCAGTCTCAGCATAGTTGAGTGTGATTTATCTCCAATCCTTAAATCCCCAGATCCTAGTGTTTCACCTAGAATCAGTACCAGCAGAAAAAGTCTGAGGACATCAACAGGGTTGTCTCCTTCTGAAAGCGGTCTTCATGTTGAAAAAGATTTGGGAATAAAAACTAGCAATAAGAAAAGCTCATATTCTGCCTGTTGTAGTCAAACAGCTCCAAATTTCCTTAATAAAACAGAAAATTTAGCAGCAAGCATACGCCATGGTCTTGAAATTATTGATAGTTACCAACGCAATTCAGCTTTGAGGCAGTCTGCATATAGGTTGTCATTACGGCCGAGAGAATCTAGATTAATTTTTCCAGTTGACAAAGTTGATGTGGGCCTCCAGACTTCTCTTGATGATAATGTTGTAGAAGATTCCGTTTTATTCACCTGTAGTAATTGTAAAAGCAGAGCACAACTTGATGTCAATGATGAGACTGACAATAACTCAAACCTACAGTTAGTACCTTTTGATTGCCCTGGGTTTGCTGATAAGCCAAAGAAGCAAGTACTCAAAGTAGGTGTAAAAATTCAGTTGCATTTCTTATTTAGAACTTGAATTCATTATATCAATTATAACTCCTTTTACTTCTGTTATTTAGGCAGTAGAAAAGGTTTTGGCAGAATCTATAAGGAGAGAAATGGCACTTGAAGAGTTTTGTGCCAAGCAGACTTCTGAGATAATGCAGCTTAATCGCCTGGTAAATTTCTTTCTGTTTTATCTACAACCATCTCATTGTTTTTTGTGTACGTTGTTATTAATGAATATCTCCCTTGTATTTGTAGGTGCAACAGTACAAGCACGAGAGGGAATGCAATGCTATAATTGCTCAGACAAGGGAAGATAAAATTCTTCGTCTTGAGAGCCTCATGGATGGTGTTTTACCCACTGAAGAGTTCATGGCAGAAGAACTAGAGGCTCTTAACCATGAACACAAGGTGGAAATATGTTTTACGGTTTCACATTTATGAACAATAGTCTAATATTTTATGCTCATATTGTATAATTACTATTAACAGCTGTTGAAGGATAAGTACGAGAATCATCCAGAAGTTTTGAAGATGCAGATAGAGTTGAAAACTGTGCAAGATGAATTGGAAAAATATCAAAATTTCTACAAATTTGGGGAGAGAGAAGTGCTGATGGAAGAGATACAAAGTTTGAGAAGCCAGCTTCAATTTTATATTGACTCTTCATCCAAGTCATCAAGGAAGCAATATCCGTTGTTGCAATTGACGAACTCGTATGATCCCAGTACGTCAGGAACCCTCACTGCCGTTCCAGAGTTGACCGATGAGAGAGATGAGACAAATGAAATTCTTGCATCATCCAAGAACGATATTGAAGCAAATGAAATCCTAGCATCATCCAAGAACAATAATGAAGCAAATGAAATTTTAGCATCATTCAAGAAAGATATTGAAGCACAATTTGAACAAGAAAGAATTAAATGGACAGAGGCAGAAAGTAGGTGGATTTCTCTTTCTGATGAACTTAGAGCTGAGCTTGAAAGTAGCAGGTTGCTATCTGAAAAGAGGAAGCGGGAATTAGATGCTGAAAGGCAGTGTACTAAGGAGCTTCAGGAAGCCATGCATACGGCTATAGAAGGGCATGCAAGACTTTTAGAACAATATGCAGATTTGGAAGAGAAACACATCCATTTGCTTGCAAGGCATAGACAGATCCAAGATGGAATTGAGGATGTCAAGAAAGCGGCTTCCAGAGCAGGAGTAAGAGGTGCAGAGTCCAAGTTCATAAATGCCCTTGCTGCTGAAATTTCGGCTTTAAAAGCAGAAAGAGAAAAGGAACGGAGAATCTTAAGAGATGAAAATAAAGGGCTCCGTTCCCAGTTGAAGGACACTGCAGAAGCAGTACAAGCTGCTGGTGAACTGCTTTTGCGGCTTAAAGAAGCTGAAGAAACTGTCACTGCTGCGCAGGTTAGCAACAAGTCAAATACCTCTATGTTTGGTTCTATCAACTGAATGGCTTTTTATTATGTTTAGTTGCTGTGATTATAATTTCACTAGTATTTGATACTTTCCCCAGCATTGCCTTCTGTCAACATCATTTGCGGCATCGTAATCTTTTATGATGGTTACATATAATTTAGTTCCTAAAAAGAAGTTCCTAATTTGTTCAGGACTAAATTGTTTAATGGCATTTCTTTTGAACTTGTCTACTTATTCGCTCTCAAGCTATCAAGAAATTGAGAAAATGATTGTCTTGAGAGGGTTGGTCGTAGGTTTCCTACGATTAACTTTTGACGTTGAAGTCAAATTTTTTTATTTGCCGCAGTTGATGGTGAATATTTTCTCTAGTAGTGGTGACATTTTTAAACAGCTGGGTCAGTACGGTTCACTAACTGAGCCGGACTTTTCAACATGAAATTTGCAGAAACTGATTACTTTCGAAATTGAAGTCTTCATTTGCTCCAGTTGATGATGGATATTTTCTCTAGTAGTGGTGAAATTTTTAAACAGCTGGGTCAGTTTAGTTGACTAACATATGTAATTTGCAGAAACGGGCTATGGATGCAGAACAGGAAGCTGCCAAGGCCTACAAACAAATAGACAAGTTGAAGAAAAAGCACGAGAAGGATATTATCACACTCAATGAGCTCCTTGCAGAAGCACGTTTGCCGAAGGAATCGGTACGACCGACTTATGATGACGATGTCGTCATGCCCAGTTATGACGACTCAAAGGAGCAAAGCAGTTTTAATGATGAGTTTGAGCCATTTCACAATAATACAGAGTATGGTGAGCTTGCAAAACTAGCAGAACCATCATGGTTCTCTGGTTACGATAGATGTAACATATAAATATATCATCACATTACATTGTGTCATTTGTATTAATTTGTTCATATATGATTTCAAAAAGTTATTGTATTCTTTCGTTCTTACTTTTTGGGAGCATAAACGAGTTTGTCTCCCATTTATCCCTCACTCTAAGAACTATTTTGAGTAGGCACAACATTTACCTGATAGAGATCCTCGGTTGCAATGTCGATGATGCACCTCTTCATTTTTGTATTCTTAGTTCCAATTTATGAAATTATTATCATTAATATATTTCCATTTTTTTTTTGTCTCAATAGCTGAAATTTGGGTTGGAAAGGGAAAATAATTGAATTGAATAAACTTTATATCTTTTTTTTTTTTTTTTTTTTTTGTTTTTTTTTTTGTATGTTCTTTGATAGTTTGTACTAATCTGGTTGCTTAGTGTAATTTTTTTTAATCAATATTTCATGTCTATACATATATACATACATACCAAATTTTGGTTTAAACATGAGCGATTTTAGTGTCTTGGAAATTTTCCGTGTTGCTTAATTTTTTTTTTTTTTTGTGAATTATATGATGTTGTTAGATGAATTTGAATACAGGATGACTAACATATGATTATAAGTCATTAAAAAATATGCTTTATAATAATTTGTTAACTAAAGACTTGTCAGTTTTAAAGTAAACCATTTACTAAAATATCTGCTTACAATTTCTATTCAAAATTATTGTATACTTTTTTGTGAGCATAAACGAGTTATTATTTCAACAAAAAGGATTTTAGGAGTTTTTCTTCAAATGATAAATTTATAGATTTTTTATCATTTATTTTAAATTAATTTTATTTTATTTTTACATAAAATCATTAACAGCGGAAAATCACATTTCATCACAATATAACTTGTTTACCGTAAATATAAAATATAATTTATATGTCCAAAATATTTATTACGAATTATATATTTGGAAATATTTATTTAATTATAAGTTTTAATTATATAAAATAACAAATTATCTTCTATGTGCTAAAATATCGGTTACAAATAATTTTATATGCTTATCTAAATTATTTTCTATACACTCCTATGAAATAAACATTTTGTTGCTAACGATGCATGTATTTAAACAATAATTTATATGCCTAACTGTAAATATTAGTAGTAGAGCAAATAATATTAGGAATAAGATTGAATTGTGTTTTCTTATTTTTCTTTTATTTTAAAAACTTTTTTTCTACCTTTAAAAATATATTTTTCAAAGACAAAAATCTTTATAAAAAGATGGACGTGGAAGAGAGAGACACAAATTTTGTACTTATTCACCTCTGATAAGATTATATTTTGCTTTTCAATTTTCACTTAAGTCAAAAAGTTTAAAATAAATATTTTTAACAACCATTTTAATATTTTTTTCTTGTTTTTGCAAGTAAATTCTCAAGTATTATTTAGGTAATTTTTCAGGTATTATAAGTTAAAGTGTCTTGATATAAACGTCTTAAGATATACGAATTTTAGGGCTAAAGCTCAAACTATAACAAAACGATAACAAAAAAAAATATAACACCTTATGACAGTTTTTTTATTGTTTTTCCATTGTGAGTAGCTTCTCTATATATTTTTTTTACTCAAAACATGTCTTCTGATTAACTTTTGCAAAAACTCTTTATTTAGTCAAATAACAACTTATTGTATCATGAAAAATAATATTAAATAATCTTTTAAGAAAGTTATTAAATTTCAAGAATCTTCTAAATGTATTTCATAGTATATATATATATATATATATATATATATATATATATATATATATATATATATAACTATGATCATACGAAGAGTTTCTGAAAATAATCCACAACATTTCTTTCATTTTTTAAATAAATTTAGTAAATTTAATTTTTTAAATTTGAATAAACCGGTTCATAAAGAAAAACGCTATAACTATTTTCTCAAAAGTTAAAATCATAGAAAAAGTTGCGTTTGTGAAAAATTCATACAAATTACTATTTTTTAAAAATCTTTATGTAAAAAATTCTGTAATTGAAATTAACAATTATAATAATATATTCAAATATATTCCGTCTTGGTTGAAAGAAATTTAAATGATCCCACGAAATGAAGTAAAAAGTTCTAAAGATACATCGTCTAAGTATAAAAGATGTATATTCTCATTCTGAAGTTTTAAATAATACTTCATCTGAAGTGTTGATTAAAATATGAATCTTAATAATTTTTTTTGTCCGATACGAGAGGCAACGAAAAGTTTGTTTTTAATAGATAAAATAGAAAAAGAAAAACTGTTTAAATTGCTGTGACAATCAAGCAATAATATTCCCATGCTTTATTCTTAGAGATGATTATATTATTTATAGGTAAATAGTTTTTCTAAAATTATTTCCCTGAAATATTATGTATTTCGTTGAACTTATTTTATCATAACATTGGTATTAAATCTTAAAAATATACAGTATAATTAAAAATGTTTTATATTTTAAATAATTTTGAGTTAGCTTTATTAATATTTGATTATTTAAAAGTCTTTTATACTGGTTTCTGTTGTTTACTCTCTCTTCGCGGAGCTGAAGCAGAGAGAAGTTGAACAGAAAGATGGCGCCTCCAATTCCGAAGGTTCTGATGGTGAGAGAAATTCAGTGCTCTCATGGATATTGCTTCTTCTTGCTGTTGTTGTTATTATTGTGACCTCTTCTTTTGTTCTGTGGTTTTTCTTTCAGGTTGCAGAGAAGCCTAGCATCGCTCTCTCTATTGCTTCTGTTCTTTCTCGCACTCAGGTTCTCCTTTCGGATTCGCATACACATCGTCTAACTTCAAAACCTATATAAATGTTTCTTCCATTCAAAACCTATATAGATCTTTCCTCCATTCAAAACCAGTGCTCCTGCCATTCATAGCTTTCTTTCATTTCCGCATTAAATGAAAAATGAAAACGAAACAGTTACTCAAACCTGCAATTGAGTTCTCATATTACTATTATTATTTAATTAGAATGCGCTCCAGTTTTTTGCACTGTTATTCAATCACATATTGCCATGTATGATAAGTTTTTTTTACCTTTTCAATTTAATTAGAACGCACTGACAGTTTTTTTTTACTCTGATTTAATCACATGTTGTCGTGTATGATAAGTTTGTTAACTTTTATAATTATTACACATACTTGAGATTATATTTGATTAATTTTCAGTATAAAAATTTTACACTGAGTATAAAAATCCTTATATTAGCTGTACGTAAAAATTAAACTTATTGAAGCATATTATGTAAGCAGGTGTTCACGAGAAGGGGAAGTACGGAAGTTCATGAATTTGACGGGAAGTTTCTTGGATCGCCTGCACATTTTAAAGTAACTTCAGTTATTGGGCACGTATTCAGGTCCTTTTCTTATCTTTTTTCGAGGACATCTCTTATTAAGATTTTCATTTAAGCTTTTACTTTTATTTTGTATGTCTTTTGAAATATTATATTAGGCAGTTGCGCTCCTTCTGTCATGTCTCTCGTTGAAATGGAAGTTGTATTAGATATGTTAATGAATACCGTAGTTCCACTACTTCCATATGATCAAAGGAAGGAAATGATAATGCATCACAGATGATTAAATCACTGGAGTTGTTTGACATGAATCTCTATCTAGTTTGTGGTTTAATCTTATTGTCATTGAAAAGTGTAGCAAGTGTCTCGTTTTATACTATTTTTTTGAAGGTTGAAACAGTTTATGGTGCAAACCATGCTATTTGATCTCACTGCACGTTATACATGTCTCAAATCCTGAGTGTTTTGAGTATTCACTCTGGGTTTTCCATCTTTTGTTGATAATCTAGTGTAGATTTTCCTGCTAAATATCAAGATTGGACAGCCACAGATCCGTTAGATCTTTTTCAGGCTCAGGTTATACAGAATGAGTCAAACCCAAAGGTATTACTTTACAAATATTTCCTTTTCAGTATTATTTCCTGCTTTTCTGTGAGATATGTGGTTTGTCGGTGGACATGATTCACAAATCACAATAGAAGAGGCTTAGTTGTTGTTGCACTGGCTCCTCTATGTCTTCTCATAAAATCATTTATACATTATTTGGAGTTATTGGGAGCAAGATCGATTACTTTTGTCTTTATTTTCCTTACTGAAACTAAAACCCAATTTCATGATGCTTTATATGCTCACAGTTAGTATGAAGTTAGACCAGACAGTAACATTAAATTTTTGTCAGTGATCTATCTGTCTATATACATTTCCTAAAGATTGGTGACGTTAGAAATTCACTCAGGGGAAATGTCTGGAACTTTTATTTTATAGTTTTCGTGTATTTTTGAGTTCTTCTAGTTTTGAGGACTCTAAAGGGGCTGCAGGATGCAGGCATACTAGGAATCTTTTTCTTGCTAATGGCCAATAGATATAACTTTCTATCACAAATAATTATGTATTTGTAACATGTATTATCGAGAAATTTTCATAAGTTATTGGAAAGTGATAGAGGTAAGGGCGTGGAAGGTCATTCTGTGTGCTTCAGCTTGCTGAAGAAAAGTTGACACAGTTCATAAACTTTGTAGACACATTGCTTTTATATGCAAAGTTGTAGAAGTTTTGAAAAAAATGAAGCCGAGAGTTGCTATAACTCTAAAATATCATATTAAGCGAATATATTGACCTTCAAAATGGAGTGCACACACTTTTTGCATTTGTGTTGATAGTGATTTGTTACTTTGTATTTAAATTTACTTATAACAATGAGGAAAATGAGAACTAAGCTGTTGGGTGCAGATTACTTGATCAAAGGAGGTCTGATATCATTTCGAAGTTTCACTTGATAAATGTTCATTTTATAATTTCGTTTAGGCTATCTTATTGTTTATTTATTCTAGCAACCTCTGTTTCAGTGGTGTGAGACTTGATACTGTTTTAAATGCATTCCACAGGGTGTTGTAAAGGCCTGATTATATTGAAATGACTTGAGCCGTATTTTTTGGCCTTTATTCCACTCTCTACATTTTGAAGAGTGTTAATTCCATTGATGCTTGTGAACTTCTTACAAATTGAGTTATAACAGATAGAAATTTTGTCATCTATAGTTTGACTTATTTGTGATAATTTGCTGCAGTTACTAACACATTTTGTTTCATTCAGGCGCATATTTGTAGACATTTAAGTCAAGAAGCTCGTGGATGTCGTTATTTGGTATTATGGTTAGATTGTGATCGTGAAGGAGAAAATATATGTTTTGAAGGTAGCTGTATAATTTTTCTTTTTGACATATATGTTACTACCGTTGTTATTCTTCTTTATTTTTTGATACTTTGATGATTATAACCAGTCTTTGCTCTGTTATTGGAATTCAAATTTAGTTGATGTGAGTTTTGATTTGGTTATTGAAAAGAAAAAACCTAGCCCTTCAAACAAAGTGACTTGTAGTTGTCTAAGGTAGCTTGCACAGAAGGAATAAATTGAACATTAAAATGTAAAGAAATGCTGCCACAGTACCCTTGTTATAGGATGAACATAGCTCGTTAGCCCAATCTGTCCTTTAGAAAGACTATTAGTCAATAATATTCACTAGATTTGTTTAATACTGGCACCTTAGTATTTGTATCTAATTTTTTATCCTTTCTTTGTTTTACTTACTCCTTGGGGTAGTATGAAGAAATTGCCAGCTAAGAGTGGCCTTCTGTGCAATATTTCAAGTTGTTTATGTTAAGGACTTAATTTTTTTCTATTTATTTTTTGGTGCTTTGTGTGTATTGGTTACAAAGGCAGAGTTGGCCTCCCCTACATTTCAAAATATCCCTTTTTTCCATTTGCAGTGAACATTTAATCTTGCCTTGTGTTATAATGGGTATCTTGTTTGTGCAGATCATGCTTTCACATTCAGTATTTCTTGGATTTAGTTAATTAACTTCAAAATTTCAAATCATATTTTGAACCACATAAAATGTTGAATGTTGTTGCAGTTATAAAGTGTACTGGTTTCGAACCAAATGATACTTACCGTGCACGGTTCTCTTCTGTCACTGAGAAAGATGTTGTGAAGGCTTTAGACAACCTTGTCAGACCTAATAAAGATGAGGCGTCGGCTGTAGATGCTAGGCAAGAGATAGATTTGAAAGTTGGAGTTGCCTTTACTCGATTTCAAACAAGTTATTTCCAGGGAAAATATGGGAACCTAGATTCCAGGGTCATCTCGTTAGTTTTCTGCTTCGTATTTCATTTTCTATTTTTATTATTCTTCTTCTTGTATTGTTTTTGCTGTTTTCTAATCAGTTATTTTTAATTCAGGAAGAGTGATAGGCTTTGATTTTTAACTGTGTTGATTGATATTGTGTGGTACATGCAGCCAATCTCACCTAGTGAGATAAGACTTTGTTGATGATGATGATGAAAATGAATGATAGTCATATGTGATATGATATACTAGTTTGATTCTCTTTCAATTTTTTATTCTAGTACCTATTAATCCCTTTGTAATAAATCAATGACTATGTTATCATTATGTCTTGCTGTGTTTTGTTTTGTTCTGTTCTGTTCTGCTATTCTTGTTCTTTAATGCATTGAGGACATGAGATTGGTTAGGTTCCTGGGCTTGACATGCATTGCCACTTGGTAATGCAAGCTGCAATATCTTCTCTAGATCTACATGCATCTCAACATTATTCAGAAGCAGGAAATTACATATCACAAAATTTCTAATTTCTAATTTATCATCATTCTCGAGTTAATAATTTTATTTTGTTTAAACTTTGATGAAGTTATTGATTATGCTAATTGCTGCTTATTTTAGCTATGGACCTTGTCAGACTCCTACCTTAGGATTTTGCGTGCAGCGATATTTACAAATAAACACTTTCAAGCCAGAAAAGTTTTGGAGTTTGCATCCTTACATAATTCAAAATGGCTATGAAATTCAGCTAGAATGGCAACGTGGCAAATTGTTTGACATAAATGTGAACAATTCTATTCCTTTATATTTGTGTTCTTTCTTCGTCTCAAACCAACAAACAAAGGACACCCTTTAGATACTTTTATGCCATTTCAGGTTGCTGTGATGTTTCAAAAGCTCGTTTCCGAAGATGGACTTTTGGAAGTGACTGAAATATCAGAAAAACAGGAAACCAAAAGTCGTCCTGTTGGTCTAAACACAGTGAACCTTCTAAAGGTTAAGAATCACACGGAAAAGATAACATTTTATACTATAAATAATGGCTACATTTGAATTTTCTGTATATATATTAGATGAAAATTCCACTGTTATGGAATGATGCTTTATTAGGGAGAGCTCTCTTAATGTTTGTACTCAAATCTGCTGTAAAAATCAGACTCTTTCTATATTTTATTCCGAATTCAATGTTTATTTCTTGAGTTAATTTCAAATAACTTGGGTACTATGTTATTTGCAGGTTGCTTCAAGTGCTCTAGGATTTGGACCTCAGATGGCTATGCAACTAGCTGAACGGTTGTATACTCAAGGTTTCATCAGGTTTTCTCACAATCTCCTAGTCTTCTATATTAGTAATGTTATATTTTCTTAATTTGTAGCATGTACTAACATTTGATTGGTTTCTGCACAATGTTTCTCAAGCTATCCACGCACAGAAAGCACAGCATACCCTCCTTCATTTGACTTTCTTGGTGTACTCTCAGCTCAAACAAATAATCCAACATGGGGTAATTATGTACAAGGGCTACTTACTGCTGGTTATCAAAAACCTCGTCTGGGAACAGATGCAGGGGACCATCCTCCCATTACTCCAATGAGATCAGCAGCAGAAGATATGCTGGGCAATGATGCTTGGAAGCTGTACCAATATATCTGTCAACACTTCATAGGCACAGTGTCTCCGGACTGCAAGTACATAAGGTAAAAAAATGTACTGTTTCAATATTTCTTGATCATCACCTTATGGTTTTGACTTCAGTCAAGTGATTCCACAAATGTCCTGTGCCTTTTGTTTGGATTGTTTTATCCAGGGCAATCTTGTTAATTTATGTTTGTTGTGGTCTGTCCTTGTTATCTATGTAAATATTTAAACATTTTGATAACGTTAGCAATACTGGAGTACGGGTACAAATGTCAAACATTCTATAACAATGTAATAGACCAAGGTAATATCTCCTCATAAATTCATAAATATGTAGGCTCTGCAACCTATTGGAATTTTCTCTCTTCCAATTTCTCCTTGTCAGACAGTATCTAAGTGCACACGCTAGAATATTCAGGATCTGGCTTTCCCCATATTGTTGTCATAATCATAGTAATATAGTTTTTACAGAATATATTGGCATACTATTTCTGCTCCTTTCTTCTAAGCTTAATCTTTGTCTAGACCATTGCAAATATTCACATGCCCTAGCTTTATGAATTTGATAAACATCTAGTTTTTTCATACATTATTGTCATCCTTCCAGGAGAAAGGTTGAGTTTTCCATTGGCAGAGAGTCCTTTCATTGTACAGGGCAGCATGTTATCACCAAAGGATTTACTGCTATAATGCCCTGGTTGGCCTTAAATGATAAAAATCTTCCATCATTTATAAAAGGGCAGAAAATAGAAGTATCAAAGTTGGAGCTCTATGAGGTAACTGTGGTGTCTCTTGACTCATTCAGATTCTCTATGCAGTGTTTTAGATTTGATCCTGATTTCTAGTCTTTTTTGTTGTCTTTTTTGGTGGTGGTGTAAAGCCATAAAGGGAACTGTTCAGTTTTATATTCAAATATAATAACGGCTGGGATGGTACTCATATATATAACCATTTTTGAGAAGAAGAAAATTTTTGAAACTCATTTTGCATTAGAGTTCTGTATATATTACTGATAGCTAACACCACAAGTTCTACAGGGGAGTACCAGTGCTCCAGATTACCTAACTGAAAGTGAGCTGATATCCCTGATGGAGAAAAATGGAATAGGAACAGATGCATCAATTCCCGTACATATTAACAACATATGTGAGCGGAATTATGTGCAGGTAATGGATATAGACATGTAGCCTATATAGATCTCTGCCTGTAGAAGCAAATCTGGATATTCATCTAATCAAATTGCAGGTAGAAGCAGGCAGAAAGCTTGTCCCAACCCCATTAGGCATTACATTAGTAAGAGGTTATCAAACTATAGATCCAGATCTCTGCCTGCCTGATATTCGTAGCTTCATTGAGCAACAAATTACTCTTATTGCCAAGGGTCAGGTAGATCATCGACATGTGGTGCAGCATGTCATCCAACAGTTCACACAGAAGTTTAGTTACTTTGTCAGAAAGGTTGGCTAACTTTGGTTTATTGTTTGTTCTTGTCTTCTTGGTGATAATATGGCTATATACGATTGTCTTTTCAATTTTCACAACACATTAGATTTTTATTTGTTTATACTAAATAATTTCTCTTGATTTAAGTTAGTTTTGTGCTTGATTCTCCTTCCTCCAACCCCAACCTGAAGATCACGTTCTTTTGAACTTGTTTCGGTAAAAAGATCACGTTCTTTTGAACTTGTTTGGATAAAAATTTATAATTAATTGATACTCTTGTGTTCTTTCTAATTTGGTCAGGTCACAAGTTATCCTGTATTTCCCTGGCTTCCTTACATCTTTTGCTTCAGTCTTACAATCTATGCTTACTGTTGTTTGTCAAACCTTTTTATTAATAACACATGCTTTTGTAAAGCTATGAAGTTTTGGACTCCTCTTAATACGTCCGTTAGTTTGATGTATGCTGCATTTATTCCATATGCATCCGTGAGTAGAAATATTCCATGCCTTCCGTATTCTTTCTTTTTCAAATATTGTCCACGTGGAGTATGTGATATTTTGTTACTAAGTTGCACATGGATGTAGGTTGCATTGTTCTACTAATTCTGTTGCTTTCTATCTTGCTTAGATTGAAGATATGGATGCATTATTCGAAGCACAGTTTTCTACGCTTACTGATTCAGGGCGTATTCTGAGTAAATGTGGTAAATGCTTGAGATATATGAAGTTCATTTCTACTCAGTCTCCACGATTGTATTGTGGTACATGTGAGGAGGTTTATTATCTTCCTCAGGAGGGAATTATCAAGGTAGTATTATATAGCCTGTCTAATAATATCGACTCTTGAAAAACTGTTGAATTTTGGTAAATTGATGCTGTTGTGAATTCGTTTCTATCAAAAGTATTTTGTATGATCGTATTAAGTAGCATTTTTAACATTTCTCCCCATCCTTATTCTGAAGAGTAATGTCTTCCTATCTTTCCCTGTTTACAATTTATTTCTTCTTCCTTCTACTTTCCTTTCCTAAGCTAATTTGCTGTTGGGGCTGACTTCCTTTCAACAATTTGTGCGTTTTTCCTTGAAATGAGTATCATAAAAGATCCTATGAATTTCAGACCTCTGATATGCAGGTACAAACAAAATGTCACTGCTGTCAGAAAACTATTGAGAGATTTCCGTTTCGTTTTCAGAATGTGTTATAGCTTTCATACGTGGAGTGGTTGCATTGATTTAACAACTACGATATCTTTAATTGGAGGATGACTATATGAATTCCTTTACGGACCTACGTGCCTTCACTGTTTATTAGAACGAGAAAGAGGACTTTTAGTGTACCTTTTCACCATTCAGTTCCTTCCTAACTTGTCTAAACTTGTCATCATTGTTATTTGGGCTTCTCTCCCTCCGAGATGTGGAACAAAGGAGGTTGGGTTTTGGTAATATTTGTCAAACACACTGCTCCAGCGGATTGAGTGTGAATATACTTGGGATAGTTAAAAGTAGTTGAGTTGAGAACGAATCATGGTAATAATATTTTGCAAGAATGATTGATATATTTCACATTACTCAAAATACAGAGTCAGCAACTTACACAAGATACAAGCTGAAAGAAAAAGCAATATTAGAAAAGATAAAGGCAAAACAGAATACAGTTCTAGAAATTAAGGCAAAACAGTATGCAGTTGTAAGAAACTAACTATTAACAAATTGTTATTCTCCTAACACATGTGCTGCCCATTGGATATTTACTGTTTAATTTAATCTTCGTTGTTGCTGTGTTGTTTGGTGTGCCAAATGCCTGCCATTCACATTTGCTTGAACTTTTTCTGCAGCTGTACAAAGAATTGTCTTGTCCTTTAGACAATTTTGAGCTTTTAATTTGCTCCATGCCTGGCCCAGATGGTAAATCATTTCCACTGTGCCCATACTGCTACAGTAATCCCCCATTCGAAGGCATTGAAGCACTCATCAATACCTCTAAAACTGGTAGTGCTGGCAAGATTGGCAAGGGATCTGGCATGCCCTGCAGCCTATGCCCTCATCCCAGTTGCCCAAATTCTCTGGTTTCCCAGGGTGTATGTGCTTGCCCAGGGTGCAGTGGAACACTTGTCTTAGACCCAATAAGTGCTCCCAGATGGCGACTTTGTTGTAATATGTGTAATTGCCTAGTTTTTCTTGCACAAGGTGCTCACAGAATCTCCACAACTAAAGAGCGGTGTCCTGAATGTGACTCTTCAATCATAGAAGTAGACTTCAACAAGAAAACGACTCCTCTGGAAGACGGAGCAACCTTGCACCGTGGCTGTATTCTATGCGATGAGTTGCTTCATTCCCTTGTGGAAATGAAACATGGTAGAAGTTTCAGGCAAATGAGCAAAAGAGGAAGAGGAAGAGGTAGAGGAGGAAGAAAAGGTGGAAGGGGCAGAGGACGCGGGGGTGGAAAAATGATGGATCCAAAAATGAGTTTCCGAGATTTTTAAGTAATGCCCAGTTGTTCATCATATCTGTTGCTGTAACTTGTATACTTTTCTAAAAAGAAAGAATATTTATTACATAAAATTTGTTCTTGGCATAATTGGTTCACTCGCTTTTAAGAACAAATAGCAGATGTTGAAGGTTTCTTAATTTTCAAAAGTAAATGCATTCAAATGCTCGAGTAACATTTGTGTTCAACACAATTATTTTTAAAGAATACTTATTCGTGTTTTACTGTTACGGTTTTGTTGAAGCAATAATTTGTATAGTTTTTAAGAGTTCGTGAAATCTTTATAGTAGCAGGCAAAGACTCTCAGTGAACGTTGTTACAAAGTTTGATGTAGGGGAATATAGGCAGCCATAAAATATGTTATTGTATCTACTTAAGAGGAGAGATGATGCGTTTATTTTAATCTTGATAATCTATGATTAAATGTAATGATTGGAATCCCTTATCAATAAACATGCGTAGAGAGATAAAGTTCTACTGACATGGATTATATTTATTTATTTTTACATTTTTAGTAATTTTGTATAAGTGCAATTTTATTAATGGTTAAATTATAAGTATATATTATCTGTACTATTTTATAAAATGGAGTAATAAGAATAAAAGCAAATTATTTATATTTTTATATATTTTAATAACATTTAATTTTAATGTACATAAAGAGATATTAATTAATTTTGATTTTAATGTACATAAAGAGATATTAATTAATTTAAAATGTGTTTAATTGTTGATTTTGAAATAAAATTATCCTCCTTAAAGACTTAAGATTAAGTGTAATTTATATTAATTGTCATAATTTTTTTTTTGTCTCTTTCCTAAATACTTCTTAAATATTTATTGTATTTTTTCTTTTTTTTTTTTTTTCAAAACATGCACTTGAGGAGAAGTGAGCAAAAAAAGACGGTTTGGAACTTAAAGCCGTGTCAGGCATCTGGGTGTTTGGAATCTGAAAGAAGTTAATCCAAACGGGATTAACATTTTCCAAAACATGAAACAAGAAGCCAGTTGTCCAGTAAAATCGGGTTGCAAACCAAACACCCACGTTGTCGCGTTGACTTATCTAACCCAGAATACATATACCAGAATGTTGCATTGTGTTGGCCAAAGTAACAAATAAATAAGAAAAGACGTAACGGGTATTATTGTCATTTCTGATCTGGATTGTCTTTTTGTCCTAATTTTTCCCACTATCCATTCTCGCTCAGCTCAGAACAGCAAAATTAATTCTTAAAACACACCACACAACACCCACCCTTTCTCATCACTGCGCTTGTGCTCTCTCCACTACTCCCTCTCTCTCTCTCTCTCTCTGCGACGCAAGCTTCGTTTGGTACTCAATCTTACTCTTTTCACTTCTTCAACTTTTTGCTTTTTCAACTTTCAAAGTACAGTTTCATACACTTCAATTCTGCTGTGGTATTATTGACACGCATCTTTTTCACTCAGGCTTTGTTTTATTCATCAATTTTTGTTCTTTGCTCCAATGGCCGCTTCTGGGTATATATCTGCCGCCAACTTGAATTGCCTTTTTGGCGCCAGAAACCTATCCAATCCCAGGCTGGGTTCAGCAGATGCCACAATTTCGTTATCGTTTGGTGGGAGCGACTCTATGGGTCTTAGTGTGCGACCCACTTCAATTCGTGATCCCAAGAGGAACCATTTCTCTCCTTTACGTGTCGTTTGCGTCGATTATCCACGACCGGAGCTTGAAAACACCGTTAATTTCGTTGAAGCTGCTTACTTGTCTTCCACCTTTCGTGCTTCTCCGCGTCCGCTACAACCCTTGAAGATCGTTATTGCCGGTGCTGGTAATAAGCAAGCTATGCCTATGCTTGTATATGTCGTTTTATGCATGAAAGTTGCGTTTTTGCTGCCAAATTTTGTGGGTCTCTTGCTTTAGTTGTTCTGGGTGTTTTCGATTAGGACCTCTTACACCCTTTTCATTTCATGCACTGTCTTCTAATGTTGATGTGTTAGAACTTAGGAGCCTGCTTGGGATAGGCATTGGGAATTCCTTCATTTGTGATTAAATAGATACAAACACACATCTCAATGCTTGATTGCAATGTGCTGTGATAGTCCCGTTTCTGTAAGTGAAAAAGCTGTGGAATTACAGCATCTTCAATTTTTGGTGAAATTTCAAATTAAAGGGGGACCGGGATATCATCATGTTTGATATTTGAAGATAAACTTGTTTGTAAACTAATCTTTGCACATGAGTTTTGATCTCTCTGTCTTTTGGGGGCTGATGCATGTTTCAAATTAATGCAGGATTGGCTGGTTTATCAACTGCAAAATATTTGGCCGATGCTGGGCATAAGCCTATATTGCTGGAAGCAAGAGACGTTCTAGGTGGAAAGGTTTTCCTGCTAATTAACCCCTTTCGTCAATAATTTATCACTTTTTACAACTTCTGTTCATCATTTTAGCGTGGTGTTTAATTAGATAAGAAAATTGTTGTGTTTATACTGTTATTCATTTTCTAAGGTTGCTGCATGGAAAGATGAGGATGGAGACTGGTATGAAACAGGTCTACACATCTTCTGTAAGTTCATTAATTTTTTCTACGCATTCATTTCCTCAACCCTTTTTTTAATATTTCTGCTTTCAATTTAATAATATCATGCCTTTATAATTTTTTCCCTTTGATAAAAGAGAATTAGAAGAGTAAAAGGCTGGATGATCAGGGATATTTCTAGAAGTACAAAAGAAATCTAAACATGTTTCGTAGTTATCTTTGCTTTACAACCTTTTCCCCTTCCCCGCAGTTGGGGCTTACCCTAATGTGCAGAACCTATTTGGAGAACTTGGCATTAATGATCGGTTACAATGGAAGGAGCACTCCATGATTTTTGCTATGCCAAATAAGCCCGGAGAGTTTAGTCGATTTGATTTCCCCGAAATCCTTCCGTCCCCATTAAATGGTAAGATGTAAGACTTATTTTAGGCGTGCATATTTATATATACCTAACTGAAGTTGGATGTCTTTATAAAAAGTACATTGAATGTCTTTATCTTTGGAAAGCCTACCATGCAGAATTTGCACTTGTCTACTACAAAATTTGTAATACTATCTAGCAACTATCCTGTCTATGCTATGGGTAGTGCCTCAAAAACCAGAATCCGGATTAACAAATTTTTAGTTTCCTTGGAAGCTATAACCCAATTTCATTAGTCAAATTTTGATTTTGAATATATGTCTATGAATTCAATAATCATTGAAACAAGATGGGTTAAATTGGTTCCATTTTATGTAAGTTAAAAATTGCAAAGCAGGCAAACAGAGAATAAGCATTTTAGTTTGGTTTCTATATTCTTATACTCTCTTATTTCTATCTCTTTCTTCACTAATTTGGTTTGCAGGATAGGAACATATTTTCTCTGCTATAAATAAATAACTGATGCTTAAATTCTCCAATTTTATTTTAACTTCTACATCATTCCCGTTCTAAGATTTTGTTTCATTACACCTTACGGGCTAAATTTTAACCAGTATTTACTAGTTGCCTGCCATGAATCTGATAACAGGAATCTGGGCCATATTGAGGAACAATGAGATGCTGACATGGCCAGAGAAAGTCAAATTTGCAATTGGGCTTCTGCCAGCTATGCTTGGTGGACAGGCATATGTTGAGGCTCAAGATGGTCTTTCTGTTAAAGAATGGATGACAAAACAGGTATAGCAGTTGTCTTGATTGTATAACCTTACCAGTAGATTAATAGATTGAAGTAATTTGGCTACATCACCAGTCATGACCTAATGCAACTTAAAAACTGCCATCATTTATCGAAAGGTAAGATAAAAAAAAATGTACTTTCTTTTTCTTCCCCCAGCCACATAAGGAGAATTGTCTATGTCTGCATGCCTTTATTAGTGTAGTTAATTTATTTACTATTAGAAAATTTATGTGCTGGAGACTTACAGGGTATATAGATGAAGTTATTTTTTCAGGTTAGCCATGCATCTCTGAATTGAAATACTGGTCATTTTGGTCCAGAGTAAGGTGAAGGGGCTGTTGTGCTCCAAGAATGGAAGAATAAACAAATTTTCTATATTGTATTTTTTATCTATCTCTTAATTTTATGGAGGCAGTTTACTTTACTGGGCAACATAGAAAGGATATCTATATTATAGTTATAATTGTTAGATTGTATTACTTGATAATGCTTTAAAATAGCAACCTTCTCATGGTCAGTGTTGCAAATATATAACAAAATGTTTTCACCTTTTGATAGGGTGTACCTAAACGAGTTACAGACGAGGTGTTCATAGCAATGTCGAAGGCACTAAACTTCATCAATCCTGATGAACTTTCAATGCAATGTATATTGATTGCTTTAAACCGATTCCTTCAGGTGTGATCATTTCCTTTTCTTAGACACTGTTCCACTAGCATTATTGTCGGATGGACAAGGTCATTTTTTTCCTGTTATAATAGTTTAATGGAATCAGATTAGTAATAAAGTCTAAGATGGCCTTTTATTTCACAAATATGTTTTTTGGAACTTATGATATAGTTTTTTCGCTTTCAACTAATTGTTATATTATTAAATTATTCAATAGGAAAAACATGGTTCTAAGATGGCATTTTTGGATGGCAATCCCCCTGAAAGACTTTGTATGCCAATAGTTGAACATATTCAGTCCTTGGGTGGGGAAGTTCATCTCAGTTCACGGATTCAAAAAATTGAGCTAAATGATGATGGAACAGTGAAGAGCTTCTTACTAAGTAATGGGAAGGTGATGGAGGGGGATGCTTACGTGTTTGCAACTCCAGGTTTTTTATTCTTCTTATTTTCCCATTGCATTAATTAATTTTTTTTTCTGGTATACTTAATCTCCATTCCTCAATTTTTTTGAGGATTTCTTTTTCTTGAAAACAGTGGATATTCTGAAGCTTCTTTTACCTGACAACTGGAAAGGCATTCCGTATTTCCAGAGATTGGATAAATTAGTTGGAGTCCCGGTCATAAATGTTCATATATGGTAAGTAATGATTTTTTTATGTTGAAATATATGTCCATGCAAAACTTAATTTTAAATCAAATTATTACAGTCATCATTATTTCATTTTGCTGTCAATATATTAAAACTCAAATATTCATTGAAAATATTTGAATAAAAATTTCTGTGATTTGCCTTAATTAATATTTCCAATTAATGGTTGTAATAGTTGTGGTAAGTGGAACCTTTAAATATAGAGTTGTGGTAAAATAATGTCACTATTCAGAAATATACTTTTTAAACCTTTTTTTAAATATATAGTTTCCTCACTTTGTTTTTTTTTTTTTTTTTTTTTTTTTTCAAAATTCTGTATAACAATAACAAAATTAGTTTGTAATATTTGTGGTTGATGTTTATATCACTGTTGTGATAACATACTACATATCCATCCTGTTTGCAGGTTTGACAGGAAACTGAAGAATACATATGATCACCTTCTCTTTAGCAGGTCTCCCTCACACTTTGAAAGACTAGTGATGTCTAGAATTGCTGTTCGTTTAATGTCTCTTTGGGCTTTACTGATACATAAGTGCATCATATCACGAGCCAACTTTTGTGCTTGATAAATTAGGAAATTAGTCACTTATAACAATCCGAAGAATTGACAGTGACCAATCTATTGAGGTTTATGATTTGATCTAATCTAATATTCAGGTAGTGTGCTATAACTTACCGAAGAAAAAAGGTGATAAAGGGAATAAAAATTTTGTGGCCAAGATCCTTTCTATTCCATTCTTTGCTTAACTTGGTTAAGAGTTTGTTTAAGGATTTATCCAGGGCATTGATGTGGTCTAGCACGATGGTTTATTGAGGTTCTGTGTATGTGGCAGTGTTTCGTGTACAATTTCCAATTACAAATAATTACATATTGCTTGTCGATTGCTTTAGGATAAAAGGAATTTTTATTGTGATTGCAATCGATACAATCTGGTTATTGCTGGAGGATTTTTACTTTTGTGTATGTTCTAAAGTATCTGAGGATTTTAGGGATGAAAATCACTATTTTTGCTGTGTGAAGTGAACTTTTTTCTTCTTTGCTTTCTTGATGGCATTTCTGGATTATAAATAAAGTATTTTCATCACCTCACATCTCACATATTTTATATTTTTCTTCGTGCAGAAGTCCCCTTCTGAGTGTATATGCTGACATGTCTGTAACTTGCAAGGTAAACACTTCTTTCATGTCATTGATTTGCACTGATTTATTTCCTCTAACAGATGCAAAAGTTATGTCCGTCGTGGGGTCTAGGCTAGCACACCCCTTTATATATTAATATTAATTGGTAAGTAAAGACACCTATGTGAATTGAAGATAACATAGTGCTTTCCGGATGAACAGTAATCCCTATCAGCACACATAAATATCTGAGATTGGAGATAGTATAGTGCTTTTCAGATATTTATAAATTTTATTTTTTTGAGGTTTGAGGCTGAATTTCTTCTGCATATGTTTGTCTGGTTATTATTAAATGTTGGAATGTTGTTTGGGTGACTCTGTTTGACGATCTAATGCAGGAATATTATGACCCAAACAAGTCTATGTTAGAGTTGGTTTTTGCACCAGCTGAAGAATGGATTTCACGCAGTGATGAAGATATCATTGAAGCCACAATGTCTGAGCTTGCCAAACTCTTTCCTGATGAAATTTCAGCAGACCAAGGCAAAGCAAAGATTGTGAAGTACCATGTTGTTAAAACACCAAGGTTTGACTGAAGATCCACAGAGGTGGATTATTCCTTTTTTCTTCTTTTGTAAACATGGATTGGGAATTTCTTTTGTTACTGAACTAATAGATACATTTATAGCCATTACATTCAGTGTGTTCTGAATCCTAGTGAAACTGGTTACATTGTTTCAGGTCGGTTTACAAAACCGTTCCAAATTGTGAACCTTGCCGTCCGTTACAAAGATCTCCTATTGAAGGTTTCTACTTAGCTGGAGATTACACAAAACAAAAATACTTAGCTTCAATGGAAGGTGCTGTTCTTTCTGGGAAGCTGTGTGCACAAGCTATTGTACAGGTAAAATCTGTCACAAAAATATCTATATAACTTGCACCAAATAATGAGCAACAAACTGATAATATATATATATATATGCTTTCTCAGTGATTTTGTTTGTCTTAATTATTATTAATTCAGCTGGCTGAATAACTCTACATTTTATTTGTTGGTTTGAAGAGTCCTTTCATTTTTTGGTTGAAACATTTTTTAAGTTCCATTTATCCTCTAAACTTAAGTTGTTTTCACTGAATGATTATGCACCCAAATTTAAGTTTTTGAATAATGTTTTTCCTTTGATTACTATGTTATGCATAGCATTGGTTTCATTAAGTGTTGCTAAACAATTGTGCAGGATTGTGAAGTACTTGGTGGTCGGAGCCAGAAAAGAATGGCTCATGCGAGTGTTGTCTAACAGAAACAAGAATTGGAAATAAATTATGGTAGAAATACAGGAGCAGCATCACTTCAGTCCATAGGAAGAAACCAAAGGAAGAATAATCTACAGGAAACAAATATATTGTATTGGAACGAAGTTTGTCATCGTTTAAACTGTATATCCACTTTTCTTTTCTTTACATTGTTTACTGAGTAGCAAATTATTTCCAGAAGGGCCAAACTAATACAAACTATATATGTATTATGCAATAATAACTATATATATTATTTATAAAAAGATTTGCGTTTAAAATATTATCCTAAATATGTTTATAAAAATATACTTATAAATATTATATTGTAATTAGATACGTTATAACATTTTTTTAACATTAATCATGTATAGGTGTCTTTTTTTACTCTTTTTTATGATTTACAATGAAACCTTCTATGTCAAAAATGTTTTCGATATTCTAGATAAATTTTAAGCGTATTTTTTTCAGTTTAAAAACGAAACAAAATATAAATTTAAAGCAGAAGTATTAAAGATATTGTTTTTATATAATTTTAAAAGCAAATACTATATAAGAAATTAAAATATATTTTTTTAAAATTTTAAGCAATTATAATAAGAGGTATTACTGTCACGCACATTATGTCGTAGTTTTATATTATTAGATCTAAATAAAATATAAAATAGATAATATATATATATATATATATATATATATATATATATATATATAAAATCTGTCTAAAAAATTATCTAAATGTTAAAAAATTAATAGTATCTTTAATATGTTTTACCTCTCTAGCTGTAACTTATCTCATAAAATCAAATTATCTGAATGTTAGAAATATGAGAGTACTTGATTTGAACATCATTTTAGCAATTTAGTTATGGTGAGCAGTGAGTTGAAGAGTAAAACATTTTTCATTGACCAAATCAAACATGGCTAGTTATGAGATGAAAACGCGTAGTTTTATTTCAAAGAAAAAAATTGTTTTATTTAATAAAAAACGTGTTGTTTTATTTTTCTAAGAAAAAGGTGTTGTTTTTATTCCGCAGAACCTATATTATATTTATTTTATTATTTTTAAAGAAAAGAATATGCACTATTGAAATTTGAAACACAAAAAAGAATATTAAATTATTGCAATTCAAATTGTGTATAAATAGTGTAGAAAGCGCGACTTTGTGGAGGAAAAATTTCTGAGGATGGCAGCGATTGATGGATTCAACACGCTTCAATACTTGTCGCTCCTCTCCAAGGTCTGCGCCGAGTTGGAGTCCCACACCGGCGCCGCCGACAAAGTCCTCGCCGAGTTCATCATCCACTTGGCTCGCTCATCCGACAACCTTAACCACTTCATCGCCAAACTCAAAGACAACGATGCCCATTTTCCTGATTACCTTGTCCGAACACTTTTCACCCTTGTTCACGCACTTCTTTTACCCACTAAGACACACTCCAAAACCAGAGAAGAGGACAGTGCCGGTTCTAAGAGAATCTCCTCTCCGGAAAAACGGGAAGAAGCAAAACAGTTCACTGCCACCGGAAACTTTAGTTCCCCCGATAATGATGATGAGGGCCAAGAAGATGGTTCCGATGAGGATCTTGAGATTGAGTTGAACGACGATGCACCTGCGTTCTTGCAGGGGAAAACCAGACACTCCATGGACATGTCTCCTCTTAAGATTTTCAAGAATCCAGAAGGTTCTCTGCTTCGCAGCGCGGCGCTTCAGTCTGCGCTTGCTAAGGAACGAAGGGAAGTACGAGAAGAACTGCATCGTTCAATGTTTGATTCAATTCCAAAGGATCTCAATCGCCCTTGGGAAGACCCTATGCCAGAGAAAGGTGAACGACACCTCGCTTACGAGCTTAGGGGTGTCGGTTTATCTGCCTTTGCCATGCCGGAGTGGAAGGAGAACAGCGAAAAAACCATTTCTTTTGGGCCAAAATCAAAGCTTTCTATTCCAGAGCAGAGGCAGAGTCTGCCAATTTATAAATTGAAAAATGAACTGATTCAGGCTGTGCATGATAATCAGGTGTTGGTGGTGATCGGAGAAACTGGTTCTGGGAAGACTACTCAGCTTACCCAGTATCTTGCCGAAGCGGGATACACCACAAAGGGGAAAATTGGATGCACTCAACCACGGAGGGCCGCTGCAGTGTCTGTTGCAAAGCGGGTTGCAGAAGAGTTCGGTTGTCGATTGGGGGAGGAAGTTGGTTTTGCCATTCGGTTTGAGGATTGCACTGGAGCTGATACTGTCATCAAGTACATGACAGATGGTATGCTTCTTAGGGAAATGTTGGTGGATGAGAATCTGTCACGGTATTCCGTTATTATGCTTGACGAAGCCCATGAAAGAACTGTTTATACTGATGTTCTTTTTGGACTGCTGAAGCTGCTACTGAAGCGTAGGCCTGAATTGAGATTGATCGTCACGTCTGCTACTCTGGATGCCGACAAGTTTTCAGGGTATTTCTTTAACTGTAACATCTTTACAATTCCTGGTAGAACTTTTCCTGTGGAGATACTTTATGCTAAACAGCCTGAGAGTGATTACTTGGATTCATCTTTGCTCACTGTTCTGCAGATCCACTTGACAGAACCTAAAGGAGACTTTCTTCTCTTCTTAACTGGTCAAGAAGAGATTGATTTTGCTTGCCAATCTCTTTATGAGAGAATGAAGGGATTAGGTAAGAATGTTCCGGAGCTCTTAATTTTACCGGTTTATAGTGCTCTTCCTAGTGAAATGCAGTCTAGGATATTTGAGCCTACTCCACCTGGGAAAAGGAAAGTGGTTGTGGCTACTAACATTGCTGAGGCTTCTTTGACTATTGATGGGATATGTTATGTAATTGATCCTGGATTTGCCAAGCAGAATGTTTATAACCCGAAGCAACGTCTTGACTCTTTGGTGATAACTCCAATTTCACAAGCATCAGCCAAACAAAGAGCAGGACGTGCAGGGCGTACAGGACCTGGGAAGTGTTATCGTCTCTATACTGAGACTGCATATAGGAATGAGATGTCTGCCACTACAATTCCGGAGATTCAAAGGATAAATCTAGCAACAACTACTCTTAGCATGAAAGCTATGGGGATAAAAGATTTATTATCCTTTGATTTTATGGATTCACCTTCACCTCAGGCGCTTGTTTCTGCTATGGAGGAGCTTTACAGTCTTGGAGCATTGGATGAAGAGGGCCTGCTAACCAAACTGGGGAGGAAAATGGCAGAATTTCCTTTGGATCCACCCTTGTCCAAGATGCTACTTGCCAGTGTGGATCTTGGATGCAGTGATGAGATTTTGACCATAATTGCCATGATCCAAACCGGAAATATTTTTCACAGGCCAAGGGAAAAGCAAGGCCAAGCAGATCAGAAGAGGGCAAAGTTTGTTCAGCCAGAGGGTGACCATCTTACTCTACTTGCTGTTTATGAAGCTTGGAAAGCTAAGAATTTTTCAGGGCCCTGGTGTTCTGAGAACTTTGTTCAATCCCGATCGTTGAGAAGAGTCCAGGATGTCAGGAAACAGCTTCTCACCATCATGGATAGGTATGATATCTAGACATTCATTTATTTTTGCTGTGTATTCTGTGTTAATTATATGAAATTGCATTCTGAACCAGCTGTATGAATATTGATAATGTAGGTACAAATTAGATGTTTCGAGTGCTGGAAATAACTTGACCAAAGTGACGAAGGCTATAACTGCAGGATTCTTTTTCCATGCTGCTAGAAAGGACCCTCAGGAAGGTTACAGAACTCTGGTTGACAACCACTGTGTATATATCCATCCAAGTTCAGCTTTGTTCCACAGACAGCCAGACTGGGTGATCTACCACGAGCTTGTGATGACAACGAAGGAGTATATGCGTGAGGTCACTGCCATAGACCCTAAATGGCTACTTCAACTGGCTCCAACATTTTTCAAAGCTGCAGATCCCACAAAGACCAGCAAGCGAAAACGTCAAGAACGTTTACAACCACTGTATGGCTTTTTGAGTAAACGACGTGCATGAGATGTAATTTATCTGCTTCCTCTTGATGCACTGTCTTTTATACTGTAATATACTACTGTATATAGTTTTAAACGTAACTTAGAAATTCTCCCGAAAGGATGATTTAAATGGAAACTTAGAAATATTTTCATTTGTATTATTACTCCAAAAGCTTAAAATACCATATGCTATTCCAAATGTAAATCGATTGAGATTAGAAAACAGGAAAAACTGTCACATCATTTTCCACACAACAAAATTAAATAATAGAATACTAAAAACTAGAAAAAAGATGGAATACTTGATAAAAAAATTTACCCACAATTAAATCTTCAAAAGTTATTAAAAACTTAATTAAACCATGAATAAATAACTTAATAAGCGTAGAAAATAATTGAAAGAAAATAGTAAATAATAAAAAATATGTTTAAAGAATATAGCAGTGATAAAGAAAAGAAAACACACTTGTGCGTGTTTACGCGACGACCACAAGTTACAACTTACGACATCCATTAGTTCTGTTACAATCTTCCTATCTTCTTCCTTTCTATGAGGTTCAGTGAGACCTCAACTTCTTCGAATTGAAGTTCAAAGAAAACAAACAATAATGCCCATTTTCTCTGCAACTTCAACTTTCGCCTCCTACACTTCCATCTCCTTCCTCTCAGCTTCACAATCTCAATCACACCTTTCTCCTTTCCTCAATTTCCCCCACAAGTTTACCGTGAAGACACCTTGGCAATGGCAGCACCATCACTACCACACTCATAAACTCTTAATCTCTGCCTCTGGCAATACCCAAATTGACCAGAATCTTGAAAGTGGACTTCTTCAACGCCCTGCTCCTCCAGACCCTCAGGATGAAGCTCGTCTTGCTCGGGTCCGTCATTCTTATTCATACCCTTTACGCAATTTTCATTTTTAGTTATATCATATAACCAATTTATTACTTCTTGCGTGTTATATATATAAAGTGCTAATCTTTACATTATTCTCTGCATCTAATGTAACACAAAATCTTGTTCACATTGTTATACCCAAAAACAATTATTTTAAGGGAATAATATGTTCTGATACTTGATTTCTGCAATGAAGTAGAGATCATCAGATTGGAAGGCTGCAAAGGCATATAAAGATAGTGGACTCATTTATAACGGTAGGGTTGAAGGTTTTAATTCTGGAGGCCTGCGGGTTCGGTTTTACTCTATTCTGGGGTTTCTCCCATTCCCCGAATTGAGTCCAGTGCATACTTGTAAAGGTATCCATCCATCCATATGTTCATCGTCAATTTTCTTACAGTTGAAGGGTTGCAAATTTGTCCTTAAAGTTCTCATTTTGTTCTCCCTCTCTCTGTTTTTATGCTGAAGAGCTCCTCCTCCCCCCTCCCACAGAAGAAACATCTTGTGGCTACTTTAGAAAGTGTAGTTTCAGTTTTTGTAAATATAATAGGTTTCCTGTAATATCATAAAAGTTTTGCTATATTGTTGAAAATTGCTTGCATTTTCCCTTCAGCATCTTCGTGTTTGTCAAACACTAGTTAATGATCATATCTTACAATCATTCACGTTCATGGCTGCCCTTTTAGCATCCTTTGCTACCCATAATCCATAATAGTATACAGATAAAAATTTGCTGGTCCTATGGCTTGTTGTATAGCATTTGGCCATGTTTGCCTGTCTAAGCACACGATTTAATCGTCTGTTTGGATATATTTTAGGTGCTTCGTATTGATAATAGCATGTGGAGTTGAAATTGCTGATTTATTGTAGCATTGATTCTTTTGTGTAGAACCAGAGAAACCTATACAAGAAATTGCAAAAGGCTTAGTTGGTTCAATCATATCGGCAAAGGTAGACTTTATTATTCAATAATGAGTACTATATGTTATAATTTTTTATTCCGCTAATCTATTACAATGTTTAGTCCTGAAGCTGCTGCCTAAAAAAACCATTGTCCCCTGAATCTAGAGAACTGTTGTAAACTTTTCCTGCACAACAGTTATCTGGACCTTGAAAAATAAGAAATTTCTTAATTCTTAGATGTTTACATATGGAAGTATTTATTTAGTGCTTCCTGCATCAGTTTGATATCACAATCTTTTGCTCTACTCTTAATTAGGTTATAGTAGTAGTTATTTTCAACATGTTAGCTATGTTTATATGAAGGGCTGTCTAAACTCTATAAATAATTACAGTTTCTTCCAATTTTAGGTAATTCTAGCGGATGAGGACAATAAGAAATTGATATTCTCTGAAAGGGAAGGTGCCTGGTCCAAATTTTCAAAACATGTCAATATAGGGGACATTTTTGAAGGAAAAGTTGGTTATGTTGAGGACTATGGTGCGTTTGTTCATTTGCGGTTCCCTGACGGTAACTACTGTGCATTGCTCATATGTCTACAATTTTCTCTTTTCACTTTATCATGGAAAAGTTACAAATGACATCACAGAGTGATGCAGGTCTTTATCGTCTTACTGGACTAATACACATCTCAGAGGTATCATGGGATCTAGTTCAGGATGTCAGAGATATCTTGAAAGTAGGTGATCAAGTGAGGGCTAAAGTTGTTGGTATTGATTGGTGAGATTCCCAATAGTTATGTTTTTTAAAGGAAATTTTTAAGCAGAATAATCAATTTGTTCTTCCAAAGTGTATATGACAATTTTAATGTTAGTTTTTGAATTTTAGTAAACTAAAAATAAGTTCTTAAAATTAAATTTCATTTTTCACATTTATACTTCTTGTATGTTGCCATTAAAATGAAATTTAGTCTCTTCATAAGACTAAATTATATATTAATAATGACGTACAAGAATTTACTTAAAATAAATGATGAATTTGAAAGAAAAAAACTACCTTCAGAACTTTTTATTTATGTATGTAAATTTAGAAACCAAATTAACCATTGTGTCAAAGTTTCATTGATATTCTTGTGGGTGGACTAAATCCATGCTTTGAAATCAAAGGATTTAACTGTAGTGAAGTTATTTGCTTTGTTGTGAACAAACCATTTCAAAAAATTAAGCCATTGAATGAATGCACTTGTGCTTTTATATCTAATATATCCCTTCATTGTATTAGCATTGAGCTCTTTGGACTTGAAGCATGAAAAACGTAAAGAATACACTGCCTTGTGTTAAAATTAACTTTTCTCTACAAGGAGTACAACAAAGATTGAACTATGAACCTCATGGTTATAGAGGCTTATACACCATGTCATGAATTAACACTATAAAAACTTGATGAACCACATTAATGAACTTTAGATCAAACATTGCTATTTTGCTACATTTTGTCACGGAAATCATTTTTTGATTTATCTAAGTTCTTGCAGGGTAAAATCAAGGATAACCTTATCAATTAAACAGCTAGAAGAAGATCCACTTCTAGAAACTTTGGACAAAGTAATACCTCAGGTTTGTAGTTAGGGAACTCTCACCTTTTCTCCTTAATTCTTGGAACTGCTATATATATGTTGAGCAACTTTGCTTAATCCCAATTGGCTTTAACAAATTTGACATGGTATTAGAGCTTATAGCTCTAGAATAATTGCCTATTCTAGTAAGCTCGCCTGGTTTGGCAAACAACTGTGGAGTGCGGTGTTTAGAAGTCTCACATTGCCTGCCTCAATTAATAAATATGGTTTATACAAAATCACTTAAAGCCAATTGGTTATAACATAAGATCTGACATGTATAATCATGAAATATAGATGCATATGTAGGACGAAAGCATGGTATATAAACGTGTGTGCTTAAGGAAATATTTTGATCAATAATTTCTATATTTCAGGATGGTTCAGCTGATCTTGATTCTCTGAGCGGTGGTGATAGTGATAGTATTGAACCTCTTCCAGGGCTTGAAACAATCCTTGAAGAGCTACAACAGGAAGATGGGTATGTTTCCAAACTATTTGAAATTTTGAGGGTACAAACATTTAAAACTAACATACTTAGTAAATTATTAACTCTTCGATTTTGTCATGTGAAAAAAGAAGAAAGAATGTGACTCTTTCTATTTATGTTGCGAGTTTTGAGTAATTATATTACTGGTTGAAGGTTTGTGCATAAAATCACTGGAAGAATCGTGACTGGATTATTACATTAAAAATAAACATGTACAACATGCCATTTGTCAATTTTGGCCATAAATGCTTATTATCACGTATTTTCCCCAAAACTGCATTTTATATTTTTATTTTAAAATTGATATTCATCAATGTATCTAAATCGTGTATTTCGTGCCCTTCATTTTGTGAATGCTTTTATTTAAATGACAGCACAATTAGATGACTTTTGAAAAAACGAGTTATAGTGAATCCGTTATGACTTTTCTATGGTATGACGACATTCTGTCACAGTATATATGATGTAAGAATCAGCCGTCAAGGGTTTGAAAAACGAGTGGTCTCGCAAGACTTGCAACTTTGGCTTTCTAATGTGAGTTTTCGTTCAGAATTCTTTCTTAAATAATGGAAGATGCCAATTTATTTACTTGTTTATGTTGGTCATGGTTTTCATTTCTCCCAATTTATGAATCTTAGGCACCTCCCACCAACCAAAGGTTTACTCTACTAGCTCGTGCTGGAAGACAGGTATTTTCCTTTCGTCAATGCATATCACTTTCAATCTCAATTGCCACCTTATATTTAAAATGAAACAGCGTTAAAGAAATGTGCAACACACATTTTGAAATAGGCTTAATGCTATGGACCATTATGTTAAATATTTGTTTTGTGGATTGCACGTGACTTTATATCTCTATTTTGAAATATTTGTTTTGTGCTTTTTGATGCAGGTGCAGGAGATACACTTGACAACATCTCTCGATCAGGAAGGTATCAAGAAGGCATTACAACGAGTGTTGGAGCGTGTCCCCTGAATTTGATTGACTGAGCTCTTTCTTCATATAATCACTGAATTTTGTACAGTCACATTTCACAAATTTCAGCACTTAACGGTATTTATAAATGTGATATATATCCTCATTCCTATTCGAAAAATGTTCAAGAATTGACTGGTAAAATAGTCCTTGTACAAACACTCCACTCGATGACAATTTGCTTGAGTTCATTCCAGAATTGGCAACGCATTTGTGCTGTACACCAGACTTTATCAATACATGCAGATTCATTCATTATAGTGAACTCGTACAGTACAACATTTGCATAGACGATCGAGAATCAGTCACAGGAAACATATAGATAATACATTTTTATTATATAGTACGACAATAAAACATAGTACATTATGTTATGTTTATAATAAAGTTTTGAAAAGGGTGTCCCCTCTATATGTAAGCATAACATGTTTAGAGCACAGAAACCCTGGTGGCATATGGTGGAGTAGAATTGTTGTTCAGGTCGACCTCCCTGAGGCGAGTCTCAAGACCCTTACCCCCTCCATTGGCCAATGGATGAATTCCATGATCTGGCCCTGTCATATACTCCCTACCCTTTCTTTCTTTGTCATAGTCTATCCCCATACGCTCTGCACAACCTACATGTGTAACGTAACATAAATTAAACTTAAATGTCAGTTTAAGTATTCATGACACTCATGAAGGCCTATACCAAAGGAAATATATGTATATAACAGTGAAGCAAATGTATGCACATACTTTTGACTAGGTGATCATAGACCTGGCCATCTCTAGTGAGAGACATCATGAGCTGAGGTATCCCAAATGGGAGGGAGTGACCCTTGTCCACTTGCCAGAAATGGAAAACTTTGCCGTAAGTCTTGCAGACTGTCTCCATGTCTTTGCGCTGAATGGGAGCAGGAATCTTAGGCATGAAGAGGAGGCCACTCTTCACCTCGTACACGTGAGAGTGCCAGAGAGGCTTCTCCTCGTCGGGCAGTGTTAAGTATAGGTTTTCGGAGATGATGTACTCAAGCCCAATAAGCCTCGCTTTCTTGTCGGGACTATCATAGATCAGACACTGCCTCATCTCCTCGTTCTTGTGCGCGCAATAGTGGTGTGCCTCCACTTGTCGCGTCATGTCATGAGAGTAAAAGTGAAACCTGCATTACATAACATATCAAACACATTTGTTTCTTCAGCTGTTTCCACTGTCAACTTTGTAATTCATCTGTTGTATTGCACATAACAATTATGGTACCTAAAAGACTAAAAATGAAATGAAAGAAAAGAAAGTTTATATTAAATTGAATTGCTCACGCGCAAAGATGTTGATGGATTTTGTTGATGGGGTCAAAGTTTTGGATAACAGATGTAGCAGTGTCACGGAGGTAGGTGCCTGTTTGAGTTGGTTCGCCATCAAGAACTTGAGGGTGGTTGTCGTTGGTGGACATTTTTGGGTTCAGAAAGAGCAATTTGGTTGAAATTGGATGTGTTCAATCTTTGAGATGGTTATAGTTATATAGATAGATTGATGAATAGCACTTCGACAACATTCGAGACATGCAGCTTCACGCGTGGTTAAGAAACTTGACGTGGCAGCCTTCACAAGCTTAGTGCCATCATACGTGGCTCTTCTATACTACACTACGTTTCATGTTCACAAATATTCATAGCTTCTAAAATAAATTTATTAAATTTTTACTTATTTCAACCATAAAAAATACAATCAAAATATAGTCACCAGAATTTTTAAAATTTTATGATTTTTAAAAGATCCCATTAATAATAAAAACATGCACAAAAAAAAGTATTACTTGACGTTTCTCAGATGAACAAAATGACCAATTATTCCAAATGTGTTTAAATTCATTAGTTTTTAGAAATTGCTATTTGTAAAATTCATTTTGCTTTCCTCAGTTCCAATTGCATAACTTAGATGTAATTTTTTTCTTAGTGCCGATGTACTTACAAAAAACTAAGGTGCTTTGCCACTTTAGATAGGGCCACATAGGTTTCTGTATCCTGAATTCAATTAGAGTTTATTCATTTTTTATTTTTTTTGTGTCTACATTTGATATTTTCCTTTGTTTTCTATTTCATCGATTGTATTTTCTTTTATTATCTATTGGCATTTCTTCTTTTCTTTCCTAAAATAGGTGTGAAAAATTATTTTTTACAAAAATAAAAGAAAGAAAGAATATGTATGAATTACCATGGAAATATTACTTTTTAACTTACTATTTTATAGAAATATTATATAACATAAAATTAATATATATATATATATATATATATATATATATATATATATATATATATGAATCTATTTAGTTCAAAATTGGTTTGATCGAATATCTGGACCAAGTCAATATTAACCTCAATTGATATTAATTACCATAGAGGTTGCATAAAAAATTCCACAAAAGTTCAGATTGATGTGATGGTTATGGAAGAAGCTAAACTTATACGTTTGAGTCATCCATGAGAGTTTGATTGCAAGGTGACAAGCAACGACTATATATGCAACCTATTTCTCTTTAATTTCATATTTCTAAGTTATGTCTTTGAAGACCAAATAAGCGACTGAGAAAAGCTAAAGACAGTATAAAACAGCACGAAATAATGATAAAAAAAAAAGTGAGCAGTCAAAAGAAAAAAAAAAAAAAAGAGAAGAAAGAAAAGAAAAAAAAAAGAATAAAAAAAAAAAAAAAAAAAGAAAGAAAAAAAAAGAAAAAAAAAAAAAAAAAAAAAAAAGTGAAAAGTAAAAAGAAAAAAAAAAAACAAGAGAAGTAAGTAAAGAAAAAATGATGTATAAAAGAAAACAAGAACAATGAGAGTGACAGGGGTAGAAAAAAGTTAAAGGACAAAAAAAGAAGTGAGTGAATTTACA